>Ga0208162_1000943_pt1 | contig 15797 bp, 14 predicted proteins | sample CB_VirMetaG_4_FD_184539 | JGI IMG/M metagenome (GOLD analysis project Ga0208162, IMG submission 184539) | Freshwater to marine saline gradient viral communities from Chesapeake Bay - CB_1508_1M Viral MetaG (SPAdes) (version 4) | ecosystem: Environmental > Aquatic > Marine > Coastal | place: USA... | reverse complement strand
GATTGGAGAAAGATAAATCCAGATGTCGTTACCGGATGGAACGTCGAAGGGTTTGATATACCTTACATGATCAATAGATTTGAACGTGTTGCTGGCAAATCTACGGCTGACAGATTATCACCTTGGAATATTATTCTTGACAAGAATATAACAAAAAGAGGTAAATTTGGCGAAGAGATGCACCAAGTAAAGGACGTAAAGGGACTAACTGTTCTTGACTATCTGATTCTTTACAAGAAATTTACGTACAAAGCACAAGAAAACTACCGTCTGGACACTATTGCCTATGTAGAGCTTGGCGAGAGAAAGTTAGACTACTCAGAGTATCATGGGTCTCTGTTAAGTCTACATAAAAATGATCATCAAATGTTTATTGAATACAATATCAAAGACGTAGAGCTTGTTCAGAGACTGGATGAAAAGCTTGGCTTGTTGGAGTTGGTTTATGCTCTTGCGTATGATGCAAAAGTAAACTTTGCCGATTCTTTAACGTCTGTGAAGATGTGGGATGTGATCATTCACAATCATCTTATTAAACAAAACATTGTAATTCCGGGAAAGCCTTTAGAAGTCAACAAAGGCGAAAAGATTAAAGGTGGCTACGTTAAGCAGCCTAAGCCGGGAATGTACGAGTGGTTATGTTCCTTTGACCTCGATTCTCTGTATCCACACTTGATCATGCAGTACAACATTTCTCCAGACACATTTAAGGGTCATATAGGAAAAAACGTTACTGTAGATAGTATCCTTTCCAATACATGTGATATGGAATCTATTCATCAAAGATTGGATGAAACTAATTGTAGTATGGCAGCGTCAGGGTTTGTCTTCTCTAAAAACAAACAAGGGTTTTTGGCAGAGCTTATGGAGACGATGTACCAAGATCGTGTTAAATATAAAAACATGATGAAGGAATCGTCTAAGAAGTACAAAGAGACAGGGGAAGAAAAATATAAGCTTGAGGTTACACGTTATCATAACATGCAGATGGCGAAAAAGATTCAGTTAAACTCAGCTTATGGTGCTTTGGCTAACGAGTGGTTCCGGTGGTTTAACAATAGCTATGCAGAGTCAATTACCCTATCAGGGCAGCTTGCTATTAGGTGGATACAGGACAAGCTAAACATCTATTTGAACAAAGTTGTGGGGACTACTAATGAAGACTTCATTGTGGCGTCAGATACTGACTCTGTTTATGTTACTTTTGATAAGTTGGTTAAACTTACTTTCGGTGACGTATCTGAAGTACCAAAACAGAAAATTGTCCGTTTCTTGGATAAGGTCTGTGACCAAAAGATCCAACCATTTATCGAAAAAACTTATCAAGAGTTGGCTGAATACACTAGAGCGCATTCTCAAAAGATGAATATGAAAAGAGAATGTATTGCTGATAAGGGAATCTGGACAGCAAAGAAACGATACATTCTCAATATGTATGTCAATGAGAACGAGGTATACGATACGCCGAAACTTAAGATGATGGGTATCGAAGCCATCAAATCTTCTACACCTACAATCTGTAGAAAGTACATTACGGACACCATAAGACTGATTATGGATACAGACGAGCAAAGGGTGATAAACTTCATTTCGAAAGTAAAAAGGGAATATTCCAATCATTCCTTTGATGAAGTCGCCTTTCCTAGAACAGCAAACAACGTAAAGAAATATAAAGATACCACGACTATCTATAAGAAAGGTACGCCAATTGCTGTGAGAGGTTCTTTGCTTTACAACAAAATTATCGAGGATCATGGACTAACTAATCTTTATGAACCGATAAAAGATGCTGACAAAGTAAAATATTGTTATCTTAAACTTCCTAATCCTGTTAAAGATAACGTGATTTCTTGTTCGTCCGGGTTGCCGAGTGAACTTGAATTGGAAAAATATGTAGACTACAAGATACAGTTCGAAAAAGGTTATCTTGAGCCTATGAAAGCCATCCTCAATGCTGTAGGATGGGAACACGAAAAGAGAAACACCCTTCCATTTTTATAGGAGTTTGTGATGAGTGATTTTTTTAGAAATCTCGCTGACGAAGTGAAAGACATCGATAGTAGCATTTTGGCTGATGGTGAAGGTGCTGCTGAGTTTACCGGATACATTGACACGGGTTGTCTGATGTTGAATGCGGTTCTTTCTGGCAGTCTTTATGGCGGCATTCCAAACAACAAGGTAACTGCCTTTGCAGGGGATCCTGCAACGGGTAAGACATTCTTTGTGTTGTCTGCTGTCCGAGAGTTTTTGAATGCCAATCCTAAGTCTGGTGTTGTTTACTACGACACAGAAGCTGCAGTAACAAAGCAGATGATGGAAGAAAGAGGAATTGACGTAAACAGAGTTATCTTAGCAGAACCAGATACTATTGAATCTTTCCGTACTCACGCTTTGAAGTTTCTGGACAAATATATGGCAGTAGGAACCAAAGAGGATGAAATGCCTCCAATGATGATGGTGCTTGATTCTTTGGGTATGTTATCAACTAACAAAGAGATGCAAGATTCACATGATGGTAAAGATACCAGAGACATGACTAAATCTCAGGTTATTAAGGGAACTTTTAGAACTCTGACATTAAAACTTGCCCGTGCTAAGGTTCCTTTGTTGATTACCAACCACGTATATCAGCTTATAGGTTCTTATGTTCCAACAAAAGAAATGGGTGGTGGATCTGGCCTTAAGTTTGCTGCATCGACTATTGCTTTTCTTTCTAAGAAAAAGGTCAAAGAGGGTACAGATTTCACAGGCAATATCATCACTGTGAAGATGAACAAGTCTAGACTAAGTAAAGAAAATTCACAGGTAGAACTTCTTCTTAACTACAGGACTGGTCTGAGTAAGTGGCACGGTGTTCTTGAGTTTGCTGAAAGCAAAGGTATTGTTGAGAAAACTGGTACTAGGTACAAGTTTCCCGATGAAGTAGCTTCTGTGTTCGCCAAACATGTTTATGAAAAGCCTGAAGAATACTTTACCGAGTCTGTGATGGAAAAAATCGAAGAAGCCGTGGCAGAGGAGTTTAAGTACGGTCAATGATTGAGGATTTGATCCTAACGAATTTGGCAGTGAACGAGGAGTACTCTAGGAGAGTACTTCCGTTTATTGAATCGGCTTACTTCAGCATGAAGAGCCAAAAGATCACTCTTAAGATGATAAAGGATCATATTGAAAAGTACAACGTAAACCCAACCAAAACATCTTTGATTGTTGATCTTGAAGAAATAGACAACATTTCTCAAGATGACTTCAACTCAATCAAAAATTTGATCAGCGGATTTAAGGTTGACGATAATGTTGAACTTGACTGGTTAGTGGACTCTACCGAGAAGTTCTGTCAGGAAAAGGCTGTGTACAATGCTTTGATGCAGTCTATTGAGATTGTCGATGGTCAGAACAAAACACTGACTAAAGGTGCAATTCCAAAAATCTTGACTGATGCTTTGGCTGTGTCTTTTGATACCGATGTCGGTCACGATTATATTGAAGACGCTGAAAAGCGTTATGAATTTTATCACCGTAAGAACGATAAGATTCCCTTTGATATTGATCTTTTCAACGTCATCACCAGAGGTGGGTTTGAGAAAAAGACGCTCAATGTCTTTATGGCAGGACCGAATGTCGGTAAGTCGTTGACGATGACACACTTTGCTGGCGCTCATCTGGCTATGGGAAAGAATGTTCTTTACGTCACTATGGAGATGGCGGAAGAGAAAATCGCTGAAAGACTTGATGCTAACATTCTAGATGTGCCGATTGAAGACATTATCCAACTCACCAAGGAAAACTTTCTCACAAAAGTCAGCAAGTTTGGCGCTAAAACAACAGGAAAACTTCTCACAAAAGAGTATCCGACATCACAGGCAAACGTGAATCACTTAAGGGTTCTTTTGAACGAGATTAAGTTGAAGAAGAAGTTTTGGCCGGATATCATCTATGTTGACTACATCAACATCATGAGTTCTTCTAGGATTTCTGCTGGCAATGGGGCGAATTCTTATACAATTATCAAGAGTATTGCTGAAGAACTGAGGGGTCTCTCTGTTGAACATGGTCCTCCTGTTGTTACTGCTACACAAGTAACCAGATCTGGATTTAAAAGTTCTGATATTGATATGGATGATGTTGCTGAGTCGTTTGGTCTTCCGGCAACAGCCGACTTTATGGTTGCTTTGACAAGGAATGATGAGTTGGATGATCTTGGTCAGATCATGGTCAAGCAGCTTAAGAATAGATACGCTGACAAGAACAAAAACAAAAGATTTGTTGTTGGTGTTGATATGGAGAAGATGAGACTATACAACGTTGATAACTCAGCACATGACGATGTTATGGACTCTCCGGTGTTTGATAACACGAACACGGCTGAAAAATTCAATATGGACAAATTTAAGGATTTTATGTAGTGAACAAAGTAAAACTTCTTGCAATGACCCAGCCTGAAAAAGAATCAGGAATTCCAGACTCTTCTGGTCTGATTGCATATTGTGCAAGAGTTAGTAATCCTGACAATCAGGGCAACTATGAAACAGCGCCAAGATTGATTGATTATCTGATCGAACATGCACACTGGTCTCCTCTGGAAATGGTGAATCTTGTTTTCGAGATTGACTGTCCGAGAGACATTGCACGGCAGATTTTACGACACAGATCTTTCTCTTATCAAGAATTCTCTCAAAGGTATGCCGAAGCAACAAAACTTGGTATGACAACTAGAGAGTTTAGACTGCAAGATCAAAAGAACCGTCAGAATTCTATTGAGATGGAAGATGATGAGTTAAAGAAGCAGTGGGAAGCAAAGCAGAAGCAGATCCAGCATGAAATCACTATGGCTTATAAGTGGGCTTTAGAGAACAACATGGCTAAGGAATGTGCTAGAGTTATTTTGCCTGAAGGTATGCAGATGACTCGTATGACAATGAACGGAACACTAAGGTCTTGGTTACATTATCTTGATCTTAGACAGGCCAACGGCACTCAGAAAGAACACACAGAAATTGCTATGATGATGAAGCCTATTGTATCGAGAAAGGTTCCTATCGTGTCTAAGTGGTTAGACAGGATATAGCTGTTTAGATAAATACTGCCTGAAGCAAAAGTTTTGATTTTTGAATCAAAATGTTGGAGACGAGATGGCAGACCCAAAAACTACAAATAGATTTGTTAGTACTGATTCAAAGTTTGACTTTTATGCAAATGTTATATCACATGCTGAATTGTATGCTAATAATATCAGTGCTAACAGTTTTAACGTTGGTTCACAAACCTTAGAAGAATATATTCAAAGCGTTGGTGGCGGTAGCGGTGACGTGACTAACAACTATGTTACTGCTACTTTTGTTTCTAACAATTATCTTGAGGATATTAAAAGCACTTTTGGTACTGGTGATGTAACAAATAATTACTTAACTGCTATTTTTTCTTCTAATAATTATATTCAAGATATATTAGATACCAAAGCAACCAACACTTACGTTAATTCTACGTTTAGCTCGAATAATTATATTCAAGACCAGTTAGATTTAAAAGCTACAAACACATACGTAAACTCTACGTTTACGTCGAACAACTATGTTGAAGGTAGATTTACTTCAAATAATTATGTAGAATCTCAGTTATCGAATAAAGTCAGTACTACTCATTCAGGTGACGTAAGTATAACAGGGAACGTTACTATAACCAGCACCGAAGATGGAAGTTCTGCTGGACCAGATCTGATTCTTTATAGAAATAGTGCCTCTCCTAATGACGGTGACTACATAGGTCAGATTCAATTTAAAGGTAGGCAGGATGGTCCCGGTGATGAAATATACGCTAAGGTCACTGGTAAAATTTCTGATTCGACTAACTCGACAGAAGATGGATTAATTGAAACTGCAATTAAGGGCAATGGAACATTTACCATTGTAAGCAGACAGAAATCCAATGAACTTCAACTATTAAATGGTGTCGGATTAAGTGTCGATGGAAGTATAACTGTAGGTGGTACAGTTGATGGAAGAGACATTGCATCTGATGGGTCTACTCTTGATAGTATTAGTAGTACTTATGCGTCTAATAATTATTTAGTTACAACATTTGCGTCTAACAACTATCTACAAGATAGATTGACTGCTTTCGGAAATGGCGATGTTACCAATAATTACTTAGTGGCAACATTCACATCTAACAACTATGTCCAGACACAACTTGGTTTGAAGTTAAATTCTTCTTCGTATACTGCTGCAGATGTTCTTACAAAAATTAAAACAGTAGATGGTGCCGGATCTGGTTTGGATGCGGATACTCTAGACGGTCTCCAAGGATCTTCTTATTCCTCTAATAACTATATTACTAATCACTATACCACTAATAACTATATTCAAACATTTGTAGCCGCAGAAGTAGCTGGTATAGTAGATTCTGCACCAGCGGCTCTGGACACACTAAATGAACTTGCTGCAGCGCTCGGTGATGATGCTAACTTCTCTACTACGGTGTCTAACCAAATTGGTTTGAGAGCTACTAACACATATGTTAATTCTACGTTTAGTTCTAACAACTATATTATTGGTAACTTTGCGTCTAACAATTATGTTACTGGAAACTTTGTTTCTAACAATTACCTGACCGCAGGGCAAATTTCAAATATTAACGTTTCTCAGCTTCAGGTTGGTGAAGAAGATAGTGCAGCGGGTGGAGTTCTTACGGTATATGGAAGGCAGACTGGAGAAACAGTTGGTGGTGAGATAAGACTTCATACTGCAGCCGATCATGATACCAACATTCCATATTATGCAATAAAAACTTCTGGCGAAGATTTTGTTATCGAGCTTAATGGCGGCACAGATGTTATTACTATCGATTATAGTACAGGCTCTGTTGACGTTCCTACAGGAAGAGTGGATTTAGGTGTATCTGATAACACCTATGGTGAACTAAGACTGTATGGTAATGGAACTGGATCATCACAAGGCGGCTTGATTAGAATGTATACTGCTGCTGATTATGATTCGTCTATCGATTTTTTTAACATGAAGGCTACTTCGGATGATTGGCACTTAGAAAAAGGCAATGGCGATGATATCTTATCTTACTATGGCGGCTCTAACGAACTTAGATTTGGAGCCACATTAGCTTATGTTTCTGTCGGAGCATCTGACAGTTCTAAAGGATCTTTATATCTTTGGTCTGATGGTACAGGAAGCGTTAACGGTGGCGAACTTAGAATCTACAATGCACCTGACCATGACACCAATGTAAACTATTATTCTATCTATGCTGAGTCTGGTGACTTGTTGATATCTTATGGGTCAACAGATTTCTTGCAATATGATGAAACTGCCTCTCAATGGCTGATGCCTAGAAGTGGTGGTTTAGATGTGACAGGTAATATTACAACATCTGGTACTGTTGATGGCCGTGACGTAGCAGCAGACGGTACTAAACTTGATGGCATTGAAGCAGGAGCTACTGCTGACCAAACAGCAAGTGAAATTTTAACTGCCATTAAAACCGTAGATGGGTCTGGTTCTGGATTAGATGCCGATACTTTAGATGGTCAGCAAGGTTCATACTATCTTGACTGGACTAATACTACAAACAAGCCTGACCCTGTAATTACTTTAGGTGGTGATCTTTCCGGTTCTGTTACGCTTACAGATCTAGCAAGCGGAACTCTTACAGCTACAATCCAGCCAAACTCTGTTGCGCTTGGTACAGATACTACTGGTAACTATGTTGCTACAATTTCCGGTACTACCAATGAGATTGAAGTATCTGGTTCTGGATCAGAAGGGGCTGGAGTAACAGTAGGTCTCCCTAATGATGTTACAATCGGTAACGACCTTACAGTTACTAATGATATCATTCAAACTAATCATACGTTTGTATCATCAACAATTACAACAACATCTACAACACAAACCAACTTGGACACATTCAGCACTTCTACTTATTCTGGTGCAGAAGTAAATGTTACTGCCATTTCTAATGGTGAGAGACACATGACTAAAATTCTTGTTGTCCATGATGGTACGACTGCATATGCTACTGAGTATGGTTCTATTTTCACAAACACATCGTTAGCTACATATGATGTAGATATAAGTTCTGGCAGCGTCAGACTTAGGGTTACTCCTGCATCTGCAACTTCTACTGTATTCAACACTTCTATGATGCTAATTGAAAACTAAGGATAAATTGAATGGCAACTCTGTATGGAGCCTCACTACCGTTAACTGATTTGTCATTATCGTTGGATGTTGGTAATCCTAAAAGTTATCCGGGCAGTGGAACAACTTGGAGTGATTTAAGTGGTAACGGTAATCATGCCACTTTCTCTGGTAGTCCATCTATATCTAATGGTATCATTACTTTTGATGGCACTGATGATTTTGCTACAATTTCTACAGATGGAACTGGGTCTTTAGATTTTTCTAATGAACAGACAGTAGTAATGTGGTTAAAACATAGCTATACATCAGGCCGTAAAAATCCTTGGGATCAAGCATATGGTGGTTATGGAACTTGGACCCACGAACAGGGAAATAACATGAATGGATATTATGGAGATGCTGGAGGTGATGCTCAACCTACTTCGTCAAGTAACTCAGGGACAACTGAAAGAAATGTTTGGAATTGTATGGTCAGAGGAAGAAATACCAGTCAAATATTTTGGTGGCAAAATGGAGAAAGAACATCGACAGCAACCAATTCTTACGGAACTCTAACAACCACAACTAATGATATTAGAATCGGAAGAGGATATGCTGGATACTGGATTGGAGAGATGGGTCCGGTGTTAGCATATAAAAGATGTTTGTCTGATGATGAAGTTCTTCAGATTTATAATGCTATGAGAGGAAGATTTGGAAGATGAGTCTCCATCACAATCCTAGAATCGTTACTGATGGTTTGGTGTTTGCTTATGATATGAATAATGCTGCTAAGTCGTTTAAAGGTAAACCGACAACAAATTTATTTGATAATCCTGTTTTTGCAACAGGAACTAGAGCGCCGTGGAGTTATCAAACAACTGCAAATGGCGACAATTCTATAGATACATCTTTTACTTATGAAGGGTTCAATACGGCTAAAATAGTTAGAACATCAACAGGCGGTGAAGCAAACTATTGGGTCAATTCTTCAAGTGTAGTGTCGGGTGATATAAACCCAAATACTGAATATACATTCTCAGCTTATGCATATGCAACAGTAGCCAATCAAGCAGCACTCTTTAGTTATTTTGGAACACAGTCTAGTGGTTTTGCTTATCATCCCGGAGGTGGAAAGTGGGTTAGATTAGCTCATACATTTACTTCTAGAAGCACATCACCTTATGTTCAGCTAAGAATGTGGAGTGATACTATAACTTTAAATACTCCAGTATATTTTACTAAACTTCAGTTAGAAGAAGGTTCATTTGCTACTCCTTGGGTCAATGGCACTAGATCAAACACTCAAGCACTCTTAGATATGTCCAAGAGTAAAAATACTGTTACTGCTAGTAGTCTTACATATAATAGTGACGGAACATTTGAGTTTGATGGAACTTCAGATTACATTTCAGTTTCTAATAGTAGTTCATTAAATCCTTCCATTAACACTTTAATTTGTTGGGCAAAAAGCAACACTTCTACTTGGAATGGAACTGGATTCTTAATGAGTAAAAGAAATGTTTTTGTAATGCATCCAAATGGGGGTGCTAAATCAGTAAGTTACTATTATCATTTAAATAATTCTTGGCAGGCTCAATTTATAACCTCCTCAGATATTACTGTTTGGAATATGTATGCCTGTAGTTGGGATGGCACAAACATAAACGCTTATCTTAATGGAGAATTAATAAACTCTGGTACAAAAACTGGTCCTTTAAATACTTCTGATACTGGTCCAATAGAAATAGGAAGAGATGATGGTATAGCTACAAGAGTTTTTAATGGTCATATTCCTTTTTCTTTAATTTATAACCGAGCATTAACAGCAGCAGAAATCAAACAAAACTTTAATGCTACTAGAGGAAGGTTTGGAATCTAATGGGAGCACATTCTGGACCAAATATTGTTAATGATGGATTAAGATTTGTAGCGGATGTCAATAACATCAAAAGTTATTCTGGAAGTGGAAATTCATGGGAAAATGTTATTGACAATTATCAATCTACTGGTACCTCTATTCCTAGTGTTTTTAATGCACCTGATTGGTTATCTTCTACTCTTACTGAAGTTTCAGTAATAGCAATAGTAGAAGTTATAGGAAGTGATACCGTTTATGCATACAACCCAGTATCTAAATGGAATAACACTTCTGATGCCACCTTTGTTCTCTATCATTTTCAGCAATGGACAGATAATCTTAGAACAAATATGTTTGGATGGTATGCTAATAGAGGTTCAACATGGGGAGCTGTTAGCTCACAATATTTTAGTGATCCCGGAAATACATACATATTTGCATTACAATACAATTCTACAGATGGCGGTCTGATGTGGATAAATGGAGAAAAATATGGATCTAGGCTGGGCAGTGGCGTTTTAGCCTCAAGCACTAACAACATAAGAATAGATGGAGGTCCAGTTGAAAGATCTGGAATACATCACACTAAAAACGTTTTAATTTATGACCGTGAATTAACTGATGATGAAATGGTGCAAAATTATCAATCTTTGAGGTCAACATATGGAATTTAATATTGTAGAAGAATCTAATATTTTCTTAGAGGACGGATCAACTCTACCTCCTTTTAAAGTTATAGATGAAGATGGAAATGAGATTTTTAGTGCAATGACTTTTAATGAATGTGAAGAGTATATTAACAATATAAATAATTAAAAAGCTAATCAGGGGAAAGTGAACCGATGGCTAATAACAAAAAGTTTGTTGTAAAAAATGGTCTTACAACAAGTAATATAGAATTTAAAGACGATATTAATAATGGTACTAATACCATTACAATGTCTATGCTTTCTACTGATGTACTCTCCTTTAGTGGAGACTCGGGACAGTTATTCTCTATTTCTGATAGCCTAACAGGAACTATTTTTTCCGTAAATGATATTTCCGGTATTCCTTCTGTAGAAGTGGACGATGACGGAACTATAAGACTAGCAGAGTTTGCTGGTAATATTCTAGTAGGATCTAATACAGATTACGCCCCGTTTGGACACAGTCAAAAACTTCAAGTAACTGGCAACACCAGTGTATTAGGAGATCTTTATTTAACTAGTACTAGAGATGATCCCGGTGCATCGCCATCTCTGACTTTTTATAGAAACAGCGCCTCCCCTGCTGATGGCGACTACTTGGGTCAGATCCTGTGGTATGGTAAGGATGATGGACTCAGCGATGAATTATATGCTTTAGTTGCTGCTAAAATTTTAGATGCTAATAACTCGACAGAAGATACAGCAATTGAAACTGTAGTTAGGGGCAATGGATCATTCACCTTTGTAAGCAGACAAACATCAGATGAACTTCAACTAATAAATGGTGTCGGATTAAGTGTCAATGGAAGTATAACTGTAGATGGTACAGTAGATGGTCGTGACGTAGCAGCAGACGGTACTAAACTTGATGGCATTGAAGCAGGAGCTACCGCAGATCAAACAGCTAGTGAAATTTTAACTGCTATTAAAACTGTAGATGGGTCTGGTTCTGGTTTAGATGCTGATTTGTTAGATGGACAACAAGGTGGTTACTACACGCAGACAGTATCTGATACATCTTTAAACAGCGGAAATGATTTGAACAGCCTCACGGATGGTTATTATAGTTGGACTTCTAGTCAGCCGACTAATAGTCCCGGTGATAATTATATGATATTGCTTCAAGTAAGTGATGGTGGACAACCACAACAGTTAGCATGGGGCGGAAATAGCAATGGTAAAATGTATATGCGCCGCAGAGATAGTGGCACTTGGAATAGCTGGACTAAGGTATGGACAAACGCTAATGACGGTGCCGGGTCTGGATTGGATGCTGACTTGTTGGATGGTCAACAAGGCAGTTACTACTTAAACACATCTACATCTTTTGGTGGCGATGTGTCTGGAACATACAACAATATTGTTGTCAGTGACGACAGCCATAATCATAGCTCATCATCAGGTAACTTTACTGTAGGTGGTGACTTAACTGTGAGTGGTGGTCAGGTTGGAGTAGATACTGTCAGCACAAGACACAAATATTCAGTTTATGGATCTTCCAGTCAATATGCTATTGGTATGCAGTCAGGAATAACCTTTGGCGGTTTAGCAGATTGGGGTATGACTTTCCAGTTCAACAATGATAATGATAGAGGATTTTGGTGGGGCGACGAATCTCATAGTACTGCTCAAGGTGCTATGGCACTTACTACCAATGGTAAACTCACTGTTGCTCATAGTACTAGAATAGGCTACGGAGAAACCGACACAACTATTCCGGGATCTACTCATAGGGTTGATGTAAACGGTTCAGTAAACGCTACAACTTATCACGGTGATGGTTCTAATCTTACTGGTATATCAGCAGGTGGCGGTGCTACTGGTGGAGGATCTGATAAGATATTCCACAATAACGATCAAACAGTAACGACTAGCTACACTATCCCATCCGGACAGAATTCCATGACTGCTGGTCCAATTAGTATTAATAGTGGTGTGACAGTAACAGTACCTTCAGGTTCGGAGTGGACTATCGTTTAATGAGTTATTTTCGAGTTGAAAAGTCTGAAGAGTATGATTCTTGGTTGGTTGTTCAGAATAGTAATGATATGATTATAGTGGGGTTTAACAAAGCTAAATATGCACATAGAACAAAAAACTTCCTAAATAGTGGTGGAGCATTTGATGGTATTGTTCCTTCATTTTTTTGCACGGAAGTTGAATTATTCGACGGGGATTTAAATGTCTGCAAACAAAAATCTGAGTAAATTAGCTTTAAAGGTTAATACTAGCGGTGAAGTTACAGACGCTGGGTTGGAATCAACCTACGTATCAAATGCATTTTTTCAGGATTCCACGAATCCCAATCTAGTATCAAACGGATATTTCGAATCTGTATATACTGCTTCTGATGTCTTAACAAAGATTAAGACGGTAGATGGCGCTGGCTCTGGTTTAGATGCCGATACTTTAGATGGGGCAAATTCGACTTTTTTCACAAACGCCTCTAACATCAATACTGGCACTCTTGCCACTGCAAGGTTATCTGGCACGTATCCGATTAGCATTTCTGGTTCTGCTGATAGACTTGATGGACTTCAAGGAACGGACTTTACATCTAACAACTATGTACAAGGCAGATTCACGTCTAATAATCATATAACGACCAGAATTGGTATCAGGGCAACTAATACATATGTTCAGGGAACATTTAGCTCCAATAACTATCTTCAGGCACAGCTTGGAACAAAGTTAAACTCCTCTTCATATACTGCATCTGACGTTCTCACAAAAATTAAGACTGTAGATGGTGCTGGATCTGGTTTGGATGCCGACTTGTTGGATGGAAAGACATCAACCGATTTCACATCTAATACATATGTTCGGGGAACATTCAGTTCCAACAACTATCTTCAGGGAACATTCAGTTCCAACAACTATCTTCAAGCACAACTAGGAACAAAGTTAAATTCTTCATCCTATACTGCAGCAGATGTCTTGACGAAGATCAAGACTGTAGATGGTGCTGGATCTGGTTTGGATGCTGATTTATTGGATGGAAAGACATCAAATAATTTTACATCTAATAGTTACGTTGAGGGTAGATTTTCATCCAATAACTATGTTAAAGCTAACTTCACGTCTAATAATTATTTTCAGGATAGTGTTATGCCTGTCGGCGCTGGATCTGATAAGGTTTTTTATGAAAATGATCAAACGGTTACAACAAACTACACAATCACGACAGGAAAGAATGCTATGTCTGCTGGACCGATAACGCTTGATCCCGGAGTCACTGTCACAATTCCTTCTGGATCTGAATGGAGTATAACATAATGAGTGTATTAAAGGTAGGAGCATTAAAAAGTCCTAGTGCATCATCTAACAATATTGTTTTGAATTCTGACGGTACTATCTCTTCAGGTGGTGGTGGAGCTATTCCTTCCAATACATATATTACCGGAACATTTGTTTCGAACAACTATTTTGAGAATGAAAAAGTTATTTTAGGATCTTTTTTAGATATATCTGATTATAACCTATCCTCTTTGGGTGGATCTTTAATTCATGCATCGGCAAATGGTGGTATCGGTGGCAATACCTATTCAATTCCTAGCACAGCTTCTGCTGTTTATATCTGGGTACAAGGTGCTGGTGGCGATAGTGGATCAGCAAGAACAAGAGACGCTGCATCGTCCACAGCAGGAGGAAACGGCGGTGGAGGATCCAAGGTGGCTACTAAGATTACTATAGCACATCAACCTCACACCACTTTATCTGATTTGTATTTTGAATTTAATCCTCAAGGTGATGCTGTTGTATATATAGGAACATCCAATTCCGGTGTAGAGATTGCTAGAGGATATAAAGGGCTTAAAGGTGAAGATGTGGATTCAGCAAGTACTAACATCTATGGAGAGAGTGGTGATATACAGACCAACGCCTCTGGCGTATCCGTAACAACAACGGGTCCATCATCTTTTACACAAACAACCATTACTTCCAACACTGCAATTGGAACCTTGGGTAAGCACTTTCCAAAATTCATTGGATCGTATGTGGAGCATGGGGCCACTGGCACGCCATATGAGGAAAACACCACTACCAACCAAGGCGTATCTGGAAGAGGATTGTTCTCAGAGGGATTAACTCATCCCGCAGTTTTTTTAGGTACTAATCCAGCTGATACCCTTCCGGGTGTGAACGCACATGCAATACCGTGGGCCTTTGGTGTCGGAGCTGTTGGGCCACATTGTGTTGATATGGCAGGTAATGCGTCCGCCTTTACTGTGGCAGGATCCGAAGGTGGATATGCTTGTGCGGTTATTATTGTCAGATAAGAAATAGGAAAGATAAATGAGTAAATTAAGGCTTTATGGTTCTACATCTGGTTATAATGAAATAACTGTACCTGCGGTAGCTGATAACTCTGAGATTAATGTTGCAGGACTTGCAAGTAACACATATGTTCAATCCATTGCTTCCATTCCTTCTGGGACAAAACAACTATTTGTGCAAACTGCTGCTCCTACAGGATGGACTAAAGACACTACTCATAACAACAAAGCAATGAGAGTTGTTTCTGGTACTGCTGGGTCTGGCGGTTCTGATACCTTTACGTCCACTTTTGGTCCCGGTAAAACTACAGCAAATCACACGCTGACAGAATCAGAAATGCCCGCTCACGTCCACCCCATTGACATACGACAAAACGGCACTGGATCGGGAGGTAGAGTTGGTGGTACTAGCCTTACAGGTGTAACTGGACCCGTAAACTCCCTAAGCACTGGTGGTAGTGGAGCACACTCTCACAATTTGTCTGGATTTGATCTACAGTATGTAGATGTAATTATAGCAACTAAGGATTAATTATGAAACTCACTATTGTCATCGAAGATAAAGTTATCGTAAAAGACGGAAGCGGTATTAATTTCTCTAATAATCTAAATGATTACATTACTTCTAGCATTCCTTCTGATATTCATGCCTTGCAATGGAAAGAAAACACAGGTGAGATTGAATATGTAGAACATGGTAGAGCTAATGAAACTATATCAGTCCTTCCTGATTGGGCTAATGAATGTGTAACACTTCATTCGACCACAATTACACAATTAGAGAACGAACTTGCAGAGTTAGCAAATACTTCTAACACGGATATTTCTGAATGAAAAT
>Ga0208162_1000942_pt1 | contig 15810 bp, 18 predicted proteins | sample CB_VirMetaG_4_FD_184539 | JGI IMG/M metagenome (GOLD analysis project Ga0208162, IMG submission 184539) | Freshwater to marine saline gradient viral communities from Chesapeake Bay - CB_1508_1M Viral MetaG (SPAdes) (version 4) | ecosystem: Environmental > Aquatic > Marine > Coastal | place: USA... | reverse complement strand
ATAAAGCTAGAGGTATGGATGATAAAGGACAAATTATCCAAGACCAATACGGTAATGTAACTTTTAATGCTAATTTTTATAGTAAAGATTACTTAAATGCTGCAAATAGATTTACTAAAGAAATTATCTTAAACCCAAGTACTGCAGAAGCTAACAGACCTTTATGGTTTTCACACCCAGCAGCTCAATTTTTAGTACAGTTTGCTGGTTATCCTACTGCTTTTAATAATACAATTTTAAAAAGATTTGTTAATGAAGGATATAATGAAACAGGACAAGCAGGAGGTAAAACAGTAGGTACTGCTATGTTAATGATGTCAGTAGCTTATATAGGTAATGAACTTAGAAGTAACGGAAAAGCTACTATTGATTATGAAACAGGAGAAACAAAACCTATACATGAAATAATGGGAGATGCTGCTAGACGTACTGGATTATTTGGACCTTTAGATTATGGATACAGATATAATTCTGAAATGAGTAGAAATGTAGGAGGATTTACATCAATTATAAAAGCTTTTGGTGGTCCTACTGTTCAAGATATTACAGATACTGTTCTTTATAGAAAAAATTTAGCAGAAGTAGCAGCAACTAATTTACCTTTTTATTCTGCTTATGATTTAATATTTGGTGATGGTACTAAAAAGACTTTAAGAAGACTTGCTGCAGGTAGAGCTAAAGAAAAAGAAAAGAAATTTACACCTATTAAATATTCAAAAGGTGGTATAGTTAAAAATGTACCTAATGTAACTGACGAGCCTGATGAAATGCAAAGTAGAGTTACAGGAGAACCATTTAATAGTACTGCAGATTTTATGCAAGATGAGGAAGATAGAGAGCTTGATGCACAAATGCAAGGATTAGGATTAAAATGAATATAGAACTATGTAAACAAGAAATAAAAAGACACGAAGGCGAAGTGTTAGAAATTTATATGGATAGTCTAGGTTATAAAACTCTAGGAGTTGGACACCTTTGCCAACCTAACGACCCTGAATATAACTGGGAAGTTGGAACTAAAGTACCGCAAGAAGTTGTAGATATGTATTACGAAGATGACTTTGATAAACACTACATGGAAGCTATACATGTCTTTGGAAGCAATGAAGATTGGGATAAACTTCCTGAAGTTATACAGAGAGTGTTAGTAAACATGTGTTTTAACCTAGGAGGTTCAAGACTTTCCAAGTTTAGAAATATGTTAAAGGCTTGTAGAAACCATGACTGGAAAACTATGGCAGTTGAAATGGAAGATAGTCGTTGGTTTAAACAGGTAGGTAGAAGAAGTATTGAATTACAAAAAATGGTATTAGGAGCCTGAAATGAAGAACGTATTAAAAAACATAGTTGGAGCTGTTGCACCTACATTAGGTACTGCCTTGGGTGGACCAATGGGAGGAATGGCAGCAAACATGATAGCTGATGTATTGGGAGTACCTAATACACCTAAAGCTATAGAGAAAGCTGTAGCAGAAGCAACACCTGAACAAATGCTAGAACTTAAAAAAGCTGAACAAGCTTTTGAACTTCAGATGAAAGAGCTAGAAGTAGATGTGTTTAAATTAGAAACACAAGATACTCAAGATGCTAGAAAAAACTTTAGTAAAGATTGGACTGCACGTATTATGGGTATAGCTACAGTAGGTGGATTCTTAGGATATATATTCCTAGTTACTTTACAACCACCAGAGCAGAACTCAGAAGCTCTTATAAACTTAGTACTAGGTTATCTTGGTGGTTTAGCAAGTGCTGTTATATCATTTTACTTTGGAGCTTCTAACACTTCTAATAAAGACTAATGGAACAAGCAGTAGTTTTTATTCAAGAAGTTGGGTTTCCTATAGCAGCAGCAATAGGTCTTGGTTGGTTTATTTATAAGTTAGTCATACGTATTGTTGATGGTATGGAAGCAAAGTTAGATGCTGTTGATGCAAAAGTAGAAGCACAAATAGCAGCTATAGAAGAGAGACTAGGCGTAAAGTTAGATACACAACATGGCATCTTAGTTGCTTTAATAGATAGAGTAAGAAGTCTTGATAATGAAATAATAAGACAAGAAGTAATGATGAAAACTATATTAGGTGTACCACAGTTAATAGAAACAAGTAAAATTGCAAAAGCTAAAAGAAATGATAAAAGAAAAGATTAAATTAGAAATACCTATGATAACTATATTTATATTTTTATTTATAGTTAGCGTATTGGAGCAACTACAATGAAACTAAATGATTTAGAAAAAGTACATCCTATGAAACAAATTACTGTAGCTTCTATAGTACAGGTAGTTGTGTTTGGTTTTATGTTATTAGCTTTTTGGGGAAACTCTAAACTCTTTGCAGATGAAATAGTTTTTAAGTTTAAGAGTCCTAGCTTTAATGGTAACGGTACATCCTCACACTACTTGACAATCCAGAACCAAGAGTTTAATCGTAAAGAAGCATTGAAGGCAGAGATAAAAGCTTTACAAGACCAGATAAAAAGAGACAAAGAAAATACAACCCTTGCAAGATTTATAAGAAATTTAGAGTCTAGAATATATGCACAATTATCTAGACAGTTAGTAGAAAATTTATTTGGTGAGACTCCGAGTGATAGTGGAGTACTAGAATTAGAGGGCAACAGAATAGAATATAGTGTTGTCGATGGAATAATAACTTTAAACATAACGGACAGTGATGGGAATACAACGACTATTTCTTTGCCTATCGGTAGCTTTACTTTCTAGTTGTGCTGTACTAAATAAGAATCAGGACTTAGTATTAACACAAGATATAAAGCCTAGTTCTATATTAGATTTACAGTCAGAAGAATTAAAAAACTTACCAAGTGCAAAAGCAAGACCAACTATAGCTATATACCCTAATAGCTTTAGAGACTTAACAGGTCAACGTAGAAGTAATAGTTCGTTTGCTTTGTTTAGTACAGCTATTACACAAGCTCCTGAAGCATTTTTAATTAGAGCTTTTAAACATGCAGCAGGTGGTGAATTTTTTAGAGTAGTAGAACGTGTAGGTTTAGATGACCTGACAAAAGAAAGACAGTTAATTAGAAGTACTCGTAAAGAATTTAAAGAAGATAATAAAATGCAACCACTGCTTTTTGCAGGGTTATTGGTTCAGGGAGGAGTTGTTAGCTATGAAGCTAATCTCAAATCTGGAGGTGCTGGTGCTAGATATCTAGGTATAGGTAATAGTAAGCAGTACAGAGAAGATACAGTTACTATATCATTACGATTAGTTTCTGTATCAACTGGAGAGGTGCTAATGGAAACCTTAGTTTCTAAAAGCATTATTTCTACAAGTGTTTCTCAGGATGTGTTTCGTTTTATAGAAGCTGGTACAGAACTAGTGGAAATAGAAGGAGGAGTTGCTGAGAACGAAAGTGTTTCTATAGCTTTGCAAAAAGCAATAGAGACTGGAGTATTAAATATAATATATACAGGAATAGAGAGAGGCTATTGGGAATATGAAAACATTAAAATTGATGAGCCTAGTTGTGATGACGAGTGCATCGCTGCTATACGGGGCTGATAACGAAATATATGTTGACCAATCAGGTGCTACAGCTAATATAGATTTAGAGCAGTTAGGTTCAGGCAATATAATAGGTGGATTACAATCTGCTGCAGGAAGCATGACTCCGCTAGATTTAGATGGTCTTAATCTTACTTTAGATATAAATCAAATAGGAAATACTAATAAATTTTTAGGCGATATTTATGGTGATTCTGTAACAGGATTTTTTGAGTTTGATGGTGATAGTAATACATTTACTATACAAGCAGACCCAACAAATACTTTTGGTATAGATAACTCTAATTATAATGTTGATGTTACTGGAGGTTCTAATACATTTACTTTAGACCACGGTACAACTGCATTAGCTGCAACATTAGATTTAGATTGGATTGTCAATGGTGACAGTAACACATTTGATTTTGATATAAACTATGATGGTGCTACTAACTATGTTGATGTAGACGGAGATGATAACACTGTAAACTTTACAGGTTCAGGATATGCAGGTGGATATTTTTATCTTGACCAAACAGGTGATAACAGAACTTTTAACATTCAACAACTGAGTACACAAGACAATGACTGGCTTAAAATTTTATCTAACGGTAATAATGGTACTGTTTGTGTCATTCAAAATGACCAAGGTACAAGCACAAGCTGCTGATATAACATCAGGTGCTTTTATACCTAAAACAAACATTGGAAACATAACAGAACTTAATGGAGCTGGTAGAGTAGTCAGAGATGATACTTACCAAGCTTCATTAGATTTTAACATAAAAAGTTACGATAATGTCCAAACTTCTAATGGGAGATTGGGCATTACTTTTTTAGATGACAGTCAAGTTAGACTTACTGAACATTCTGAATTAATAATAGATGAGTTTATATACGACCCCGACCCATCTAAATCTAAGATGGCTTTACAATTTGCCAGTGGTACTGCAAGGTTTATCACTGGTAAGTTAGCTACAATAGATAAAGAAAATATACTAATACAAACTCCTAGTGCTACGATAGGTATTCGTGGTACAGATTTTACAGTTACTGTAGATGAACTAGGTAGAAGTTTAGTTATATTATTACCAGACGATGACGGTCTTCCAAGTGGAGAAATAGTTGTCGCAACAGCTATGGGACAGGTAACACTTAACAAGCCTTATCAAGCTACAACAGTTTCAATGTATGAGACTGAACCAACAAAACCCGTTATCCTTGACTTGACTCTTGAGTTAATTGATAACATGTTAATAGTAAATACACCAAAGGAAGTACAAGAGAATGAACAAGGAGAAGATGGAGGGAATAGCACTAGCATTCTTGATGTTGATTTCCTTGAGTTTGATGATTTAGAAGTAGACTATCTTAAAGAAGATAACTTAGAATTTACAGAACTAGATATAAATTATCTTGATGTAAACTTTCTTGAAGACTTATTAGATATCATAGAAGATGTCAATGAGTTAGAAGAGACTGAAACTATATTAAAAACTACATTAGATTTAAAAGGAACAAAAGTTGGTTTTGATTCTGAAACACAAATAAATACTTTTCTAACAGATAACATTATTACATTCTATAAAACTTTAGAAGATACGATACGTTTAGATTTAGATAAACAAAATGCTTATACTGTTATTTTAATTCAAGGTGGTAAAAGTACACAAATAATAGTTAATGGTGGAGGAGACTCTACTATAAAAATTACACAGGATAATTGATATGAAATATTTGTTTTTACTTTTACTATCATTAAGTTTAAAATCTGAGCTAGACTTAACAATACCTGAACAACCTGCCGCATACATCCCACCTGAAAAAGAATTTTTTTTCAATGTAGGAGATTATAACGAACCTCCGACAAAAAATCAAATGATAGTTTTTTGGACTCTAAATGTTTTAGATGTTTATACAACTCATGAAGGTATGAGAAAATGTAGTACATGTGAAGAACAAAATCCTTTATTATCTAAAAGACCAAGTTTAGAAGACATGTTATTACAAAAAGCAATAGTTGGAAGAATTTTTTCAAAACATTCTAGTAAAAGGTATATGACAGCTTTAAATGTTAGTTTAACTTACGCTGTTATAAATAATTATGAGTATATGAAATGAAGTGGTCATCATTACTACTAGCTTTATTAACACTACCATTACTATTTAATAGTGTTCCATTAGAAGTATTAAGACTCAAAACCTTTGATGCTTTTGTACCTCAACAAAATCCTACCGGACACTTTACAATCCTTAACATTACTGAACAAGACCTAGACGAGATGGGAGGATATCCTTTACCTCGTCAAAACTTAGCAACGATTCATAATAAACTTTTAGAAGCTGGTGCATATGGCGTAGGCTGGGTTATGTTATTTCCACACGAAGATAGAATGGGTGGAGATGATGAGTTTGCTAAAGCCTTACAAAGCTCTGCAAGTGTTATAGCTATGCCAGAAGTAAACAATAATAGTTATCCTGCTACACACGGTACAGTTATCAAAGGACCAATAGTATCCTTACCAAAAGCTCAAGGATTTTTAGAGAACATAGATGTTTTAAAACAGTCAGCTAGTCAAGGTGCTATCTCTGCACCAGTAGATGTAGATAATTTAGTAAGGCGTATACCTTTACTACAACAAACAGATAATGGGTGGGTTGCTTCTTTTGGAACGGAAGTTTTAAAAATACTAGGAGGTGGTCGTACTTATCAGATTGTAACAAATCTGAATGGAATAGAACAAATTAGAGTGAGAGGTATTCCACCCGTTTCAACAGATAGTCTAGGACGTAAATGGATTAGTTGGGTAGATACACCACAAATAACATTAGATGAACTTGACAAAGCTGAATCTACTTTTGTATTTGTAGGATTCACAGCTAAAGGAATATCACCACAAGTTGCAACACCAGTTGGATTGTTAGAGCCACATAAAATTCAAGCAGCTCTATCAGAAAGTATGTTGATGGACACACCTTACATACCTGATTATAGGTTAGTAGTAGAACTATTATTATTATTAGCCTGTGGTTTACTGACAGCTTTTCTAATAGCACGATTAGGTATCACATGGGGTATTGTATTAGTTGGTACTTTAATGGCAGGAACAGGCTACTTTGGATATAGTGTCATACAAAGTAACATACTCATAGATGTGACTTGGACTTTGATAAGTATGACACTTATTGCTACGTTACAATTCTATTTAAACTTTAGAACTCAATACAAACTTAGACAACAAATTAAGAAACAATTTGAGCATTACCTTGACCCAAGACAAGTAAAACAACTACAAGATAATCCAGAGCTTTTGAAGTTAGGCGGAGAACGAAGACGTTGTACGTTTTTATTTACAGACGTTAGAGGCTTTACAAGCTTGTCAGAAAAACTAGAACCTGAACAAGTTACAGAGATTATGAATAAAGCACTAACGATACAAGCTGATGCAGTTAAAAAGTATGACGGTATGGTAGATAAATATATTGGTGATGCAATGATGGCTATCTTCAATGCACCTATAGATGTTGAAGACCATGAGACTAAAGCTATTCAAGCTGCTATAAAAATAAAACAAGATATGATAGATGCTGATTTAGGAATAGAGATAGGTATAGGAATCAATACAGGCGAAGCTGTTATAGGTAATATGGGAAGTGATACACGATTTGATTACTCTGCTATAGGTGATGCAGTTAATTTAGCTGCAAGACTTGAAAGTTCTACTAAAGAAGTTGGAGAAGATATAGTTATTGGATATACAACTGCCATGAATTCTGCCATAAAAACTAAATATTTAGAACCGATAAAGGTGAAAGGTAAAAAAGATGAGATAATTATATACACAATTGAGTGAATCCTCTGAGACAAACAGAGAGCTTGTGTATTTAAAAGTTGTACAATCTGAAGCAAGTGTATTAACTACCTAGAGATATGTCAATACACGTAGCCTCATGAGGTAAATTTTCTTTATTCTGTCATTTTTCGAGCATTTAAGTTAGCTTCTATATAATTATGTACTTCATCTAGTTTTTTTGTAGCTTCTCGAATTACTGTCTGTAATGTAGAGTATTCTTCTACAGTAAAATACTTTTTTAATTCAGTAATATCTACCGAAGTTCTTTCAGTAACTAGGTTACCTGCTCTATTATAAATAAGTTTGTAAGCTAAGAGGGTAGCTTCATCCCTTTTTGTCCTCATTTTTCTATTCCTGTAAATTTAATTGTATCCTGTCTCCCTCTTAGACCTGCTTTCATATATGTAGTAGCACGACCTTCAAAGAAGTTCTGATGCTCTACGCCTGTTACTTCATCAATCCAACCTAGAGGATTCTCACGTTGGTCGTAGTTAGTCTTAAGACCGAGTTGTAATAATCTTCTATCAGCTATGTATCTATTGTAAGCATACATATCTTTCTTAGTCAGTCCTTGAATGTCTCCCATATCAAATACTAAATCTAAAAACTTATCTTCAAGTTCTACCATATGTCTACATATCTCATATAGTTCTTTCTTGAAATCATCTGTCCATATTTCTATGTTTTCTTTTATAAACTCTCTGAATAACTTTGTCATTGCTTCAACGTGCATAGACTCATCACGTATAGAATAGGTAACTATCTGTCCCATACCTTTCATCTTACCGAACCTTGGAAAGTTTAACAAGATTGCAAAGCTACTGAACAATTGTAGTCCTTCTGTAAAAGCTGAATAAACTGCTAAAGTTTTTGCAATACTTTCTTTTTTAGCTTTAGTAGGTTTAAAGTTACCAACATAATCATGCTTGTCTGACATCTCTTCGTACTCTGCAAAAGCTTTATACTCTATCTCAGGCATTCCAACTGTATCAAGTAACAAACTATAAGCATGTTGGTGAATTGATTCCATGTTTGCAAAAGAACCCATCATCATTCTTGCTTCAGGTTTTTTAAAGATAGGCATATACTTATCTATATATCCTGCACCTACATCTACATCTGACTGAGTAAACAATCTAAATATTTGTGTAAGTAAATTCTTTTCTATATCTGAAAGTTCTTGCCAATCTTTAACATCTGTATGTAGTGGTACAGATTCAGGCATCCAGTGCATTTGATTCTGTAATACATAATAGTCAAACATCCATGGATATTCAAACGGTTTGTAGTAATCTCTCGTATTTAATAAGCTCATAATTATCCCTCACATGCGATACATTCTGTATCTTCTAAATTTATTCTAGGTACTTTAACATTTACATTCTCTACTGTACGAGCAGCATTAGAACGGAAATAGTAAAGCGATTTAAGTTTGTTCATACCATACCAATGAACATCATTTACGTACTGCATATATTCATCATGTACTTCTTGAGGTTCTGTTGCTTTTGGTAAAGTAAAAAACAAGTTGACAGACTGTGCCTGACACACAAACTCCTGTCGTTTTGCAGCATGTTCAACAATCCATATTTGATTTATCTCATTAGCTGTTTTAAATATTTCTTTCTCATCATCAGTAAGTATATCTAAATGTTGGACTGAACCATCACTACCTGATATATCTTTCCATAGTGCATTCAACTCATCAACTTTAAGTCCTTTAGATTTTAAAAGCTTTTCAAGATATTTATTTTTTACTTGATAGCTTCCGGATAAAGTTTTGTGAGTATAGCAGTTAGCACGATAAGGCTCAATGCTAGGAGAAGTCCCACTACAAATGATACCACTACTAGCATTAGGAGCAATAGCAAGGAGATTAGCATTCCGCTTACCACTACCGTGGATGTCAGGAGCTTCACCCCTTTCACTAGCCAACTCTTTAGTTGCTTCTGTTGCCTTGAGTTTAATATAAGTAAATGCCGAATAGTTAAACCCAGATGCGAAAATGCCTTCGAAAGGAATTGACCTACGTTGAAGATAAGCGTGGAAACCCATAGCACCAAGACCGAGACTCCTTTCTCTATAGGCTGAATAGGCAGACTTCGTAAAGCCTTCTTTACCTTTCCTAACATATTTCTTAAACCTTTTAAAATTCGCACTGTATTCTCCTAGTTGTGTTGTATCTATTGCATTGTCAATATAATGTTGAATTATATTATCAAGCATGGTTATTAAATCTTTAATAAAGTTATCGTCCTTTGACCAATCATCAAAGTGTTCCAAGTTTACAGAAGACAAACAACATACTGCTGTTCTTTCTTCATCAGTTGGTAATGTAATTTCAGAACATAAATTACTTTGACGTATCTTAAGTCCTAAATCTTTTTGTGCTTTAGGTAAAGCTTCGTTACATCTATCAATGTTTACCATGTAAGGCTCACCTGTTTCAGCTCTAGCATTTATTATCTGCCACCATAGTTCTCTAGCATTGATAGTCTTTACAGCTTCGTTAGTCTTAGGGTCAATCAATCTCCAGTCTTCGTCTTGTTCTACAGCTTCAAGAAAAGCATTAGTAATGTTTACACCGTTATGAAGATTAAGATTCTTTCTATTTATATCTCCACCAGATTCTTTACGCATGTTAATGAACTCTTCAATCTCAGGGTGTGATATATCCATGTAAGCTGCATAGCTTCCACGTCTTGTTGTGCCTTGATTAAAGGCTAACATTTGTGAATCAACTACGTGGATGAAAGGAATAGAACCAGTAGAACGACTGCCATGAGTAGTTGAAATACCATTGCTCCTAATATCACCCCAATATCCACCGATGCCTCCACCTGAACTTGCCAACCATATATTCTCATCATAGTGAGCAGATAAACCACTGCGACTGTCAGGAACATAATTGAGGAAACAACTGATAGGAAGCCCACGAGTGGTACCCCCGTTACTAAGAATAGGAGTGCTAAACATGAACCAACGAGAGGAAGCGTAGTTGTAAAGTCTTTGAGCCAACTCAAAATCTGTCTCACCTTTGAAGGTGGCTCCGAAGACGGATGCTCTTGCGAATGCTTCTTGTGCATGTGTTTCTCCTTCCCAAAAATATCTATCTTTGAGTGTATCTAAACTAAATTTATCAAATTCTTTTTCTTTATCATAGTTTATTTCAATTCCTAAGTAAGGCTTAGTTCCTATTTTATCTTCAACCATTATCTTGTTCCTTGTTGTTTACGTAAATTGCTATTATAGCATAATGTATTATTTTATACAAGTCTAAATTATTCTTTCCATCTTTCTTTCCAAACCTCATAGCATACTTCATAATGTTTCCAAGACAGAATCCTTCTCCATATCCTGAATCAATTATCATATCAGTTGCTTGGTATTTACCATTAGCATAATGCTGGTCGTATGTATTACCTACGTAAGCTTTGATTTCGTTTAACAGTTTGTCTTCATTAAATTTATAATTCACTACTCTTCCATTCCTTTGGTAAACTTTCTTCGTTGTACCATTTAAAGTTATTTGTTTCTGCCCATTCTGCATGAGTTCTTTTTGTTCCATCTTTCCTTACCTTTGCTCCTGGCATTGGAGAGAAAGGCTTTTGAAAAAGAAAGACTAACTCATAATTATTAGGTAAAGCATTCCTAATATGTATGTACTTACTATACTCTGCGTAGTCCCAAAACCTACCTTTAGCTTCAATCAATATTGTTTTATCATCTATAACTTTTACAAAGTCAGGTTCGTATGTATGTTTAACTACATAGTTTATATTGTCCCAATGATGACTCCAATCTTTTAAAACTGTTTGGTGTATTTCATATTCCCAAATACTATCGTAGCCTTTAGGAACATTTACTTTCTTAGGTCTAGGTTTTCTTGGTACTCTTCTAGGCATTATCAATAGAAGAATCGTAGTTCTTAACTAGCTTCCAATAATCTAGGATAGCATTAAACATACCTAGATGCCTTTCATGAGATTCTTTATCCCAAACATGGAATAATATTAATCCAGTATCAGCTCTGTCTACAAAGATAGAAACTCTTTGAGGGTTATCTATATTACAACCTTGAGCATATGCTGATAACTGCATACCATGTTCATCATAAACTAATTTAGCAGGGTCTTTGCCTTCTAAGTTATCTTTAGTTTTAAAGTCAACAAAGATTCCAGACTTAGAATATAAATCTATTTTACCACCGTAACCTGAATCAGCACAGAAAGAATCTTCTGCTATCCATTCTTCATTAGGAAAGTTTTCATCTAACCAAGTCTTGATAAGCTTATAAGGTTTAGTTTTAGATATACCTAAGAATCCTTTTTCAATTTGATAATGAATCTTAGTACCTTTCTTTGCAGCTTCCATACCAATCTTTTTAGAATCCATCTTACATCTGTAAGCAAAAGACTCAAGAGATTCTCCCTCGTTTCTTTCAAGAGTGAGTGCAGAATTTAAAGCTTGATTTATCTTCCAGTTTTCTAATGATGGTTTAGCTATCATACCTAGTATGGTAGTAACTGAAGGTACAAGTCCTAGATTTTTAGCATCTCTAAGAGTTGTGTTTCTTTCTTTACCATTAGCACCTATAATTGTGTACATAGGTTCTCCGTCTTGAGCATACCAATGTCCTGACTCAGACGTAAATTTATTATAACTATCTAATTTAGTTTTGTCAATATCTTTTTTATTTTTCACGATGTTTTACCCACCTTAATTTTCTTGTCTCAGGAATGAATAGTAAAAATCTTACGTCTGACTTTACTTGTTCCGGAGTTCTTGTTGATTTTGATTGCCAATGTGACTTCTGATTAGTTCTCTTTTTTAATCCTGCTGTCTTAACATCTACTAATTTAATGTTACCTTCAGGGTCTCTGACTACTAAATCTATAAGTCCATCACAACCACAATTTTTAAATACTTCATACCCATTATCCCATAACCAAGTCACAGCATAATATTCAGCTAAGTCTCCTTTCCTACTGGCTGACTTTTCTTTAATGTGTTTCATACCAATTCTCTCCTATCTTGTATTCTCCTGTTAAAGGACAACGCATATTAAAATACTCACTTGCTTTCTCAATAGACTCAACTCCTAATCTTCCTACAAAATCTGCTTGAGATTCTTTGACTTGTATCTGCCACTCATCATGAATGTTAGCTACAAACTTAGCATCAAGAGTATTTAAGTTTATTAAATCTTGTAAGATACACATGGCTTTTTTCATAACAATGGCACCCCCGCCTTGTAATAAAGTATTAAGTGCAGCATGTTGACTACGTACATATATCTTACGACCATCTAATCCTTTTAGAAATCCTCGTTCAGAAGCTTTCTGTACTTTATCTTTTAAAGTTCTAAGTGAAGGTAAGTTCTTAAAGAAAGTTTGTTTTAGTTCTTTACCTTTCTTTAATCCACCACCTGCAACACTACCTATCTTAGCATCACCTGCACCATAAACTAATGCATAGATAAATGTCTTAGCTTGGTCTCTTGTTTTAAGACCTGCAAGTTTTTGATTGGTAGTATGTATGTCTCCATTAATTACTTCTTCAATGTAATCGGAGTCGTCCATGTAATGTGCTAACATTCTAAGTTCTAAAGAACTAGCATCTATACCTACAAGTTTATAACCTTCAGGTACAGTCCAACATGAACGACACTCTTTACCATATGGAGAACCTGCATTTGGAACCTGTGCCATGTTAGGATTTCTATGTGTCATTCTACCTGTAATAGTTCCATTAGGTATTACACTACCATGAACTCTATCATCTTTAAGTTCGTCTATCCAAGATGTAACTTGTGCTATTCTCTTTTGATATAAAAGAAAGTCTGCAATAAGTTTAGCTTCTCTGATGTGTTCAATCTTTTTCAAAGTACCTTCATCAACTATCGGCTGACCTGTAGGTGTAAACTTAACAGGCTTCCAACCAAAGTCAATAAGATACTCTCCAATCTGTTTACGACTGCCGAGATTAAAGTCAACTAACTTTTGTCTCATAAATGGTTCAACACTTTGAGTCTTAATACATTTATCATATTCTTCATCAGTCAATCCACGTTTAGATAACTCACCATCTTTTTTAACATAAGGAGTTACTAACTTATCATCAACTAATTTAGGTTTAAATGTATTGTGAACTTCATCTTCAACAGCAAGTTGCTTTGCTTTAAGTTCAGCAAGAAGTTCCATAGCTTGTTGAGTATTAAAAAAGAATCCAGTCTTCTCTTGTTCTTTTATTATCTTAGCAACTTCATGTTCAAGTTTAACAGAGTCAGGACTAAATATCTTTCCTTCTTTTATAAGATAATTATATACAGCTTCATTTAACTTAACATCTTGAATACAATACTCTAACATTTCAGGAGTATAGGAATCAAAGTCTTCAGGCTGTTCTTGTTTTAACATACCAACTCTCCAACCCCAAGCTTTTAAAGCATGTCCATTCTCACGAACAGGATTAAATAGTCTTGACATAACTAATGTATCTTCTATCTTACAATTAAACTTAGCACCATAAAGTTTTTCTAGTACAGGTATATCATAACCTATAATGTTGTGACCTATAAGTGTGTCAGCTTGTTGTAAGAATTTAATTCCTTCTTCTATTTGTGTGTTATCAAATGTATGTATCTTACCATCTAGTTCTTTAGCTACAATACACCACACATTATTAGGATGAAGTCCATCAGCTTCTATGTCAAATACTATTTTAGAATTGTTCATTGTCAAATGTTTCCTCCTCTGATACTTCAAACAATCTACCAGTATCAGGATTATATCTAAGACCACAAGCCAAACCTGTATCACCTGTGTATCTAGATTTTAATACACGAACCTTAGTAGTGTTTGCTTCTTCAGGATTACTTGCTTGTTGGTTTCTTTCTAGTGCAATCACACAATCAGATAACTGTGCTATACCTTGTGAGCCTTTTAAGTGTGATAGAGATACTTCAATACCTTGCTCGTGTCCTTTATCACCTGCTGCTCTACGTAAATGAGATACCAATATCATACCTACTCCTGTTTCTTCTACAAGACTACGTAATTTATTCATCAACATATCAATACCTCGTCTCTCGTCTCCTTCATGGAGAACATTGACAAGCATATGTAAGTGGTCAACCACCACCCATTTACATTCACAGCCTACAATAATATATCTAAGCTTGGCAAAGATATCATCAATATCAGTAGCACCTAAGTGAGCATGGATATAAACTCTACCTTCAGGTATAGCCTTATCAAACAAAGCCATCAAGTCTTCATCAGTATAGTTCTTTCTTTTTTCTGATAAATATATTCTGTCATTAGCTTCAATAGATAAGATACCATCAGCAGTTCTTAACCAGTTCTCTTCAAGTGCTACGATACCTACGTTATCATCTGTGTTCTTAATAAGCCAATGCTCTAGCTCTCTAGTTACACTAGACTTACCGAGTCCTGTTCCACCTGTAAGTGTTACCAATTCTCCTTTACGCATTCCATATAGTTTCTTGTTCAAGCCTTCCCATGGATATGCAATACTCTCCTTCTCTTCTCTATGTAACCAGTCACTTTTTTGTGATGATAGTTCCATGATACCTGAAGGAGTATACGTTTTAGCATTCCACCATGCTTGAGTAAACTCTTGGAATTTCTTTTGCTTAAGCATTTCATTTGCATCTTTAAATCCATTTGGGAATGACATGATTCTAGTTTTGTTAGGCTTTAGTATTTTAGCTACAGCTTTTGCAGCTTCTTTACCTGCCTTGTCATTATCAAAACATAACACTACATTATCAAATGATTCTACAAATTCAATACTCTCTCGTATATCTTTAACAGCAGCCGAAGCTCCACGTTTAAGAGATACTACTGACCACTTACCTTGAAATAGTTCATGCACTGCCATAGCATCACACTCACCTTCAGTAATAGTCAGATACTTACCACCTGTATTTCCATACAGTTGCTCTCCGAATAAACCAGTATTCTCAAAGGTACCATTAGTAGTAAAGCCTTTGTTAGCTACAAACCTAGTCTTAGTACCAACAACTTCATTACCATTAAAGTATGGGTAGATATGTTGGGTGACATTATTATTCCTATCTTTTACTATCTTAACACCAAACTTAGTTGCTGTATTTTCAGAGATACCTCTGTCAGTTAAAGCACCATAAGCACCGGTATAAGATGTAAGGAATGTATTATCAGGTTTAGGTTTACTCGTCATCTCAACTACCTTACCTGTTGATTCATTGTCATAGTCTGTAAAGAATGTATTACAACTAAAACATTTAGCAGAACCATTCTCGTTTAATGAGACAGCATCACTGCTACTACATTTAGGGCAAGGTAATTTGTGTTTAATAAATTGAGTTCTTTCTTGTTGCATTCTATCTCCATTAGAAATGTGGCTAGGCTTTTACACCTAGCCGATTTATATTTACT
>Ga0208162_1000941_pt1 | contig 15813 bp, 13 predicted proteins | sample CB_VirMetaG_4_FD_184539 | JGI IMG/M metagenome (GOLD analysis project Ga0208162, IMG submission 184539) | Freshwater to marine saline gradient viral communities from Chesapeake Bay - CB_1508_1M Viral MetaG (SPAdes) (version 4) | ecosystem: Environmental > Aquatic > Marine > Coastal | place: USA... | reverse complement strand
AAGGGACAGGACACCCTGGCCGAGGTGCTTGCTGCCGCTCCTGAGCCAACCTCGGACGATCCAGAGGTATCTGAGGATGGTGCAGATATTGACGTAGACATTGACCTCTTTGAGTAACCGGCTCTTAACTCCTGTAAAATCACCTATCCCACCTAAATGTTTGCGCCCTTCTAGCGCGTTCACCCTATCCCACCTAATAGCCGCATAGCCCTCATAGTCAGGAGGTGAGGGCACACAGGACATACCATGGACAGCTTAGATAAAATTACACGCAAGCTAGGTTCACCCTATCCCATATGGTTAGGTCTTGACCCTGGCACAAAGCAAACTGGATGGTGCGTCTTCGACCCTGAAGGAGAGATTGTCCTTTTGGCTGGACATGACGACAACGAGCGCATCCTTGAGATGCTAGACTTGCTGCGTATGAAAGATGCCGTTGTGATGGAGAGCTTTGCCGCACAAGGTATGCCCCTGGGAGAGAGCAGTCTTGAGACCGTGCGGTGGGAGGGGCGATTCATCGAGCGTCATAGAGGCAAGGTCAACCGCATTACTAGGCGCGAGGTAAAGGTAGAGCTTTGCAACAGCGCTCGCGCAAAGGACGCGAACATTCGACAAGCTCTCGTTGACTTGTATGCCCATGGCTTTGGCAACCACGGATACGGAACGAAAGCCGAGCCCTCTCCCTTGTACTGCATGAAGGGAAGTGGCTCGCATGGATTCAGCGCATTAGCCGTGTGTACGGCGTGGCTGCGAAAGACGTTGGCATGGGGCCAACACCCCTCATCCCATACCTGACCTAACTCAACAGGGAGAGGGGTAAACATTAGGAGATAGGCCGCTTTAGAATACTTGGAGGGATAATATGGGAGTCATCGAGCGCATTATGGATGACGGCATGAGCCCGTCCGATTGGCGAGCCGTCATCGAGGACAGACCGCTACTGGTCAGCGTGAGCGGGGGAAAGGACAGCACGGCTGTGGTGTTGTGGCTGCGCGAGCAGGGCCTTTTTGACAGATGTTATTTTGTTTTTGCAGACACTGGCTGGGAGCACCCAGCGGTGTACCAATACCTTGATGAAGTGCTTGAACCCTTGTGTGAGGGCCGTTTGGTGCGCGTCTCATCGTCAAAGTACCCTCGTGGAATGGTCGATTTGGTGCTTGGTAAAGCGGTTTTCCCGCAGCGCAACAGGCGCTTTTGCACTGAGGAACTGAAGCAAAAGCCCATCAAGGAGCACATTGCGCGGCTTAGAGCAGACGGGCTCGACGTGATTAGCGTGGTTGGTGTACGCGCTGCTGAATCTGTTGCGCGCAGCAAGCTGGAAATGTTCGACCATGGCGGCCCCATCGGGAAAGATGTGGATGTCTGGCGACCGCTTATCCACTGGACGGTGGAGCAAGTCATAGACATTCACAATCGCAACAACATCAAGCCGTGCAGTTTGTATTATGCGAAGGGCTACAACGCCAAGCGCGTAGGGTGTTGGCCGTGTATTAGCTCACGCAAGGCCGAAATCAAAGCTGTAGCCGACACAACGCCGGAGCGCATTGACCTGATTCGCGAGCTTGAAGATAAAGTCAGCAAGCTTCGCAATCAGCGCGTACAGGCGCGTGGAGAAGTACTGCGCTGCGACCGTGTGACGTTCTTTCAAACCCAACTGAGAGGTGAGGAAGGGATATGGGACATTGACCGAGCGGTGGCATGGTCCCGCACCTCACGCGGCGGCAAGCAGTTTGAGATGTTTATGACCGACACGCCTGGCTGCCAGATGTGGGGCCTATGCGACATGGGGGAACAATGATCGGCCTGTTAGATATAAAACTGGCTTAACTCAACAAAAAATAAACATTAGGAGATATCATGAAGAAGAAACTGCTAATCGCCGCGTTGTTGTTGGTCCCGTGCCTTGCATGGGCTGGTAGGCAAATCCTTGTAGTCGGTAGCGTGTCTGGAAGAAATGGAGGACACGTCACCGCAAACGTTGTGAAGGACAAAGGGCAGCGCCGCTTTTATTTAACCTGCGCCGAGAAGTATAGCGTCTCTACTGCAATCATTTCCTTCAACGCAAAGCAGCTAGACGCGCTGATAAAGCTGCTTGAGGAAAGCAAGAGGGAAATGTCTAAGCCTTAGACTTCTTGCGGTAGGCTTCAATCTGAGCCCACTCTTTGGCGTCTACCTTGCGAGCCTTACCACCCTTGAGAACGGACAAGACTCTGGCCCTGGCCCATCCATGCTGACTAGCCTTGGGCCTGTGGCCTGAGCTTGCCCACGCAGCCAAGCCCTTGTTGTAGATTTTGATGAGCGCACCGAGGGGAGCATCGTACCTTTCGGCAACCTCTTTAAGGCTTCCTGCGCCCTTGCCCTCTGCATACTTGCTCTTCTTCTTGGGCTCGCCCTCGTCGCCTGGCAAGTCTTTCTTGTACACAGACTTGTCGTCTGGGTTCTTCTTGTAGGCCTCAGACTTTTCCTCTTGGGCCTCTTCGCGCTCGTGCGCCATCTTCTTAGACAGGCCAGCTTTGTACTTTGGGTTCATGCTTTGTCCCTCTTCTTCGCGCCCTCGACGCGATTGACGATGGCCTCTGCCCATGACTTACCCGCAGAGCCACCCCACAATAGCCAGGAGATTCGCGCTGGTCCGGTTGGCTCGCTCTTGTGCTTGTGCTTGTACGCGCTGTGACGGGCAAAGAAAGACTTCATACGCTTCACAGTCTCGTAGCTGAGACGCTGTCCGTTGGCGATTGCAGAGGCGCGAGCAACGCCTGAGCCAATGCCCTGCTTGCCAGCCTCTTCCGTAGTGAGACCGCCTCGCTTGTGCTTTTTGCGTAGCTCCAGACCTGTACGAGCGGCAGACTTCATCGCTGCCGTTGGGGCGAACCCTTTGCTTGTGTCCATTCAATCCCCCTTTGTCGCGAACTCTTCGTACTTCTTTGCGAGTATCTCTCTCTGCGCCTCTGTCATTGTGTCGAGCACATGGGCAGGTACAGCGGCTGGGTCTTTGTACTCCTCGACAATATTGATAACGATCTTTTCGTCTGAGACCGCCTCTGCTTTTGCGCCTCTCTTTGTCTTTGCAGGCGTCAGTACGTTTGCGATCTTAAGCACAACCTCGAGGATCTTGTTGTCCACCGTGTTTGGCGTCCACTCGACAAGCGCTCGCAACAGCGGTTGTGCCATGACAATGAACCCAGCAACAGTAGCAGCGGCTGCGACGTAAGGGTGTGCAGCAAACGCAGCAACAAGCAGTTCAATACCTTTGACGATAGCGTCTTCCATTTTCTACTCCCACCAATTCGGACGGCACCATACCGTCTTGGACTTGCGACTGAAGAACGCAAGGCTCCGGTGTTTGATTGCATCTCCGTGGCGTTTGTACATAGATGATGAACAGTCGTACCCGTAACCGTCTTTAATGTGAAAGGCTACATGGCCGTGTCGCTGTTGACCGTTAGCCTTATAGTCAGGGTACACAACAATGCTGTTGGGGGTTTCAGGTTCGACAAGGGTAAACAAACCCTCTTCCGAACGAGCGTCAGACCAGATTGAGTCCGTCGAGAACCACCTTTCAAAAGCAGGGTTCGGCTTGCGCGAAAGGCCAAGGCAATGGGCGATGTAGCCAGAGCAGTCTGAAGCATCGCTCAACTCCAACTCAAACCAACCGTATCCACCTCTACCTAACTGGTAGACGGTTCCAGTATGGGCGGCGGCTGCAAGAACCTTTTCAACAACCTGTGTCTCTGTGGGCCTGTTGAGTTCCCACAACGCAGCAAAAGTCGCAGAGCCTGGATGGCAGTCTACAGTGAGGTGGTTCTGCTCTTGGAACTGTTTAACGATTGCAGCTTTAACGCTCGTCTCGTGGATAGCACTATAATGAACACCCTCGACCATTGTCTCTTCGACAAGAGACTCACGCATCATCTGGATAAGATACGATGGTGTTCTAGCAAGAGCTCTGGATGCTGCTTTAGAAATGCTCATTGATGTTGCTGCTTTTGAGAGGTTTGCATAATACGAACTTGCGTCTCTAGTTCTGTAATCTGCTTGTCATGGTCGCGCTCAAGCCTGCGATGCTCTTGCCACAGGTTGCTGCGAGCAGAGCGACTGTCACCCTCAACCTTGTCTATGCGCTCTTCAACCTTAGACACAATAGAGGTCAGGTCTTCCCTGGTCTTTACAACCTCTCGTTTAAGGTCATTGAGGGTCGCTTTAATAAAGTTGAACGCAATGCCGGACACTGCCATGCCAACCGTTAGAGCGCCGCCGAGGATGGCAAGCATAGCACCCCAGGACACACCACTGTCCTGCGTTGCAATTGACGGTGCGGTGGCGAGCAGGTCAAACATTAGACAAAATCTACGGAAACCGTAAACCCGTCGTCTTGGACTGAAAAGTCAGACTTAAAGTTGATTTCCATAATGTTAGTTGTTGATTCGATAACGTAAGGCGTCGATTGGGTTGCCCAAAACCCTGTGTTCGCAGTAGCAGAACCGTAGATTCGGTTTCCTATTGCCACCCCGTTATCGTAAAACTGCAAGCCTTCTTGGTAGTAAGCTTCAATCTCACACTCTGTAATCGTAGCTCGCACAATTTGTCCGGCCCCAGCTTGGAACGTAACGGTGTAGTTCTCGCCTGGCGAGTAGCCACCTGAAGAACCACCGCTGTCGAGCAATACGTTTGCCGGTGTTGTAATTGTCTGCCCAGCAACATTGTCAATCTCGTAGGTAACAAACGCTGGTGGTGGCGGCTGAATATCGACAGGAGGAATGTCGTTCTTTGCTGCAACAAGGTTGAGCAGGTAACGCCAGTCGTTTTCCTCAACGTAGCCTGCAAAGATAATAAGCTCTTTGATGCCGCCGTTTAACTGTAAAGAGCCGATGTTGCCCCTGTTTCCCACATAAAGATAAGCGGCCTCATGGTCGCCTGAGCCGTCTGTAAAAGACGAGCTTGTGGGCGTTACTAAACCCTGCTGGCTCCACATGTTAAGCGTGTCTGGAGTTGTTCCTCTGTCTCCACGCATGCCGATAATGGTCTTAATCTCTGCCGCGTTGTCTCCACCCTGGACAAAACTGCGAGCTACGTCTGCGCCAAGCTCAGTTCGTCTTTGACCATCCTTCAGGATGAGACGGAAGCCACGGTTGTTGTAGACGTTGCCAGTATACTCCGCAGCACACGCCTCTCCAGAGCCTGTGTCGCTGTAAAAAACAGCAATCGCAGACACCTTGTCGGAAGGCACACCACCAGAGTGCAGCGCAATCATAGACTGAGACACGTTGTCGAACGTAACACAAGGCGTTCCATTGAACGCTGTGCGTGACATGACAGGGCGCTTGCTTACGTCTGGCTGCGTAATGTTAAGACCGCCTACACGAGAAGGCCACTCAGCAACAGAGTCGCCATGGTCTAGGTTGGAAAGGTCTTCAGCCGCAAACCAACCAATAACACCGTGCGCCCCAATAGCTGAGGCTATCGCAAGGTCTGCGGCCTTAGCCTCGAGGGGCGACAGCTTAATCATTGGACGATCCTAGAACCTTGATTTCTACATTGACGTTGGCTTGAAGTGTGCCACCCGCGTCAGTGCCGCTGATAAAGAATCCTATATCGCGACCCGCAGCAAGAACGGTGTACATGCGCTCATACGGAGAGCCAGCATAGGCAACGGTAAGGGTTCCGTTTGTTCCCCATGTAGCATCAGCAGCGATAGCGTCTGGAGTTGCACCAAACCCTACAATAGACACGGTGTCGGTGCCGCCTTCTGTTACAGACACTTTAACGTGCAAGTACAGGTCGCGCCTAGAGTTGACAATAACAGGGTTACTGCCGCCGTAGGTTGGGTTTCCTGCGCTAATGCCACCTGGCGCAACGCTCAATGAACCCAGTAACTTAGGTTGTGTTCTAATATCTGGCATCTTACGCCTCCTGCCGCAAGGGTGCGGCTTGCATGATTTATTGTCTACTGAAAACTGGTTTTTTTAGTTTGGGAGAAGCCTTCAACCCTTGAAGATACGCATCCAAGTCCTCTTGAAACAGACCCTTCACAGGAGACGGCTTTTTTCCTGGGAACAACTTTTGCCTAGCAACTAACCACTGGTCATACACCTTCAACAATTCGCTGTAATAATCCTTTTGTTTGTCAGGCATTGTCAGCTTATTCAAATCCTCTTGAGTTATTGGCCCTTTTTTCCTCTTCGTTTTCTTTTTTAAGAACCTGTACTCAACCTCTAAAGGAAACTTAAAGGATGATGCATTACCGCCAAACATGGCAAGCCGATGGCGCATAAACTCAATCTTATCTTTGGCTGTCTCTATTAACCCTTCATTTTGTTTGTTGTCGCGTTGAGAAGGAGATATTTGCTGTAACTCTTTAAGCCTACTGGCGGCAGGAAATTTGTATTGGTTACGTTGCCGCTTGATCCACTCTTTGCCGTCCTTTGCAATGTTGGTTTCTCGTAAACCTTCTTTGAAGATTTGATAAATCGCGTAGTCAGTCAGGTTTTCAAAACGCCCTTCAATCTTTTCGCCGCGCTCTTGCACAATTTTTGCTCGCCTCAATACGTTTCCAGACAACTTGTCGTACAAAAGTCGCGCCGAGCCACTAATTGTAGTGCCCGCCAAGAAGTTGCCCATTGCTTCTGTAGCTGAAGCCAAGCTTACATCATCGCCCCTTTGAAGTTGCTTGTTAATACCATCAAAAGCGGGGTGAGCAAGCCCAGCAAGCATTGCTGCGTCTTTGAGAGGGTTTAACTGGCCCGCCAACCTAGACTGCTCAAGGCGCAACATCTGCTTGTCATAATCAGTACGCTCCTCCGGAGGCTTGGCAGAAGCTCTTCGCGCTGCATCTTTGCCAAACGCCTGATAAAACAATCCCCTCCCAAGTCGCAATTGTGTCGCAAGACTAGAAAACGGGTTTGCGTTTATTGGATTTGATACACCAAAGGTGTCCTCACCAGTTCTTGTCTGGACCATTGGAGCACCCTGGGAACCATAGCCTGACATAATCCTGTAAACCCTTGAGTCAGGATCTTGCCTCTTTGCATCGTAGTAACGAGCCAAAGCATTTAGACTCGCCCTTTTGGATGCTGTCTTAAGCAGACCCAAAGACTGAGCTTGCAAAAGTTTTGGGCTGTTTGTTCTGACATGGCCTAGAGGCTCAAAGTTTAACGCCCCGCTAAAGATTCCTGGCTTGCCTGGTAGCTCCATGGTTTGGTGCGCCCATGTAAAGAACATTGATACAGGCGTTAGGAAGCTCGCCTTGGACTGCAATCGCTTCAAAGCGGTGGGAGTCTTGTTAAAGTCTACAAGCGTCTCTCGCGCCGTCCTAGCCGCCGTGTCTGCAAGTAGGTTGTAGTATTGTTGAGAGGAAGAGGAAATCTTTTGAGAACTTCCCCTTTGAAACACGGTCCAACTGCCGTCTGCGTTTTTTCGCATGTTAATATACCGCCCTCTAGACGGCATAAGCGTTACATCTCTACCAGGCTCTACGCTTTCAAAAGCCTTAACCATCTCTTGCATCGTTCGCATTGTATTGTAGAGCTTTGGAACAGCATCTCCAAGCTGATAAAAACCACCAGCCTTGGTCATTCCGGCCCTATATTTTGAAGCCAACCAACCTCCAACAGGAGTTCCTTTCATGCTTGTTGTTAGGTCCGCAATTGCGCTTGAGTTAACGACGCCACTGCCCTCGATTGCGCGCATCATCATCATTGCGTCTGGAGGCAGGTCCCCTTTTTTATAGTTATTAAGAAGGCGCATGGCATTTGTGTAACCAACCATGGTTCTTGCGGGTGTTTGCCCGTACATCAACGACTGCAAGTAAATGTTAGAGTAAATGTTGCCCAAGATTGTTTTGGCAGACAGCGTAGTAAGCGCACGTTTAGAGTGTCTAAAAAGTGCTTGCAAGGCGTTTGGGCTGTTTAGTATCTGCAAATTTTCAAAGTGAGCGGATACGGCACTGTTGTAGTTTGGGTCAACGCGAACAATCTCTGACGGTATGTTTGATTTGCTTCCGATTGTTTCTTTTAAAATGTTTGACGGCGGCTCGTAAGAAGCAAGCTTTGCCAGTTTCAACCGCACCTGTTCTACCGTGATTGGTTTTGACTCTGGTCTGATTGCTTGAATCTCTTTATTTGCAACCTCGGTAATTGTGTCAACGACCTTAGCGTCTGAAAATAAATTAGGAGTGTCTACAAAAGCCTGGTCAACAACCACTGCAAGCGGCTCTTCCCCTAAAAACTCAAGGGCAATACTTTTTGCGACACCGCGATAATCAATTTGTTTTTCAGTTGCTGGATCATAACCTTCGCGGTCTACTGACCTTTTTAACTCTTGAACAAATGCTTGTTGCGAAGCCTCTTGCTGCATCTTGTTAACAAGGTTTTCTCTTAAAGCTTCTACCGCTCCAGACTTAAACTGTTGTTGAATCTTTGGGTTGTCAGCAAAATCCTTGTATGTGTCGCTGATTATTTTTGAAATAGGTTTTCCACTAATAGTAAATTGAGTGAATTTTCCACCAACAAACTCAGTAAGCACTCGCTCTCGCACAAACGTATCAATTTGTTCGCGCAAAATCTTTCTTGCCATTTTTGAATCTATTGCCTGAGCAGCTTTAGCCAAAGCGCTTTCTGGATTTAAACCAAAACGAGTGAGCTGTTCAGCAAGTTGCGGTCTGTTAAATTGGTACGTACGTTGTTCTGGAACTAGTTCTTGCACTAGTCGCTTTGTAAACGCACCCCTCATGCGCTCGTCAAGAAGCAAGCCAACAGAGGTTTCGTTGTGGTAGGTGTCCGCAAACATTTGCTGAACACGGCCCTTGTCTAACCCCAGCAACTCAACCGACTCTGCAAAGTCGTTTACAAGGCGAGACATTACTGGATCTTCAAACCTAAAAACAGGTATCTCTGTAGGATACTCAAGACCCGCTGCTTGAGCAATCTGCTCTGCTGTTCTGGGAGCTTCGGCCCTAGCCCTTTGGGCCAATATATTTTTGGTTTCAAGCTCTATTCTTTTTCCAAGCCTTTTAGCAATACCGTCAACAATTGGACCAACAGCTTCTTCGGACACCCCAGCGGCAATAAGCTTTTGTGTTAGTGAATATTTTGATTGTTCTAGTGCGGTTTTATAAGGTTCAGAGAGAGAAGCGAAATTCCATTCGATAGAAGACACGTTGGGATTTTCAGCGAGTCTTTGAGACATATCAGAAACAAACTCGTTAGAAAACTTATCAAACCTTTGCTTTGCTCTAACAACCTTTTGAGGAACAGCCTGCGCTCTTTTTGCGCTCTTTTGCTCCATAGCCTCAAGCAATCTTGCCCCGTGCGACTCCACAAGACGTTTTGTTTGGACACTGTTTAATGCGTCTGTAATATCGTTAAATACAACATTAAAAAGTTTTTTCCTTTGGTTTCGCCCAAACTTTAAAGGAAATCTTTTGGTTTTAACTTCGCGAATAAGCGCATTAGTTATATCTTTAGCCATGCGCTCCGTTTCATAAACCTCTAGCCAAGGCTTATCATTAACACCTTGTCTAAGAAAAACCCCTTGTTGTTCGCCAAGCGTAATTCTGCGAGCTTCATTAACAACATGTTTGTGTAACTCTTTAATAAAAAGTTGCCTTATAGATTTAGCGGTTACACCAGGAAGATCTTTAGCAATCTCTTCAAAAGACCTTGACCCTTTTGTTTCCCCTATTCCTTTAGGGCCTCTCATTTGTCTTTCGTAAAAAAACTCGCTTCCAAAGTTTGTTTCAGCCATTTCTTGCCGAAAAGCGTTAACAAGTTGTTTTCTTTGAGATCTAATATCTTCTGGGTAAACAGGTCTAGTAGGACGAGCAATATTTGGTTCTGCAACACCCTCAGTTTTTAACCTGTCCTTTTCAACCCGCAATTCGGATTTTACTATGTCTGCTTTTCGCGCCGCTTCTACAGCTTCTTGCCCGAGCTCAAACGCACGGCTCATTGCTGTTGGTTTTGCTGTTACACCTTGCTCTAAAGACGCCACAAATGGTCGCTCTGTTGTTCTAACAACACCTTCTGGAGCAACAGGTTGCCCAGGACGTTGCCTAAGCTCTGCTCCAATTGTAGTGCCGGTTGCTCTGGCTTGCTCTCTCATCATTGCCGGCTCATCTATTACAGCGGCAGTTCTTGGTTGCACTAACGAAGGGTCTACAAGCTCTCGTTTGTATACATCTACAAGTTTAGAAAACTTTGACGCCGCGAGAGGAAACAAAGTGCCAGCAAGTTTAGGTCCATAAGCCTTTAACCCAGCAAGACCAGGGCCACCAAGAGTTGCACCAAGAACCTGCCCTCCGGTGACTCCAAGCAAAGGCGACAAAAAATCTCCCATCAAAGCAGCGCCAAAGAAAGAACCTTGCAACGCTCTGCCCAGCTTTGCCGCGTTTGTGTCAACCAAAAACTCTGGGGGTATTCCACCAGGCGTTTCTGTAGACAACCTAAGATCCATTGCGGACAGTTCTTCTAAAGCCTTGGTGGCAGCCTCGGCGCTAATTTCGCCTTTTTGCTGCATCTCTTTTATTGCGTTTCTAACGTTGGCCTGGTGTTGTGTTTTTAACTTCTGTGTATATGCAGCTTGCCGAGCAGGAGCCATTTCGTTCAAAGCAACGGGAACTGGGTCTAATACTTCTCCTACCGTTTGATAGGTCCGCGCAAGAAGGTTCCCAGCAAATGAAGGCTTGGGAGCCATGCCGGTTTCAGACATTGTCTCAAACGCTGCGCGCCTCATTGCCGCTCTGCTTTTTAAGCCTTTTCCTAAACCTTTTTTAAACGGAGCAAGCATTAACAATGTTGTCGCAGGATAAGCCCTTAACATGGCCACTGGGCTGTCCCCATACGCACTGACCATAGAAAAAGGAGCGGTAACCACACCTTCTCCTATTTCTGCACCAGAACGAAACGGCCCTTGCGGAGAAATTCCAGCAAACCCTTTTCCAATATCAAAAAACATTCGACCTAAAGATAATAAATCAGAGCCCGCACTTTCAAACAGACCTTGCGTTTTCCATTTTTTGTAAGCCTCATCTAGCATCAACTGGCTAGGCAACTTGTCTTTTTCTTCCTGCTTCTTTGGTAAAAGAGGTTTTGGTACAAACATCTTTTTAAGAATACCAAGTTCTTCTTTTGCGATGACAGGCAAAGCCTTAACACCACCAACAGCAGCACCGGCAGCAAACAACCCCTGAGCTACGCCTGGAGCCCTGAACGCCAGTTGCTTCATTTCCTCTACGGTGTCTTTTTCAGGCTCTATAAACGTCGTTTTAATTTGATCAACAGCGCCTTGCATTGTTTGAATTCTTTCAGCAAGGCCTGGAATCTCGGTCCCACGTTTTTTTGCATCCTCAGACATAGCCACAAGCTGGCCAATCCTTTCCTCCAACCTCGGCAATGCTTGTCGCGCCTCGAGTTGAGTCAGGGCTACTTGTTGCTTTCCAATCTGAATAATCTTTTTTCGATCCGCTCCAGCTTTGGCCGCAAGAATTTGTTCAGCACCTTTTTCTACAGCAGACGGTTTTGTAACAACGGCCCTTTGAATAGGAGCCATGCGCTCAACCGGCACGGCTCGCTGCTGCTGGCGCAATAGCTGCTGCGCTTGCTGAAGCTGTTGTTGTTGTTTTTGAAAGCCCTCAATATCTTGTTGAGTTGGCGCTGTTGTCTCTGGCGTCGTTTGTTGTGTTTGAACCAGAAACGGCTCAATAGGCTTTAGCCTGTCCTCTGCCGTTACATTTAACGACCTCAAATAAGCAGCAAGTTCTTCTGGTTTGGCCCCTGTTTTAGCCTGTTCTTTAATCCATTGTTCAACAGTTGCCATAAATTATTGCCCTTGGTTGCCTTTAAGAATTTTTATGGTTTCGTCAACTACGGCTGGAGCAGAGGGAGGCGCGTTTGTAGTGGCTGCGGCTGGAGTAGAGGGAGGCGCGTTTGTAGTGGTCCCACCAGAGCCGCCTTGGTTTGTGGGAGGCGTAGCCCCACGCAATTCTGGCGCATAATATTTACTTGGAATTTCGCCGCTAAGTCTGTCAGCTGGAACTGGTTTGTTTGGGTTTTTTAGCATCCACTCACGTATATATCTGGCTCTTGCGTTAACAATTCTATTTGATGCGTATTTTGCTAACGCTTGTTTGTATCGCGACGATTTAGATTTCCATGCAGCAACACGACGATTGTAATCAATTTGTTTTTCGCCTGGGTTTTGCGAAGGCATTTGACCAGGATGGTCTGTGTAAGTTGAAATAAACTTTTCTTCAGAAGCCATGGCTCCCTCAGAAGTTCTAATAACTTTTTCTAATTGATCAGGATTTTTGGCGTTGCGTAACTTAAGTTCTTGTTTGCGATAATATGCTTTAGCGCCTTCTAGTCTTCGCCTGCCTTTTTGTCTTTTTCCTTCAAGCGCCATTCGCCCTTTTTGTTTTAACTTTTCATACTCTCTGGCCGCTTCAGCAGCCGCTTTAGCGGCATCTTTCTTTGCTTTGATTTGTTCTTTTTGCCTGGCACCTGCCGCAGCAACAGCATCTTTCCGCTGCTGTGTAGCCTCTCTCCGTTGCTCTGTGGCTTCTCTTCTTGCTGCAACGCCAGACCTAGCAATGTCTTGTGCGCTTCTTTGCAAAGCCGCTCGTTGAGGCGTTAGCTCCGCAGGTAACTTCAATCTTTGCAGCATTCCTTGAATGGCGTTTCTTCGCGCAATAAGAGGGTTCATAGTCTCTATCGCATTAGATGGGGCAACATCTCTAAGGGCGCTGTATTGCAAACCTTGGAGCATCGGGCCAATAGCCTGGTAATTGCCCATGGCTTTTGCCTGAGCAATAGCGGCCTCTGCTTGTGCTAGCGTGTCAAAGGTTGGAAGTCTGGGAGGCGCTGCTGCTAAGGACTGTCGCTCAAAAGCGGCACGTTGCGCTGCTGGGTCAATTTCTTCTTTCCGAGCTTCCATCATTGCGCGACGAGCTTGTGCAATATCTGAAGCGGCAGATTGCAAATCTTTAGATTCTGCCTGAGATTCTGCGTAAAGTCGTTGAGCCTCTGCAAGTTGCTCTGGTGTTTGCGCTTGTTGCAGCATTTCATTTGCGCGCAACATTTTTTGCACACTTGGGTCTGCAACTGGCGGCAAATCAACACCCTTTGCAGTTTGCATTTGCCTTAACCTAGCGGCCTCAAGTTCTTTTTGAGCCTGCTCTGACCGGCGTTGTGCAATGTCAATTTGTTGTTCTGGCGGCCTGTACTCGGACGCAAGGAACGGCGCTACCGCATCTGCAACCTTTTTAGCTTCCTGCACCAGCTTCAAAGTGCCCGCAATGTTTTGCATTGTTTGCGGAGGTTGAGCGTAAAACACTCGACCTTGAGGCGCGACACGATACGGACCTTTACCGCCTGTTGGCAGGTTCAGGATAATGTTCCCAGCAGATGCCATAACTTCTCCTAACCAAAAACGTAGCCAAGCCCACCTTTGTAATCAGGCGTAACTTGAGCAATTCTTTGCTCTAAATACGACAACATAGCAGGGTCGTTTGCGTAGATTTGACGCAATGCGCCAAGCTTTTCCGCGAGGACTTTTTCGTCGTAGCCCATAATCGCAGCGTTGTCGGCGGCATCAATAGCGTCTGAAATTTGCCGTTCAATCACAAACTTTGCGTTGGCAATGCGCTGCTCTTCGGTGCCGTACTCAAGCATTTTAGCAGCGGCAGCAGCTTGCGTTGAGGCTGCTTCAGATTCCATTTTGGCAGCGTTAGCCATCTGTTGGGCTGCGCTCATGTCAAACCCAGCGGCTTGTTGTGCGGCTTGCATGCCACCTTGCAAACCGCCGCCGTATGCGGACGCGCCACCTCGACCGGCTTGAGCCGCGCCCGCAGCAAGACCGGCAGCAGCCTGCCCGTAAAGCGCACGTTTAGCGCCTGGCAACGCTCGCATCAAATCTTCGCGATACTGCGTAGCTCCGCGCATAAGCGCCTCTGCGGCTTGCTGCGAAGACTCGCCTACCTGTTCGATCTGTTGAGTTGCATACGCGGTTCCTGGCGCGTCCTGTCCTAGTTTTTGTGCCATAACAGCCTCCTGTCCGCAGTGTGCAGTTGCTTTGTTTTAACGTCCAGCGGTCATTTTAGGATCACGCCCACCAACAACAGTTTTCTTCCCGATTAAGTACAACCAGTTACCACCTACACCCGCATATACTTCGTTGTTGTGCGCTGGAGCCCCAGCAGACTCAAGCCCATTTGGGTCTTCAAACGACTGTCTAACAACAATGTATTGCTCACAGCCTTTGGTCGCAGGAGCAGACCCATCAACATTAGACCTAGTCCCTGCGGTTAAAGTAGACGCGCCTTTAGCAACAAACACTGGATGCCCTTGAGGTATAGCAACGCCAGACACGTTGTTTAAACCTACTCCACCCGCGCCAACAATAGGTATTTGCACAAGGTCAAATGTATAGTCAAAGCCTGTCATTACCGACAACTGGCTGTGACGCAGCCTATCAATCGTGCGGTCAGCAATGTTTGCAGCGGTGTAACTAAGGTAAGCAATCTGCTGAAATGCGCTTTCGTCCGCTTGTTGCCCAGTAAACAAAGACACCCCAACCTCTCCAACAAATGTGCCAGAGCTCGGTTTTGCGCCAGGTATAGTTGGAAGGTTTGTTGGTCCAGCAGCGGCAGACGCTGGGCTTCCGTAGTTGAGCCCAAGCAAGCAGTGGTGAACAACAAACGGGTAGTTGATTGGAATCCACCGCTCGTCAACGATTGGTTGTGTATGCGGGTGAGGGCCAGCATGCGCTGCATCGGTTACGGTTGCAGACGTAAGCCTTCCTCGTTGTGAAAAGTTGCTCCACAAAGGAACGGCGATAACCTCAAGCCCACTATCCTTTTGCATGTGCTCATACAGACTGACGCCACCCTGTTTTGTGTAACCACTAAGCAGTTTGTTCATAAGTCTGCCGTCAAACAAAGACGCAACGTAACTTACGCCGTCTGGATTGTTGTCGGCTGTAATGGTGTCGTTTGCTGAAGGCACAGAAATGGTGAACGGAGAGGTTCCAATAACACCGTCGTGGTCTGGAATGTTTTGCGTATTAGAACCGTCTCGCGCAACCCTGTCGCAACTGAATCGCATTGAACACATAAACGAAGGCAGCGAAAGGTAAAGATTGTTCGCGTCTGTCGGCAATGCTTCTGGGTGCAGACCGTCTGCTTGCACACAAAACAACAGGCTTTTGTAAGGGTGAACGTCTTTATTAAGCTCCGTAAACAAAAACGGGTTAAGCCTAAGAAACCTTCCAGCGTAAAACGTGGGAGACAAAGTTGCGCTAAAGACTTCTCTGTCAGGGTCGTATCCAGCCTGAGCGTTGTAGGACAACATGGTCTTTTCAAGCAGACTGATTTTTATATCAAGCTTTGTTGTCGCGTTGTGAGAAAGGTCGCCTTCTGGGTAAATGTTGTTTGAGTCTACAATTGCAGCCGGCTCTGCTCGCTGGTCAAAAGACACGCTCATTTCTTCAAGCTTGTATCGCACTGTGTTTTGATTAATAACAGCAGTGGCGCTTAAAAGCTCCTGCGGCTGCGGAATCGCAAACGGAAAAGCAAATGAGTAACCGTCAGTTTCCAACCATGGCGCAGACGAGGTGTTTGCGTACAAGTGGTATCCAGACAACTGCGGCACCCAGAACGTAACGCGGAAAGACGTGTCACTCTCACGCACAGACTGTGTTTGAATTCCTGCGCTAGAAAGAGCGGTAGCAACGCTCTGCATTGGAGAGTAAACGTGTTCAAGCAAAAGCTTAACACCGCGAGATAGCTTGCTTCTTGTAAACTGGCTCACGCTTTCTCCAACA
>Ga0208162_1000940_pt1 | contig 15815 bp, 19 predicted proteins | sample CB_VirMetaG_4_FD_184539 | JGI IMG/M metagenome (GOLD analysis project Ga0208162, IMG submission 184539) | Freshwater to marine saline gradient viral communities from Chesapeake Bay - CB_1508_1M Viral MetaG (SPAdes) (version 4) | ecosystem: Environmental > Aquatic > Marine > Coastal | place: USA... | reverse complement strand
ATCGTCTCGAGCAAACGAAAGCGGAGATCGAAGAACAAAAACAGCTTGCTCTTATCACAACAGAGAAATTCAAAGTAAACTCCAAAGATTTAGCGAACTACGCAAGAGCAATTGAAGCAAGTCTCGAGGAAGCAAAAGAAGGATTGAGTGAACGAGAAATCATTGCTCAGACTTTTGAAGCTCGACAAGTGAACAGACTTGAAGCTTTAGAACAAAAAGAGATTGAAGCTTCTCGACGAACAAACAAAGCAGTCATCAAGAGTAAACAGAATTTCAACTTTGATCGAATCGCTCAAGAAAGAGAACTGCAAAGACAGCTCCAACAAATCCGAGCTTTAGAACTTGAAGCATTTGAGATCGCTGGGGGGAGTAGACTTGAAATCATTAAACGAATCTATGATCAAGAGATCGCTCTTGCTAATGATAACGAGAATCTGATTGAGATCGCTCGACTCAGAAGACGAAACGCTGAAGATCGGTTCTTGAATGAAGAGTTCGAAGCTCAAAAGCAAGCGGAAGCAGAAGCAAGAATCTTTGCTTTAGAGAATCAAGAATTCGATCTTAGTCTCAAAGAAGATACACTCAACAAAGAGCTTGAGCTCCTCCGAATTAAGTATGAGAAAGAGCGGATCCTTGCTGGAGATAATCAATCAGAGATTACAGAGTTGACGAGACGAGAAATCGCTGAGCGTTCTCATTTACAAAGTCAAGCATCTGCTCAGCTCTTGAGCGATCTCAAGAACATCGGAAGTCAACTTGCAGAAGCGACACTTGAATCTGCTTATGCTTCACTTGTCGCTGGAGAATCATTCAAGGATTCAGTCGCTCAAGCGATCATGTCAATCGGACAGCAAGCAACTGTTCAGAGTGCTTTCTCCTTCGCTGAATCTGTTGCTCGTCTTGCGAGTGGAGATGTTGTCGGAGCTGGCTTGAAAGCGAAAGCGGGTTTGATGTATGCGGGAGTTGCAACTGTTGCAGGAGTGACAGCAAACAGACTCGGAGTCGGAGGAGGAGGGGGAGGAAATGTCTCAAGTACAAGTCCGACAGAAGTTGCTCAAACAACAACACCAGAGCGAGAACAAGCAAGTCAAGAGCCGATTGTTTACAACATCAATTTCTCGGGAGCCGTAATCTACGACACAAAAACTTCAGCTGAACAAGCGTTCGCTGATCGTCTGACTCAACTCCAAAATCGAAGGAGAAGGGGAGGAGTCATGAGGAGGAGTTCATAATGCCATTAAATCAAGTTGCTCCAGACTTCGCTTTGTTGAGTTCTCTTGATATGAGAACTTATTCAGCAACAACGATCTTCACTAGAGGATCAACGACTGTTTCAATGCCGACGTTCTCAGCAGGAGAAGGAGTCTATGAAGATCTTTTATTCTTCTTAAATGGACGTTATTCATCCGACACATTGAACGCAGATGCTCAGCTTGCTGACTATGCTGATTTCGGAACAGGATGGACGATGGCGATCAATTCAGATGACAAGATCACGATTCAATCAGACACTGAATTCGACATCATAAGTCAAGGGACGCTCGACTTCCTCGGGTTTGGATCTTCAACAGTTGCGTCTTCACTTGTCGGCTCTGTGTATGTTGCGACAGCTCCCAACGACTGGACGAGAGGATTGATTGATTTGACTCAAGTCAATTACAGAATCACAGAGACAGGAGGCTCGGGAGGCTTCAACATTCCAGCGATCAAGCAAGATTTGCAAGATGTGACAGTCTGGCTCCGATCTTCAACGACAAGCGATTCAGACTCATTCGGATTGAGCAGTCTTGAAAGCTTAGACAATACAGCTTTAAGCTCTGAAACGATCACATGGACGCTGACAGATGAAGGCTTTGTTCAATGTCATTATACTAATACTCAAGGGGATATTAGCTGGAACTCAACAGAGATCAGAGACTTGCTCGGATTCACAGGAGATGAGGATCCAGTTGTTGACGGAGCGGAATCACGATTGACAGCGAGCAAACATTCAAAGACTGTTTTGTTTCCGACTCGTCCGATTCAAAGCCAACATTCAAATGTTGAAAACGTCGCTCAGTTCAGACGATTTATCGGAGGAGGATATGCGTCAAACTTTGTCGGATCTTATGTCACAACTTTATTAAACTTTGATCTTGACGCTCAGCTTGATTCAAAAGACGACTATAGACATTTTGCAAATCAGTTTGCTCGGTTCATCTCCCCAGGTGAACGAATCAACTTTTATCAGTGCTGGGGAGATAGTCGACGATCATTGCGAGACGATCAGATCACTTCATCACAATCAGCTTATGATCTATTATTTACAAGTGAAGTGAACGGAGAAAGAGGACGTTTAAGAGCGTCATGTTTGACTCCGTCGTTTGATCTAAATTATCCCGTCCGACTTCATAGAAGAGTCCCTGTCACTTTGGAGCTTGAACATCTATGAGCAATTCATTTCAATCTAGCCCGACTCTTGTTGATCCGAGTCGCTTGACTGCACTTCAGACGATTCGTTCAACTGAGATCACTCGTCTATCGATGCTCCAGAATTATGTCTTTGCAAAATGTGGAACTCATAACATCATCAGTCAGTTTTTTGATAATAGCTGTTTTATTCAAGATTCAACTTCATTTGCTGAAATGACTCGTTATGTGATACCGAGAATCAGCCGATCTCATAATGAGCTCAAAGTTCGAATCAGTGGTTTTTGTGGAACAGCTGGAGCTCAAGTCAGAGTCACTCTGTCTTTTCCGATCTCTGCGAATACCTATTCAGACACAGTCACGATCACAGATACTTCTCGATATTCTTCAGCGTTCAATGTCGCAACGATCACAACAAATTCGAGCGAGACTGAAGAGTTTGCATATTTGACTTTTGAAGCCAAAGCTCCGACAGGAGATGAAGTTGAAGTCTTGTCAATTCAAGCGAACTGGAGCCCTTTATCAAGTCCTTTGTCAGCTGGACTTCATTATCAAGGGACGAACGAGTTTGTCCCTGTCGGCATACTGAGACAAGGTGATGACTTTCCTTTGTCTTCTCGATTTGGTGTTGACGCTCTGAACAATATTGAGACTCTGAGAAAACGGGGACGAGTTCTTCTTAATTGGTCTGGAGTAGAGAACGCAAGCTCGAGCCAGTCTTTACAATTTGCAGGAAATCCCCCCAGGGGGCTCGGGATCGGAGATCAAAAGAGCCTGTCTTCTCCTGTTGCTATTCCCTCGGGAATCAATGAAATCGGACTGAAGATCAATTTGTTCGCTTATGTTGTCGGACTGTCAGCTTCTCAATCAATCTCAATCGATGTCTTCGGGCATAGAATGACATTCTCCAATAATGGATGGAACTCATATTCCCTCGAATCGTTTGGATCAGAAGACAGATTGAGCGACACATTCAGACTTTCAATCTATAATGTCGGACTTGAAGAAAGCGACACAAATGCAGAGAACCTTCTCAGCGTCAACAACAAGATCGCAACAAATCCATATATCCAAAGTCTTTCAATAATCGGAGTTTGAAATGCTGATCCCGACTTCAATGAATAAACTCCCAAACGTCGAAAGCTGTTTCAATGGAGAGCTCGTCATGGGAGCAACTGTCGGACAGATTGCGAGCAGTCTTGCACAACTGTCGAGAGTTAAATGCTTAGATGAAGCTCATTATCCTGTCAGTCATAGTCTGTTTGCTTTTTCGGGAGCGGGCTCGGATATTGGAGGACTGACTCAGCTCCCCGTCTTAGACGTTTACAAATCAGATCGAGAATACAACTTCCCGTATCAATCGAGCCCTTTGTCAACTCGTCTTGCTGTTCTTTTTAAATACACATCTTATTCAGAGACATACACTCCGAACGTCAAGATTAAACTTCGAGCGACAGGGAGCAACAGCTTCTCGGGAACGATTCTTGATAATGGGATCGAGTTTGAAGATGGTATTTATTTACAATCGAATCGAGAGTCTCTTGAGTTGCAAATGAGCTTCACTGGTTGCGAATTGATTGACGCTCCTTCATCCGCTTCCTTTGACTTCCCTCGTCCGCTTTATGTTCCTTCTGCCAATAGAGGAGAACTGTTGAACATTCAATTCAATGTGACAGCGGTTGCTCTTTCATCTGTTCATATTTATGATATTTATGAGCCAGAGGTGACGATATGACAATTTCATCAGTAAATGCGAAAAGAGTCTTTGTTCTTGAGATCGGAGGACTCGTCTATCGTTATCATTCAACAAGTCCTCCATCTTCAACGAATCTCGATTCTGAAATCACAACAGGGATCGACTATATTGACAGAGAAGGGATCTTGAGCGTCGGTTCTTTTTCAGCTTCGCTCGATCCGTCGGGAGGAGTCGGAGAATATTCTCCTGTTTCGATCACTCTTGCAATCGATAAAAAAGGAGATTTGGGAGATGCTGGAGTTGTGTTCGGAAGATGCGGAGCTCGATCATCTGGAGACAAGTCTCAAATTAGTTCAAGCATGACTCGATCATCTCCGCTTGTCGGAGCTGATGCAAGCTTCATCAGTTCTTTGACTTATCCAAAGCTTTTGCATATTGGAGCCGAAACAGTCAGAGCGAATTCAGATCTCCAACCGACGCTTGATCTGATCAGCGTCACAAGAGGAGTCGGAAACACTCCGATTCAGAATCACTCGATTGCTCTTGAAGGTTCAATCGTTCCCGAGATCACAGAACACATCACAACATTTCGAGGAAGACGAGCAAAGCTTCTCGGAGCTCATCAATACAGAGACGGATCCGTCTCGGACTATGTCGAGATCATAAACGGATTCATTGAAAGTTCTCCAGTGATTGAAGACGGACAAACGATCTCGCTGTCTGTCGTTCCTCTGTCTGCAATGATTGACACGAGCTTGAGTGACAAGATCAGTCAGACTCGCTTGCTGACTGGCTATCATTATTTTGATGGACAGTTCGGATCCGCTCTTGAATATGCGACAGAATTGAATCAGCGAGAAGAGTTCTTCTCAGTTTTTGGAGTCAACACTGGAGCGTCGATCTCCGCTTCAACTTATCAAGTTGTCTCTGTTGAAGAAGCTCACTTTTTTAATGCTGACATCTCGGGAGATATTAATGACTTCGATCCGACGCTCCCAAACGGAAGTGATATTGACACATATACACAAGAGCATCCTCGTTATCCGAGACTCCAGATTTCAATTGATCCTGTTTCAATAAAAGCGAGTTATCCAACAAACATCACTTTTGTCAGCTCGAGCACAAACTCAGAGATCAATCAGATTCACGCTGACATCACTCCCGACAATTCATTGACAACAGCTGAGATCACAGATTCGGGCTTTCTTCTGATTCCTCTTGAACGAGCAGAGATAAAAGCTCATTTCATTTCGGAAGGTGTTCACAAATTCCCGAACATTATCAACGACACGCTTGAAAGCGAAGGAGCGACAGTCGTGACAGGCTTTGACGGAGCTGTCGCAAAATGGAGACTTGATGTCGGAAACAGAAGGATCATTGCGTCAAAAATATCAGATTCGATTTATCCTGTTTCTGTTCATCTTTGGTCAAATGCTTATGCATGGACGAATTACGCTCGAGAAAAATATGCAAGATACCCGAGACGATTTGATGCAAACGGAGACTATAGAGAATTAAATTCTCCAGCTCGTTTAAGTTATCCAATCGATATAGGGAGCGAAGAAGATCCATTTTCTGACGATATGCGAGACGCTCCAACATCATTGATAAAACAGTGTAGAGTCGAGCCACAAAGCACAAATACAATGCAACTCCGAGACATTGCGTCGGCATATTATCAGCTATATGAACAGAGGATTCTCGTTGAAAGCTCGCTCGGACTTCCGTCTTCTGCGACAGTTGATGAATATTACTGGATTACAGTTCGCTATTATGACAGAGCGAGCGAATCAACCAAAGATCAGTTTTTTCAAGTTACTCATGAGACTGTTGCGACGTACGATTCATCAAACATCGGATATTTTCTTCATATAAGACCAGGACAAGACTTTTCAAGGAACTTTTCTTTCGGAGACTGGAGCTCGGGAGAACGAGCATTGATCTTTCGAGGAGGACGCTTTGTCGGAGAAAATGCTGGGATCGTTCTTCTTCAGCTTCTCGAAAGTGGAGGAGGAGACGAGATCAACGGAGATTATGATGTTCTGAGCGTCGGACTGAATATTCATTCAGACAACATTGACGAACAGTCTTTTCTCGCTGTCGGATCAGCAACGTCTTTTCTCTTCTCTGATCAATACGCAGGAGACGGAACAGATCTGAGATCAACATTTGAATCGATCCTCCGCTTGCTCGGTTCAGCTCTTGTCATGAAGCGAGACGAAGAGACAGGAAGATCAAAGATCGCATTGATTCCAATCGGAGCTGAGAAGTCAAAAGAAAGCGTCTTGACGATCCAAGCTGGAGACTTCTTTGCTGATCCTGTTCCAACGTGGGATATTTACGAAGACATCGTGACTCAGATTGAATTTAACTTTGACTATGATCCAGCAGAGGAAGACTACAGATCAACAGTTCTCTTCAACGATCAAGAAGCGATCAATCGCTATGGAGGAGAACGCTCGAAGATTACTTTGGATCTCCCTGGCGTTTCCTCTGATCAATTCGGACGAGGAGCTGGAGACACATATTCTCAGTTTATCCCAACAGCAAACAGAATCTTTTCTCTTCTCGCAAATCCTCTTCGGATTTGGAGAGGATCCATCTCAACAGGATCGAGCATTTATCTTGATTTGGGATCTTACGTCAAAGCGAGTTCTCCTCATCTCCGAGGATATGGAGACGAGTACGGAGTCACAAATGAGATCGCAATGGTGAGATCAATCAATCAGAACCTATCCGAAGAAGGTTCTGATCTTGAGCTTTTAAAAACCGGTCTGTCTCCTGTTGCGTGGAATAGTTCAGCGAGCGTTTCGGCAATCGTCGACACTGACACAATCACAATCAGCTCGAGCGAATATTCAGACGCAGACATCAACTTCTTTAATGTTGGAGACGTTGTCGACTTCCTCCCGACAGGTGATCAAGACAACTCGATCACAGGACTTGAAATCGATTCAATCAGCGGGAATGACATCACGTTCACTTCCGCTCATGGTATTTCTTCAGCAGATGGAACTATTGAACCGACAACCTATTCAAACGCATCGAGCAATCACAAAGAAGATGCATATTTAGCAAATATAAATAATTTGCTAGACTCTACAGATGACGCTCAAGAATACAGTTAAGGGAGATTAACGTGCCAACAAAAGCAGAAATTCAAAAAGAACTCGATGATCTAAAACAAACGAATCGCAGACTTGAGCGAGCATTGAATCAAGCTCAACTCGACATCGATTCACTTGAGATCGATGAAGACAAATATAAAGCTCCAGCAACTTCGATTCATGCAAGAGAAGCGATCAAACGAGCTCAAGCGGAATGGAACAGAAATGTCATTGATCCGAGCGAAAGAATAAACGCATATATCAAATCAACAGACGGGCTCGGATGGAGCTGGGAGAAAGACTACATCAAGAACGGTCAATTTGCCTGGTGCGGAGCGTTCGCTTCTTACTGTTATACAAAAGTAAATTCAAATACTCGGAAAAAGATCTTTCCTTCTTGTTATAGAATGTACAAGAACTGGAGCAAGACGAGCAGAAGAGTTTCAGCTGATCAAATTCAAGTCGGAGACATTGTGATCGTTTACACATCTAAAAGAAGCGTTCAAGGAGATCACATCACTCTTTGTTCAGATGCTTCAACTTTGAAAGATGGCTATATTTCAACGATCGAAGGAAACGCAAGAGGAGAGCTCGGAAGTGGTGAATATGGGGAAGGAGTGATCAAGCGAGAAAGACAGCTCGATCAGATCGCTCACGTTTATCGACTACTCGGGAGCGACTTCGATGAATGAAAAAAAGACATTACTTGAACAGCTCGGAGGACGGAAAGCAATGGGATTCTATGCTTCCTTGCTTGCTTGTTTTTCTCTTGCCGTAATGGGTAAAGCAGAAACAGAGATCCTCGGTTTGATCGATACACTATATCTCGTTTTCGCTGGTGCTAATGTCGCAGTCAAAAGAACAGAAGCGATCGCTCAGAAAGCGATTGAAAAACAACAAATCAAAACAGAAAAAGAAGAGGCTTTGTCATGAAAGTTCAATATCCGATCACAGCTGGACAGATTGTCGCTTGCTATTCAGCATCAAGCGTCAATGATACCAATTGGCACAATTTAAACTCGTCTGACTTTTACGATTCAGCGACAGGAACTCAGCTCGACGCTGATCTGACTTTTGCTTTTGTTTCTGCTGTTTCGTCGAATACAACAACAACATCTCATTTACAATTGAGATCAGCTGATCCATCTGACGGAAAGACAAACGCTGACGGAGTCTTTGAGATTCATTCGACTTTTAGTCTCGATGTTCAAGCAATGGACGGAGGACAGTCAGTCACAACAGTCGCATACGCAAAAGCAAGCGGATCAGACAAGTTCACTGTTTACGCTGGTTTTAATAAATAGGAGTTTTTCAGATGGCTATTAAATTTGAAAGTTTCAAGGGAGCGACAGGAGCGTCAACTGATACGCTTGACGATGTCACATCAAGAGGAGCATCAACGACAAACTCAATCACTGTTGGAGGAGTAACCGTCGGCACTGAATACAGTCTGCCTTCTGCTGACGGTTCTCCGAATGAATATCTCAAAACAAACGGATCGGGCGTTCTGTCATTTGGGTCTTTAGACATTACAGGCGGTTTGACTTACCAGGGATCATTCAACGCAACAGCAGGGACTCCAAGTCTTGCAAATGCTGAACAAGGGGACTTTTATCTGATCGATACAGCTGGCACAATTTACGGACAGGACTGGAACATCGGAGATCATCTTCTCATAAATGCCGACATGGGAGGATCGATCACAAATTCAAAGATAGACAAGATTGACAACACTGAGACAACAGCATCAACCGATGTCGCTGGAGTGATTGAGATCGCAACAGACGCAGAAGCTCAAACAGCGACTGCAACAGACAAAGCACTCGTTCCGAGCAATATCTCAAGTATTGATTTAAGCTCATTCAACAATGATCTGAGCTTTTTATCAAGCGGAGATAATGTCAGCGAACTGACAAACGATGCGGGATATTTAACGACTGTTGCGTCAGCTTCAACAACAGCAGAAGGAATCATCGAGATCGCAACAAATACAGAAGCTCAAACAGCAACTGCAACAGACAAAGCACTCGTTCCGAGCAACATTTCATCAATCGCTTTGAGCTCATTCAACAATGATTTGAGCTTTTTATCAAGCGGAGACAATGTCAGCGAACTGACAAATGACGCTAATTATTTAGTGAACATCTCAGAAGACTCAACTCCTCAACTCGGAGGGGATCTTGATGTCAACGGACGATCAATCACATCAGCTTCAAATGGCAATGTCACAATCAATCCAGACGGGACAGGAGACATCTCAATCGGAGCTGATTTGATTCCCGACGCTGACGCAACTCACACGATCGGAGATGAGGACAATCGTTATATTTCATACTATGGAGACATGAACGGAGCGATCCGATTCAAAGCAAAAAACAACCAGGGAGCCCAGATCCAAAAAGGACAAGCTGTTTTCATTTCGGGAGTCTCGGGAACTGTTCCAGAGGTTCAACTCGCTCGAGCAAATTCAGCTTCATCGATGCCTGCGTTCGGGCTCGCTTTAAACGATGCGAACGATCAAGCTGAGATTCAGATCATCACATTCGGCAACTTGAACAGCTATAATACAACGACTTATTCTTTATCAGCAAATGACACAGTTTTCGTTTCAGCGTCAACAGCGGGAGCTTTGACAAATTCAGCTCCAACAGGAGAAGGAAATCTGATCCAAAATATCGGACGAGTTGTCAGAGCAGACGCAACAGAAGGAATCATCAAAGTCGGAGGAGCGGGAAGATCAAATGCAACTCCGAATCTCGATGACGGAAAGATCTTTCTTGGAAACGCATCGAATCAAGCGACATCAACGGCAATCAGTACAATCGCTTTATCGAGCTTCAACGATGATCTGAGTTATCTGTCGAGCGGAGACAATGTCAGCGAACTTACAAACGATGCGGGATATTTAACGACTGTTGCGTCAGCTTCAACAACAGCAGAAGGAATCATCGAGATCGCAACAAACGCAGAAGCTGAAGCAACAACTGCAACAGATAAAGCACTCGTTCCGAGCAACATTTCATCAATTGCTTTATCAAGCTTTAACGATGATCTGAGTTATTTATCGAGTGGAGACAATATCAGTCTTTTGACTAATGACTCGGGATATTTGACGGGCATCTCAAGCGAAAGTTTAAACGATCTCAGTGACGTTTCTTTCACTGCGGGAGCTGGAATCGATAACTATGTTTTGACTTATGATCATAGTACGACGAGCTGGGGAGCGGAAGCATCGAGCGGAGGAGGAGCGACAGCTCCAAATGTAACAAGCGCGAGTCCTTCCTCTGATTATACAATAAGCACAACAACAGGAATCGAAGAGATTTATCTTCTGACTCCATCCGCTGATATTACTGTGAATCTCCCGAGCGCTTCAACAGCTGGGAGCGGTTACAAGTATTTAATTAAAAATTTGTCGAGTAGTTATATTTTAACTGTTGATGCTAATTCAACAGAGACGATCGACAATACTGAGACGTATGACATCAATATTCAATATCAAAGCCTTTCGATCGTTTCAGATGGATCGAACTGGCACATTATTTAAGCGAGTTTGTTATGTCGTATTTATCAAGAAGAAACGCAACAACAAGAATGATCCAGCTGAACGCAGACGGGACGCAGACTGGAGCTTCAGATGGAGATCGAGTCAAGTTTCCAACAAAAACGACATCAGGGGGAGACGGAGTTTCGATCACAACAGCTGGAGTCATTTCTTTAAATAGCAATCGAGATTATTATATCACTTTGAACGTTGACGCAGACAGATCGAATAATACGTCTGATATTTCATTTGAATGGTATAATGAAACGACGAGCTCAAAGATGGCACAAAGTGCAGGAGCGTTTGAATCTCGATATTTGCCCTTGTACTCTGACAGACCAGCAAAGAACGGAAACGAATTTGGTCAGCTTGTTATCAGTCAGCCGTCTCATGATATAAGCGTTCGGCTGAATCAAATGGGAAGTTATACAGCCGACATAAACACTGGTTGCCATCTGTTTATCGTGGAGATTGAAAAATGAGCTATGATCCATCGTCAGCAAACACCGTTATATATGGCGGGTATAATAGCAGTGTCATAACGCTAACATATAAATTTAGTACATTTAACGCCAATTATCAGATTGATTTTGATAGTGCTGTCGGAGCTTGTTCTGTGAGCTCAAACGCAATTATCCCAAATCACGGAAGATCATTTGCAATGAGTGACATTTCAACATCAACGCAAACAGCAACAAACAATTATAATATTTTTAGCTGGGGTTTTAGCGATCATGGTTCGAACTCGTGGCAATCTAGAAACTACTGGGGAAATGCTGATGACATTGCAGCAGGCATTGTCAAAACAACAGCGAGAATAGCGACTGATGACATTGTTCAGCAACGAGGACAGACGAACGTCAGCAGTTTAAATCAAATCGGAGGTTTCTTTATATGACTTATCTTGCACATAGACGAACGAGCATCAAAGCTGACATTCTCGAGCTCAGCAAGATTTCAGCTTCAAGCATTTCAGTCGGAACAACGTATTCAATCAACACAACTCCGACAAAAACAACAGCAACAGTCAGCGGAGGTTATATTGTGTTACATGATCAAAGCAACTGGAGGCTGGAAGTCTGCGTGACGAATTCTTGGTTCTTCTCAACATTCTCCTCTTCAAATACTTTTGAAGTTCAATGGTGGGATGGAACAAACTATGTCGGAAATCGGGGAGAATATAGTGATATTTCAAGAGCTACTGTTTGCAGAAATTCAGCAACAGTTTTCATTCCAGCGTCTTCGATTACTACTTCGATTTCAATTATTCCTCGAGTGAGTGTTTTATCTGGTTCAATACAAGACAATACTTCATTCTATTCTTATACTCCTAATCCTTCATTAAGAATTTTAGAGCTTCCAACATGAACGACAATCAACACTTATATTCCATAGCAATCGTTTCAATCATCGTTTCAATATATGTGGGTTTTATGCTCGGACATCAAGACGAAGCTGATCTCTGTTCAGTACACATCACAAAGCTTGAAGAAGAGAAAAAAGCTCATATCAAAACGACTGACGAGTTGACTCAGTGCAAAGCAAAAGGAGTCGGAGAAAAGGTTCTCGACTGTCAGCAGGTTTGCGACAAGCAAGTTGAGTCAGCTCTGAAAACAAAAAAAGACTGGGTCTGTAATGATTAATTTAATTCTTTCTTTGTCGCTCATTCTTGAGCCTTTACTTCCTGCAAACATTCCTCCGAATTGGATATACATGGGAGCGGGATTGAAACCAATTCAAGCTGTCAAAGTCGATTTCGGATTTGAGATCAGAGAGCCTTCAGCACTGCTGACAATTCACGATTTCATCAGACTCAAATCAGCTTTTGAGAACTCTCCAGACCTTTGTACTTATGCAATTGATGAAGCGTTGAAAGAGTGCAGAAGAGGAACAGAAAAGCAATTGATGATCGCATACTCAAGAGAAGAAGATGACAAGCTCATTATTCAAGCGTATGAAGCAAGACTCGATAAGACAGAGAAATCATTGCTTGAAGCTCAAGAGCAAAGTAAAATATACAAGTATTCTACTTTAGGATTTGGAGCGATCGCTCTTTCATCTTTAACAGCTTTGATCATCTGGAGTAAATGATGGACATGAACGCAATCGATGTCGGGACAATTATTGCAATCATTGGACTGATATATAAATCATTTCAAGACAAGATTGTTCAAGCTGAGCAGATGGGAAAACTCAAGCAACAAGTCAAGTCTCTTGAGTCTCGAGCTGGAAAGATTGATTCAAAGCTCGAAGCGATTGACGACAAGCTTCAAGACTTGATCGAATTAGTTGCTAGACTGGAGACAATGATCAATCAAGAACCTCCTCGTCTCGTAGTCAATAAGCGTTAAAGAACAGCGACTCCGTCATAGAGCTCGCTTGCGTATTCGTACAGCTCCCAGTCTGTCGGATCGTACTCTTTCAAAGCTTTAAGAAGCTTCTCGCAATCAAGATCAGTCAATTCATTACTAAGACGAACAGCTTCTGCAAACGGAGCTTGAATGATTCGATATTGATAAAAGTCAATGTTTAGATCTTTGAGTATTGGATATTGAGTCGAGAAACCAAGATGAACGTGCTCTTTGTGTTCTCCTTCTACTGTTTGCCAGTTTCCAGGAAGTGACAGACTTTTTCTCGTTACATCATGAACAATAATTGCATAGAAAAAGCTTTCTCTTTGCTTTGCTGTCATTGTCTCAATATCGACTCCATGTCTCTTGATTTGAGAATTGACTTCAGTTCTGTCGATGCGCTGACTTTCACAAAGCTCATAAAATTCAGACTCTGTTTCAAACTGATGAAGAGCTTTTCTTGAAACGAGTTGACTGTTAATCAGATCAGTTTTTTTTTGAGCTGGAGCACTTGGGACAGGAGCTTCATTCGGAGTCGAGTTGAGTCCGTCTTCATAACCGAGGGAACGAGCGACGAGTCTTTCATGCTCTTGATCTGATAAGTTGCTGAAGTCAGCGATCTCGTCGATTGTGTATAAACCGGAAACAGCTTCGGGGAATACCTGCCGACAGATGAACGCTCGAGCTCTTTTGACTAACATATTAGCAGGTTGTCTTCTCCAATTTGGCTTAATGAGATTCATCTGTTCCGCCATCTCCCAAGTGAAAACAAATGTCTGAACGCTTGTCTCTGGCTGATCATTTCGCTCAGCTTCAACGACGCATCGACGATCATTTGTTTCAACGACTTCGAGTCTTCGAACGAGTCCCGACTTGTAACAGATACCGACAAGAGCATCTGACAAAAGAGCAGGTTTTCCGTTAATGCTTGAAGTATTCGCTTGCACTTTTCCGAGATGACCTTCAAAGAAGTGACCGAACCAAGCGTGACACATGATCAAGTCTTTTGCTTCTTTCTCATTGCGAGTCAAAACATTTGCAAGACGTTGAAGTTCTTCTCCAGTTGTTGGGATCCAAAAATTTGTTAAGTTCATGTTGTTCTCCGATTTGTTGAGTGATTAGTGATTGATTGAGAACTCGGGAAATGATCGAGCTCGTTTGATTTGTTCTTGATAGTCGCTGAGATGAATTTTGCAGAAGTTTGCTGTTGCTTCATAAGTGTTCTTGTCTTCTGTCAGAAGCTCAATTTGATGAGGACTCAATGCTTCTCTGATGTCGTTTGCACATTGATCGACTGGACTATATCCCGAGCAGTTTGCTGAAATATAGATTATGATACACATAAAAGCATTGAAGAGAATGACTGTGAAAGTTGAGTCGTCTCTTTCTCCGTTCATGCCTTCATAGTCTGAATAAAAGATGCTCATTGTTTACTCCTTATAGTTCTTGATTTCTTTTATTGAATTCTTCGTCTCTTAAAAGCTCTTGATACTTCATGAATTTCAGAGTTGCGTCATAGTCATGAATGACATCAAGCTTCCATCCAGAGCCCGCTCCGTATGCTCTGAGATCGTCAATGACGTTCAAATACTCAGCAACTTTCATCATGACTTGAGCTTCGATGAACTGGATCAGTTTCTTCTTTGCTTCAGCTTGATCATGCGGAGCTGTTCGCTCGACATTGTGTTTAATAATATCAATCAGCTGTTTGCTGTCTTTGTAATTGGTCATCATTTAGAAAGTCCTCTGGTTTGTAGTCAAAAGTAAAGGTGAGTTTGTTAGCGATTAATGCGAGTTTAGTTGCGTACTTCCATGAGCATTTGTCATGATTGTTTAAGATATTGTATAAGTACTTAAGGTTTATCTCAGCTTGTTCAGCTAATACTTTAAGCTTAACTTGTTTTTTTAGTTGCTTGAGTTTGTCTTTTTTCATTCATTCTCTCCGTTCTGTAAATTTGGTCAATCAGTTCATTAATATCATCTTTGTCAAAACAGCCGATCCAGTGATACGCATCATCAATTTCATCGAACTCAAAGACATGAACTCGATCAAATGCATACTTTTCGAACCTGTACGGGCTGAGCTCGAAATGATCATTCATGAAGAGCTCAAGATGATTGACAAGTTCATGTACATTGTAAGTTTGACGGGTTGAATCTCTGAGCTCAGCTTTCTTTTGATTTGCTTCAATTGCTTCCTTTCTTAGCTGCTCACTTTTAGCAAGCTTCTCCTCAAGTTCTTGATTCTCTTCAAGCTCAACAGCTGGAGCAACTTCAGCAAGTTCTTGATTCTCTTCAAGCTCGTTCAATTCATCATCAAGAAAGACAAGCTCGTCATCAAGATCGATAATTGTTTGAAAAGCGCTTCTGTTCCCTTGCTTGAGTGACTTGATCGCTTTTCTTCTTTCCGCTTTTACTGACTTGATCTCTGCTTTTACGTCTTCAATTGTTCTTTCGTTGCTCATTTTGTTCTCCGTTTGTTTGTTGTTGTGAGTAAGTGATGAAGTAGTTATATCTGTACTTTTTTACAGAGTCAAGCAAATAAAATAAAAACTGTAAAAAAATACAGTGGACTTTTTTAAAAGCTTAAATTACTTATAAATACACAACTTAAATCGGAGAACATTATGAACAACAAACGAGAGTTTGATATTCGTCGAGCAATTCTGTCTCTTCGTCTATCAACAACAGAGCGTCTCGTCTTTATG
>Ga0208162_1000939_pt1 | contig 15831 bp, 21 predicted proteins | sample CB_VirMetaG_4_FD_184539 | JGI IMG/M metagenome (GOLD analysis project Ga0208162, IMG submission 184539) | Freshwater to marine saline gradient viral communities from Chesapeake Bay - CB_1508_1M Viral MetaG (SPAdes) (version 4) | ecosystem: Environmental > Aquatic > Marine > Coastal | place: USA... | reverse complement strand
AAGATGAGATAGTCATCCTCATGGATGAAAAGGGCCCGGACGAGGTCTGGGAGTATCTACAAAGCATCTCATCCCATGCAACAGTTATGCAGCTCAAGTTCAATAACGATTTTTCTGATCTGAAGAACAAACTAACTGCAATGTGTACGGGAGACTGGATATTTCAGATTGATGCTGATGAGATGATAACTGAGGATACCATTAACTATCTCCCAGAGATATTAGAACAAAATTCATTCTTGGACATGATATTAGTACCTCGAGTGAATACGGTAGATGGTTTAACAATGGGCCATATACAGAAGTGGAAGTGGAGAGTGAATGATGCTGGATGGGTGAATTGGCCCGACTACCAAATGCGTATATACCGCAATACAGATGACATTCAATGGACAGGCAGAGTTCATGAAAAGCTAACCGGTTACAGGCAATACGCTCCTCTTCCACAAGACCCGAAATATGCTCTGCAACATCATAAAAAGATAGCAAGACAAGAAAAGCAAAATCAGTATTACGATACACTCTAATAATAAACTTCACCAAATCTATACAGATTTAGAAGAAGAACATAATAAAGGAAAAAACAATCTTTTAAAATTAAAAATTATTGAAGCATTGGTTAGAGAATATTCTAATGATGTTGATTTAGGAGCTAAAATTAGAGAATTTATTAATTTAGATAAGATTCAATAAAAAATATGAATTCTATAATAACTAATTGTATATCTACACATAACAATCTTCCATATTTAAAACTAGCTATTAAATCAGTTAGGGAAAATAGTTATTTTAAAAATGCTCCTTTTATTATTCATGCTGAAAATTGTACAGATGGTACTGATGAATGGTTAAAAGAAAATAAAGATAAATATGATTTAGAATATTATATTGATAAAAATGATATACCTCTAGGGATTGGAGGCGGGATGAACTTTTGTGCAGATAAAGTAACCACCAAATTTATTAATTTCTTACATTCAGATTTTTATGTATCTAAAGATTTTGATTTAGAGTTATTAAATGAATATAAAAAACATACTGGTAAAGTGTGGATTTTTAGTCAAAGAATCCAACCTAACATATTTAATGAAGGATCTAGAGCAGGCACTTTAATAGTCCCCGTAGAAGCTTTTGGGGGGTATTATAATGATTTTAATGAAGAGTACTTTTTAGAATATGCTAAAGAACTATCTTCTATGAATGATGTTGCTATTAATAAAGAAGAAGGAGTTTCTGGTCTAATATCTAAAGAAGATTGGGATTTAATTGGAGGCAATGATCCCTTATTTGCTCCTGCTAGCTGGGATGATAAGGATATATTTTTAAGAGCCGCCCTAAAAGGATTTAAATTCCCACTAACATGTAAATCTGTAGTGTGGCACTTTGGTGCTAGGGGGTCACATAGATTGGAAGAAAATAATGGACAATCATCTGAGAGACAAAGAAGAGCAGAACACGAAAATAGCCAAAAATGGCTGACCAAATGGAATAAATATCCCACATTTGATTCTAATGGATCTATATCTGCTGAAGGGATGTTTATATTAGATAGTTATAAAGATAATTTTAGATGAATAAAGTTTTATTAGTAGCTTCAAATACTAGAAGTTATTTGGACCTAAAAAATATTGTATTAGAATTTAAAATCAGAAATCATCCGTATTTTTTCCTTTATACTTTAGATTCTGGGGAAACTTTTTATGATTCTAACATTAAAGACGAACACAGATGTACCCTCCAATCAGTAAGATTAACATTACCTTTTAAACCAGATGTACTAATAGTAGCTCGTGAAAGTTGGGAACCAGAAACATCAATAATAAGAGAATGTAAACAATTAGGATGTATAGTATCATGTGTTGAAAATACCTCTTGGTTAGTGGGTACTATTAAATCTAGATTAGAAATGATTTCTAGAAAGAGATATCCTACTAACTGTATAGATATATTTTTTGAAAACTCTGAGTGGAGTTTAAAAACCAAAACAATGTGTGGGTGGTATGATTTTAAATCAGTAATAGTAGGTAATCCTAAATATGATAGTTTTAACCCTACTAAATACCCTACAGGGAATGATGGAGTTTTAGTTTTTGGCACTCATGAAAAAGAAAGTCAATCTAAAGTTTATGATCTTTTAGAAGAATTAACCAGCAAAACCAACCTAATATACTATAAACCTCATCCTGAAGAACGTGTTACCCACCAATTAAGTCCCAAAATCAATATTATTTCCACCCAAGAAGAAATCCCCCCTATAGTAGCTAAAACAGAAATCCACTTAGCTAATATTAGTGTTTCCTCATATTGGTCCGTTTTATTAAATAAAAAATTTATTTCTATAGATGAATATATAGGAAGAAACTTAGATTTAGATTTAGAATTTTTTAAGGGTAAAGAATATGATTTTTGGGCACCTATTATTGGGTGTAATTCTTGGGAAGAATTTGTTAATAAAGTTGGGCTTGATAGAATATCTTTATTACATTCACAATATGAAGAATTAAAATCTAAATGCATTCAGTATAATAATACTTTGGATCTTAATAAAATAAATAAACATACTTTAGACTCTAATTTATTTGACCAATTTGGGGATAGTAAAGCATCTGAAAGAATAGTAAATTACATAGAACAGTTATGAATATATTTGTAGACATAGATGAAACTATTTGTTTTTATGAAGGTGAGCGACATTATCCTAATGCTATACCTAATTACGAAAATATAGCTAAAATTAACAAATTACACAATGAGGGTCATACTATAACCTATTGGACCGCTCGGGGAAGTGTAACTAAAATAGATTGGGTGCAAGTTACCCATCAACAATTAACAGAATGGGGATGTAAATACCATCATTTAAGTGTAGGTGAAAAACCTGCTTATGATTTACTAATTTGTGATAAAACAAAAAGAATAGAAGAAATTTGAAAAAAACGTATATAATAGGGGAAATAGGAATTAACCATCAAGGTGATATTAATATAGCTAAAAGGTTAATTGATATTGCCGCTGCTGCAGGTTGTGATGCCGTTAAATTTCAAAAACGAAACCCTGATATTTGTGTTCCTGAACATCAAAAAAACCAACCTAGAAAATGGCAAGGTAAAGACATGACTTATTTAGAATATAAATATAAAGTTGAATTTGAGAAAGAAGAATATGATGAAATAGATTCATATTGTAAACAACAAGGTATAACTTGGAGTGCTTCTCCTTGGGATATGGATTCATTAGAATTTTTAAATCAATATGATATTCCCTTTATCAAACTTCCATCAGCAATGCTTACAGATGATAAATTGTTAGAAGCATGTGTAGCCACTGGTAAAAGAATAATATTTTCAACAGGAATGTCTACCCAAGAAGAAATTGATCATGCTGTTAACACACTTCGTACAGCTAAAACTAAATATAATAACCCTCATAAAATTGGATTATTACATTGCAATTCTACTTACCCAGCCCCAATTGAAGAACTAAATTTATCAGGTATTAAAACATTAACTGAAATGTACCCTGATTTTGAAATTGGGTATTCGGGCCATGAATTTAGATTAGGTACTTCAGTAGCTGCAATTTATTTAGGTGCTACTATTATAGAACGTCATATCACTTTAGATAGAACTATGGAAGGATCAGATCATATGGCTTCAATTGAACCTCAGGGACTATTTAAATTAGTATCAGGTATTAGAGAATTAGAGCGTGCTTATGGAGATGGTAAGATAGTTGTAACTGAATCTGAGAAACCTGTAAGAGAAAAATTGAGAAAATAATGGTAGATAAATTAGTTTTAGTAGGACCATCAGCAGATGTTAAAAACTTTAATCGACAATATTTCTTGGATAAAAAATCCGAAGGATACAAGATATTATGTTATGGGGATGTTGCTTTATACTTAAAATCTATCGATATATATCCTGATAATTTCATGTTTGCTGATCCTAACACATTATCCAATATAATGGGGTTAATCAAGTCAGGTTTTTTTTCTCAAACTAATATAATACATGCTGATTTTTATGGTAATGATTTGCAAGATTTTTTTAGATTAGGATATACGTGTAATAGTCTAAAATCAAAAAAATCCCAATATAATGAGGTATTAAGTGTATTATCTAATTTATCTAATTTCTTTAGAAAAAATATTTCACTACCATACACATTTATTAAAACACCCCCAAAAGGAAACATTGACGTAACTTTCCATGACTCCTTAAAATTATTTTCAGTTACCAATAGGTCTAATATGTGTAAATTATCATATTTTGTATTCCCAACATTATTTTATTATTTTAATGGGGTAAATGAAATTAAAATGATTGGATTTGGGCATTATAATATGAGTCGAGCCACAAGCAATAGTAAGCGTGGTTATAAGGAATACATAAATAGTTTTGCTTTTATAAAGCAAAGTATATTAACCCATTTACAAAACAAGGGAATAATACTTACTCTTGATGGATCTCCATCTACATATGATGTATTAACTACAAACAATTTAAAAATAAATGAAATATAAAGATAAAACCTTTCTTATAACTGGGGGTACTGGTTCCCTGGGCAAAGCACTTATTGCTAGACTTAAAAAAGCAGGAGCCAATATTATAGTATATTCTCGTGATGAAGGTAAACAAGCCTTAATTTTTGTTAATGATCCTTCAATTGTTAGGGTTATTGGTGATGTTAGAGATTATGAAAAACTAAATGTTACTCTTAAAAGACACCGACCAGACTATATTATCCACACAGCTGCTCTAAAAAGAATAGATGATATGGAGTTTTATCCTGATGAATGTGTTAAAACAAACATCAACGGATCAGAAAATGTAGCTAGAGCAGCATTAGAAAACAACGTTAAAAAATGTATTCTTGTCTCTACAGATAAAGCATGTCAACCCGTAAATGTATATGGTTCTTCTAAATTTATCGCTGAACGTATTTTTACAAATTATGATTACCATTCTAAATCTACAATTTTTGCTTCTGTAAGGTATGGTAATGTAATAGCATCACGAGGTTCATTTATTCCCCTCTTTATGGAAAAGATGGATAATAATGAAACTATTATGATTACATCTGAGGAAATGACTCGTTTCTTGTTTACATTAGGAGATGCAGTTGATGCCGTATTGGGAGCTTTAGATAACTCAGAAGGCGGTGAAGTGTTTGTGCCTCAAATTGATTCATATACTCTCCCTACTTGTATTAAAGCCCTTGAAAATATTACGGGTAAAACAGCAAATACTCAGCTTATGGGTTTACGCCCCGGAGAAAAACTCCATGAGGATATGTTGGCTCCTACAGAACTTGATTTTACATACCAAGTACCTAATATCAACCTTCTTCAAATCCGCCCTCAATATACTAATAGAACACATCAAGATTTTAAGAAATATAACGGACCACATTTTAACTCAGCACTGTGGGTAAAAGAAGATATTGGTAATTTGGTAGAATTAATCAATGAAGGTTTAAAGTATTAATATGAAAGTATTACAAAACGATTTTACAGATGGGGAAATGAAACGCATTTCCTCAATAATCAAAAAGGGGGATATTGGCTTTGGTGCCAATGTTCCTTTATTTGAAGGCATCTTTGGAGAAAGATTTAGTAAGAAAAAACATAATATAGCTACTAACTCTGCGTCTGCATCTGCATTTATGATATTTGCTTATCTAAAAGAAAAATATGGTTCTTGTGATGTTTATATGTCTCCATTAGGATTTACCTCTCCTACTTGGGCTGCTAAACATTTTGGGCATAATATTATTTGGGTAGATGTAGATGATAATCTACTTTTTGATGTAAAGGATTACAGAGAAAAAAGAAGATGGAAATGTGAACGTTATACTGACTGCCACATAAAGCCAGTTATAATGCCTGTATTATATGGTGGTGTAAGCAGTATTCCTGGTTTAGACAGCATACATAGAGATGGTTATAATGAACTTATTATACTAGATGCCGCCCATTGCCCACATCCAACTCCTAAGTATGATTTTGCCTTTTTCTCATTCCATCCAACTAAGCCCATTTGTACTTCAGATGGTGGTATGATTTCTACAGATGACGAAGAAGCTAATGAGTACTTTAGAATGTATAGAAATTTTGGTAGAATCAATACAGAAAATGGGTATAACGTTATTCAAGAAGGTTTTAAATTTTACATGAATAATCTTAATGCTACATTAGCATTAGAAAATCTTAATAGATATGACTTGAATGTTAAAATAAGAAAGTCTAACTACGAAAACTTAGATTTGGGTAAATTTAGTGGTAGATTATTACCCCATGATGATAATTCATCTTACTACTTTGCTACTCTTATAAGTGAAAATTCTAAGCAGGTAAACACAGAATACAATCTTCAAGTACATTATCCACTTCTCCATAAAATGGATTACTATAAAGACACAACCCTCCCCAATATTGAAAACTTACACCAATATATCGTAAATTTACCCTTATATACTGAGATATGAAAACATTTATAATAGCAGAAGCTGGAGCCAACCATAACAGAGAGTGGGATAAAGCAACCCAGTTAATAGATGTAGCTAAAGAAGCAGGTGCTGATGCTGTAAAATTCCAGACTTTTTCTTCAGAAACTGTTTATGCTAAAAATACCCCTGATTTTGCCGGGTATAAAAATATTAATAAGTTAATTAAAGATATTGAGTTACCACGTGAATGGCAAAAAGACTTAAAGCAATACTGCGATGAAGTGGACATTGAATTTATGTCTACTCCTTTTGACGAACAAGCAGTGCAAGAATTGGTTGACATTGGGGTAAAAAGATTAAAAATAGCAGGCTTTGAATCCACAGACCCTCGATTTGTAGATATGGTTGCTTCGACTGGTTTACCCATTGTTATGTCTATTGGTATTGGGTTTAAATGGAGTCATTGGGGATTATACATTGATATCTTTGAAAAATATAACAATGATGTTACATTATTGCATTGTAATAATGCTTATCCAACACCCCCCGAAGATGTATTTTTAGATACCATCAAAACAATGGCTTTAGATAGCAGATACAGAACTGGATTTTCTGACCATACTCTATCCCCGTATACTCCTTCTTTAGCAGTAGCAGCAGGAGCAACTGTAATTGAAAAACATTTTACACTAGATAGAAATTTACCAGGACCTGATCATCCATTTGCTTTAGAACCAGATGAATTAAAAATTATGGTTGAACAAATCAGATATGCAGAAAGGTGTAAAGGAAGTAAAAATAGCTTTTCTAAATCTGAAGAAAAATTCAAAACTGCTATGCGTTCAATCGTAGCTAAAAAACCTATAAAGAAAGGAGAAATTTTTACTATAGATAATTTAACAACAAAACGACCTTTTTTAAAAGATAATGTGGCTGCTTTAGACTGGGGTATTACATTGGGAAAAGTCTCTGATAGAGATTATAATATAGATGATTTTATAAAAAATGAATAAAGAAGCTAAATTAAAAAAAATGAATAAAGAAGCTAAATTAAAAAAAATGAATAAAGAAGCTAAATTAAAAAAAATTATACTAGAAATTTTAGAGGAAGATTCTATAGCTCTTGAATCACCTATTACTCGTGAGTCACATCTAAAAGACCATATAGGCTTAGATTCTTTAGGACTAGCTATGTTAACTGTAAAATTAGAAGACGAATTTGGTATAGATGTGTTTGAAGATGGTTTAGTGTTTACAGTATCAGATATTTTAGATAAATTAAATGGATAATTTTATACTGAATTTTAATAATTCATTAGAAGCTGATTTAGATATTGTAAGTTTTTTAAACCAAATTAATACTAAATCACCTATAAATTTTTATACTTCTGGTACCACTGGGATTCCTAAAAAAATAACCCATAACTATGATACTCTAATAAAAAACATTAAAACCCACCCCACGTATAAAAATCATGTATGGGGCTTAACGTATGACCCCAATAAAATAGCAGGATCACAAGTAATATTACAAGCATTCCTAAATAACAGCAAATTAGTAAACCTTTTTGGAAGATCCTTGCAAGAAGTAAACTCTCTTATTAGAAAATATAATATAACCCATATATCAGCTACTCCTACTTTTTACCGTTTATTAGGAAGTAATACATTTGATAATGTAAAACAAGTAACTTTTGGTGGGGAAACAGTTAGTGATAATTTATTTAAAACTATAAACAAAACATTCCCTAAAGCTAAAATAAAAAACATATACGCCTCTACTGAATTTGGGACTCTATTTGCTACGGATAAAGAATATTTTACTATGACGGATAAGCTATCTTCTTTTATTAAAATTAAAAATGATATAATATTTGTTAAATATAATAATTTGTGGCACGACACGGGTGATAGTATAGAATGGGTAGATAGTGATAAATTTAAAATCATAGGTAGAGTTAGTAGTATGATAAATGTAGGGGGAATTAAAGTAAACCCTGTAAGAGTAGAATCATATCTAAATCAACTTAATGAAATCAAAAATTCTTATGTGTATAAAAAGTTTAACTCTGTTATGGGAAATATAGTGGTAGCAGATATTGTTTTAAATAAAAAAATAGACAAAAAATCTATTAAACAGTATTTAAAATCTCACTTAAATCCTTATGAAATCCCTATGCAGATTAATATAGTAAATAATATAAAAACCAATTCAACAGGAAAAATAATTAGACAATGAAAACTATATTATTAACAGGAGACTCTAAGGGGGTCGGGTTAACTATTAAAAAATTACTAAATAAAAAAGGTTATAAAGTAATAGGTATTAGTCGTAATAGTGAAGATATTTCTTATGATTTATCTAATGTAGATAAAATTAAAGATTTATATAATACTCAAATTAAACCTTTGGGTCCTATACATGGATTCATAAATAATGCTGCTTTAGCATACGATGATATTATTACTAACCTATCACCTTCTAAGTTAGAAGCTATGTATAAGGTTAATGTTTTTAGCCCTATGGTATTAACTAAATATATGCTGCGTGATATGCTTCTACATAAAACTAAAGGCAGTATTGTTCATATATCTTCTATTAGTGCCCACACAGGCTATAAAGGATTAGCTATGTATGCTTCTACTAAAGGAGCTTTAGAAGCATTTAGCAAAAACACAGCTAGAGAATGGGGTGTTTTAGGTATTCGTTCAAATGTAGTTTGTCCTGGATTTATGGATACAAATATGAGTTCATCCTTAAATGATCAACAAAAATCTAAAATATTTAGTAGAAATTGTTTGAAAAAAGAATTAAATATTGTTGATGTAGCTAATACTGTAGAATTTTTACTAAGCAACAATTCCCAGGGTATTACTGGAGAAATAATTCATGTTGATAATGGAACCATATAAAACTCTAATCAGGCAGGGTACCCAAAAAGATGCCCCACAAATATTAAAGCTCTTTAATAAGGTTATTCCCCAACATAAAAGAGATATTGAATTTTGGGAGTGGATAAATACTATAGGCATTTCAGATTCTTTAATTAGTGTAGCTGAATATCAAAATCAGATAATAGGTCATTATTGTATAATACCTAAATTACTAAAATGCAATAACCAAGAATTTAAAGTAGGTATGGGCATACACGCTATAATAGATAAAGAATATAGAAATAAAATATCTATTATAGATATAACTAAACACAGCCACCAATTAGCGATAGATAATGGAATAGTTATGTTATATGGCTTTCCTAATGAAAATTATCATTTGATCCAGGAAAAGATAGAAAGGTGGGATGTTGTGTCAAGATATAAGGCTTTAGTTTTTAATAAAAATGTTAATGATACCCAAAGTTCTAATTTAACATTAAAATCCTTTGAACCTATAGTGTTTAAAGATTTTAAAGCCCTTTTAAGTAATATTAACCCTAAAACTTACAATATTGAGTTAAAAAATTCCTTATTTTATTTTTACAAAAGATATTTTAAACACCCCCATTCTATTTATAAACCCTATTGGGTCTATAAAAATACAACCATTGTAGGATTTGTAATACTAAAAGTATTTAATGATAATTTAGGACATATAATAGATTATTATGTAAATTCTAATATAGATCTAAATGATTTATTGCATTCATCTTTAATTAAATTAAAAACCGAAAAAATAGCTTTATGGGAAACTAATTCTGATTTTAAAAATGCTATTATAACAACACAATTTAACATTAAAGAAGGATTTAAAACTAACTTTCTTATTAAATTCTTAGATAAAGAATTTGAACACGAATACAAACAAACACTTCTAAACATAAATAAATGGCATCTACCTATGGGTACTTCAGATGCCTTTTAATATAAAAAACCAATATGAAAAAAGCTTTAATATTAGCTGCTCACCCTGATGATGAAACCCTAGGGTGCGGTGCTACAATCCATAATCTCTCATTGCAGGGATATAACATTGAATTAATAACATTTACAGATGGAGTAGGGAGTAGAAGAAATAATGAAAATAATAGAAATCCTAAACTACAAGAAGTATCTAAAATCTTAGGTATTACAAAATATACTTCGGGTAATTTTCCTGACAATGCCATGGATTCTGTTCCTTTATTAGAATTATCTAAATTTATAGAAAACAACACAGAAGGTCCTTATGATATGATTTTTACCCATTTTATAGGTGACTTAAATATAGACCATCAACTAGTAACTAAAGCCACTTTAACAGCATTTAGACCACAATATGGTCTTAAAACCAAAATATATTCTTATTTTGTTCCTTCTTCTACTGATTATAATCCTTTATCTTATTTTGATGGGACTTCTTATTTTAGTTTAGATAAAGAAAATGTAGAAGCTAAAGTAAAAGCTTTAGAAGTATATGATAAAGAAATGAGATCTTACCCCCATACTAGAAGTTACGAAAATATAGAAAATTTGATGAAAGTTTGGAGTTCTGAAGTAGGTTTATTACATTCTGAAAAATTCAAATTAATTAGGGAAATTATATGAATATTTTATTTTTAGGATATAAAGATTGTAAACTTAAAGATTTTCTATCTAAAAGATATAATATATCCCAAACCCAAGATAAAATCAGTTTGGATGATTGTAATAATATAGATTATATCATTAGCTTTGGTTATAAACATATTATAAAGGAAGATATTATTTCTTTTTTTAATAAGCGAATTATAAATCTACATATATCATACTTGCCTTATAACCGAGGATTCCACCCTAATTTTTGGTCATTTAAGGACAATACACCTAAAGGAGTAACAATTCATTTAATAGATAACGGTATAGACACAGGCGATATTTTACTTCAAAAAGAAATTAAATTCAATAAAAATGAAGATACCTTATCTTTAACTTATAATAAATTAATAGAAGAAATACAAAATTTATTTATTGATAATTGTGACTTATTATTAAATGGCAAAATCCCTCCTATCCCTCAAAACGGTAAAGGTTCTTTCCATTATCAAAAAGATTTAATTCAGTACGAATATTTATTAGTAGAAGGATGGAACACTAAAATATATAATATTATGAATAAAAAAAGAACAGATTTAGAAATTATTGATGAAGTAGAACAAATAAGAACTAAAAACAATGTTAATTGGATGGATATATTGAGATTAGCATTTAAGCACGCTCCTGAAGATGCTAGAGTATTAATGAGTCGTGTTAACGAATATGATGGTAGAATTTCTGCTTTATTAACTGAATTAGCAAATAATGGAAAATAAAGATATTAATGATATTTGTGTAATAGTTCAAGCTCGGTTAGGTTCTCAACGTGTACCTGGTAAAATGATTCGACCGTTTGCAGGAACTACCTTAGTTGATATATTATTTGAAAAATTAAAACAATCAACAATTATTCCTAATGAAAATATATTATTTTCAGCATATGAACCTGAATTAAAAGAAATAGCAGTTAAACATAATATTCCTATCTTCCATAGATCAGAAAAATCTGCTAAATCTGAAGGTGAACCAATGACTGAAATATTTGAATGGCATGACAAAATACCATTTAAATATGTGGTTGTGGTAAGTGCATGTAACCCATTATTAACAATTGAAACTATTGATGCTTTTATAAAATCGTTTATTGATTCTGATAAAGAAGGTGCTTTTGGTGTGTTTGAAAAGAAAACCTATTATTGGAATGTAGATGGTACACCCATTACTGATTGGGGGGATAGTACTATTATGAATACCAAAATAGTTGATCCAATACTCGAAGCAGCCCATTGTTTATATGCATCCAGAATTGATGGTATAAAAGATGGATATTGGATGGATACTAAATCACCCCCTCAACCCGAATTATTTATCATGAATGAATTAGAAACATTTGATATTGATTATGAATGGCAATTTAATGTAGCCGAACAATTATATAAAATATTGTGATTAAATTTTTAGAAACTAAATCTAATACAATAACTGATACAACTTTAAGTGAAAAATTCCACAACAAAAAAGTATTAGTAATAGGAGCAGGGCCATCTACTAATGAAGTAAAATGGCAACTATTAGAATATGATACAATTGTTACAACAACACATTTTTATCTAAATGAAACCATTAAAAATCTACCACTTAGTCATGTGACTTTATCTGAGATTATAGATTTTAATAATAAAGACCTATACCACTTTTTGGATAATAATCCTAACTGTACCCTTGCTTTTGAACCCAAACCCGGTAGACCATTTTATACAACAGATGTATTTAAAAATTTTGAGAAAAAATATCGTGAAAGATTAATTTATTATAATACAAACATTGATACTCTTGAGGGAGCTGCAGGGCGATTAGCTTATTTTGTATCATCATTTGGTCCCTCCGAATTATATTATATTGGTATTGATGGAAAAAGTCCTAATAAAAATCAAGACCCTATAGGAGCATTTCGTCCCATATATGGAGATACTGATGGGTATTCATATGAAAGATTTAAAGAATCTCATATGAAAATGGCTAACGCATTATATGAACAATCTAAAAAAACCAACACAAAATTATTTAATCTGGGGGAGGGTTTACATTATAACTGTTCAAGTGATTATAGTAAAGTCTATTACCCTCTTCCCCCCAGTATATTAAATATTATTAACTAACATAATAAAAATCCCAAGTATGGATAAAATAACGTTTTGTATACCAAGTAAATCAAACTTAAGATACCTAAAAACCTGTATCCCTTCAATCAGAAACAACGCTTATAGAAATGACCATGAAATCATAATATTTGTTGATTCAGATGAAGATGGAACTGTTGAATGGTTAGAAGAAAATGCAGAATTATATGGCGTAAAATACTATATAAATCCAGACTTAGGTAATTCTCTATATGGTATTGGCAGAGCATACGATTATTGTATTGATATAGCAGAGACAGATATAGTTATGGTTTTTCATGCTGATATGATACTAGGAAAGCATGCAGATAAAAAAGCCTATGATTTACTGGAAACTAAAACAGCTGTATGCAGTACTAGAGTGGAGCCTCCGTTGCATCCCAACAACGGAGAAAAGATCATTAGAGAATACGGAATGTGGCCAGAAGAATTTCAGTCAGATGCTTTTGACCGGTTTGTAGAGACTCAACTTGAAGAGCCTAAATGTAGTGAAGGTATATTTGCTCCATGGATGGTTTATAAAGACGAATTTTTATCTCTAGGAGGACACGACCCGATACTTAAATCCTGTAGAGAAGACTCGGATGTATTTAATAGAATGATGCTTGCAGGGTTTACTTTTAAGCAGCCATGGAACAGTTTAGTATACCACTTCACCGGAAGAGGCGCAGGAAGTTTTTCTGGGGATAAAGAACGGCATGAGTCTTGGCAGCAAGAGATGACCAACTCTACTAGAGAATTTATTCGCAAGTGGGGCCATATGGTTAAGCATGATGAATATATGAAACCTATCATTCCGCCAAAGTATGATATCACGATATATGCTTATAACTGTACAGATACTTTGTTAAAAGAACTAGAACCATGGTGTAGTAGTATATATTCTGATGCCGACTATCATAGTTATATTGAAGAAGAACAGCCTAATACAGATTATGATCTATCTGCTCGATGTTTTGATATTATGGAAGGAGACGAGCCTAGCGGAATTCATATTGCGTTTGACGCGAACATGATCAATTTTACAGATTTATCTTATATTCATGAAATGTCTTCTATAATAGAAATGCAAGAAGAAGTAGGCCCGGGCACATTTAAGCTGGGTAATTTGAAAATAACTATACATGACCTAGCTAGGTATGAGATGGACTTGATACATATTTAAATAAAGAGAGAATGATATACTATATTCTATACCCTGGAGATAGTGAGACAGCTACAATAAATGACATCAATCAATTAGGCGAAGATAATGGATTTAAAGTATTCTGGGCCGGGCGAGGGTTCCGAGTACTTTTAAATGCAGTGCAGAAGAATGATGCAATATTGGAAGAAAGTCGTATTATCGACGAAACCGGCAAACAATGGACAATACAAGAATTTCTAGACCAGATCAAAGGTCTGCAGATACGATTACAAGAGGATTAATATGGCAAAGGTAGATATTCGTGACCTAGATAGGTACGATGAAGAACCACAACGTAAGACTAAATTTCGCAAGAAAAGATCGTTTGATATAGATGATGATTATATTTCAAGAAATGTTAGTGGTAGAACAAAAAGATAACTTTTCCGGTAAATAATTAGGTTTCGTACGTACTAACCATTATTTTTATGTAAAATAAGGCGTAGACCAATGTACGTATTCAGAAATGAAAGGAACCCTGAGCTCAGAGTTAATGCAATTTCTTATTCTAGAGAAATGTTGCAGAAGCATCCTGATTTAGTGATACATGTCGGATGCGATTCTCAAAATCACAGGAGGAAGACGCAGTATGCTATCTGTGTATGTTACAGATATGGTACGCGTGGTGTACATGTTATATACCATAAGTGGAAAGAGAAGAAGAATAGAGATATGTACACTAGGCTATGGAAAGAGGCCCAGCTATCTATAGATTTGGCTATGTTCTTAAGAGATGGAGGTATTGAAGTTGACTTTATCGACTTCGACTTCAACGAAGATGATTCATACAGGTCTAGTCAGCTCGTACAAGGCTCTGTCGGAATGGCTCGTGGCTTAGGCTTCGAAGCAAATGTAAAACCAGAAACTCTAGTTGCTTGTAGAGCAGCAGATCATTTATGTAGATAATTATGAAATTGAATAAACGATTAATAGTAGCTTTCATTGTATTTGCCGGATGTACTCCGCCATTAGATGATAGCGATGAATATCCATCATATAACAAGAATGATAGTATATTCTTTAAACAGATTGAATACAAACTTAAAACGCAACAAGAATTGGATTCTTTAAAGTATGAATAAACTAGATTTAGATTACAAGGATATACTCAACGATATCCTAACCAATGGTCATGTAAAAGGCGACCGTACAGGCACTGGGACTATCAGTACATTCGGACAAAGAATTGTACATAATATGTCTACAGGGTTTCCTATCCTTACCACAAAAAAGGTTCACTTCCATTCAGTTTTGACGGAACTGATATGGTTCATGAAAGGAAGAACAGATCTTAGGTGGTTGTTGGAACGGGGTAATACGATATGGGTAGGAGATGCTTATAAAAAGTATGTTACTTACGCTAGTAATTTAGAGGAGCCTGATTATGATGTACATGTAGATGATCCTATGCAAAATTGCACTAGGCTTATGACTAGGTTGGAATTTATTGAAATGATAAAAACCAATGATCAAGACTCTGAAAGGTGGGGATCGCTCGGAAAGATATACGGACACTTTTGGAGA
>Ga0208162_1000937_pt1 | contig 15852 bp, 16 predicted proteins | sample CB_VirMetaG_4_FD_184539 | JGI IMG/M metagenome (GOLD analysis project Ga0208162, IMG submission 184539) | Freshwater to marine saline gradient viral communities from Chesapeake Bay - CB_1508_1M Viral MetaG (SPAdes) (version 4) | ecosystem: Environmental > Aquatic > Marine > Coastal | place: USA... | reverse complement strand
CATCGAGGATACTCGATAGCGATGTCCTTCTCTCGCTGTGTAGGCTGGACCGATGGAAGCGAGAAGGTCCCGCGCGCGTCGGAGACCTTGCCACCCGCTCTGCGGAGATTGATCTCGTCGGAGTCGATCACTCCGTCGTCGTCGGTGTCGAGGGTGAGCTGTCTCATCGCCCTGGTGAAGAGCTCCATCCCTCGATTGCTCATGCGCTCCGCGATGTCTAGTTGAGCGGTCATCTCATAGACGCGCGACGCGGAGAAGTAGCGGTGAGCTTCAAGGAAAATGTGAGGATTAAAAATGTCGTCCTCGGTCTGGCTCTCTAGAAGCTCGTCTCTGATATAGAGGGTGAGCTCGTCGAGCGCCGCCGCGATCTGTTCAGAGAGATCTTGCTGGCGACGCGGGATCATGTCGCCTAGTTGGGGCATCTTCGCGACGAGGTCGGAGTGAGTAAGTCCGGTGTCGAATGGTCGACGGACGACCTCGATCACGTTGCGCGCGGTCAGTGGTCGATCGTTCGGGCTCTCGTCGCTGGTATAAGCGACGGTCCAATCGATCAGGCCGCGCGTCGCTGTATCCGCTGCGGGGATTGTGTACTCGTATCCAGCCCAGACGAGAGAGGCGCTCTCGGTGAGTGCTAGACCTCGCGGGAGAAGGTCGGCGAGGATCGCGGTCGTCCCGTCGATCCGATCAACCGTGACGAGGAAGAGCCCGTCCTCATCGGTGACGAGGAAGGCGCGACCAGACCTGGCGCCGATTCGCCCTGAAGCGTCAGCGCTGGCGGAGAGGGTGAGAGTCCGCCGATCTCCTCCAAGAGCTGTCACCGTCGCCGAAGAGTGCACCGCTGTCATATTCGACGCGGCGCGCGTCGTTCCGTTGGGGAGCGTATAGGCGAGAGTCGGCGTCGCGGCGAGCGGATAAGGCGACTCCCACTGGAAGACAAAGTCTTTGTTTTGAGCTGCTTTGATCATCCGCGACCCTCGCCTTCTTCGTGAGTAGGTACAGTTTGATCATGAAGCCAGTCTGATAAACGACGGAGCCCGATCAAGTGCGCGATCTCTGATAGAGGGTGAGCTATCAGGTTGTGAAGAGTCCAAGAGAAAGGACCTAACTTCGCCAAGAAGTCTTGAAAGCTCATCGATCTGCCCTCGCCTTCTGGTTCGCTTGTCTGACTTCCGCGTCGGTTCCGCGTTCTAGGGAAGCCGATTCGATCAGCTCTTCGGAGACCGGCGACCATGAGTGGCGGCAGTTATATCCGCCTCCTCGCGTCAACACTGGCTCCAGCTGATAGTTCCGCATCTCTCCGACCTGTGTCTGCGTGTAGACTTTGCCGACGATCACTCGACAAAATGAGCGAGTGATCCCGTCTAGCGGGCCGGTGTAGAGATAATGGTTCAGTCCAGCTTCTTCGGCTGCGATAGCGGTGAGCTCGCGACCGTAGCTTGTGATTCTCGTTCTCGCCTCTGTGATCTGACGACCCTCTGCGGATCGGAGAGCAGCATCGAGGCCGCTGATAACATCAGAGGGTTCCAGAGTAAAAGCGGCGCTTGAGAGCGCGTCTCTGACCGAGCGCTGAACATCGGGCAAAATGACATCATCGTAGATCCCCGAGATTGTCTGGTCAGCTAGGGCTTGTCCGACGCCTCCGATTTCGGAGACCGAGAAGCCATCTTCAGACGCCAAGAGGAGCTCCTCGACATTCGCGAGGGTCTCTCTCTCCGCGTCAGTGATCTGCATGATGGATGAGGCGAGGCCATTGTCTAGGATCCAAGCGTTCATCTCACCGCGGCGCATCCGGCGGAGCTCGTCGAGTCCACCGCGCGCGGCTGCTGCCTTCACTGCGTTCACGATTTCAGCCTTGCTTCTTCGGAGCGCTCGACGGAGATCCCGATCGAGCTTCGCCTCAAGCTGTAGTTGAGCTTTAGACGCGCGGAGCACTTGGAGCAATCGAGCGTCCGTCGCCGCCTTAATCTGGCGGGTCAAGTCGTCGATCGCTTTCGCGTCCGCGTCCTCTGCGAGGTGAATGTGTGAAGAGCAGTGAAGACAGCGCATCAATACCTCTTAGGTGAGGCAGTTGGTCAGGAGACGACCGCGCGCGGCGTCAACCTTCTTGAAGACCTGGACATGCTCGCCCCAAACATGACGACGGACGAGGTCGAGGGAGTCGTACTGCCCAGCCTGAAGGCCCTTGTACATCATGTTGAGCGCCGCGACTGGCATCGCCTTAACGCCGCCGCTCTTCTGTGCGACAGCGTCGGAGCCGCGCATGATGTAGAGACCGATCGTCTCACCGTCCCAGATATTCGCCTCGCTTGAGGTCGCGCCTGGAATCGCGGTCTCGCGTCGAGCGCTACCAACGAAGACGTTGGGGATGTTGAGGACCGAGCGAAGAACCTCGATCACAGCGTCATTGGCGAGGATGCGGTTTCCGCTTGCGATCCCGTTGGAAGCATCGCCAACGAAGGAGCGGATCTCTGGGTTACGAGCGAGAGCGCGGAACACGTCATAACCAAGGATCAGAGTATCGCCGACGATCCCGTGATTCGCCGCGCGAAGGATGTCGAGCTGATCGTGAAGGAAGCTCAAAGGCTCCGCACCAGCGGCGTCGAACTTAGTCCCTGGGGTCGTGTTGTTCGTGAACTCGGTGGTCGAGAAGAGGAGATCTGCGCAGCGCTTCTCTTGAGCGAGGAGAAGAGCGCGGCGAACCTTGCGCGCGCTACGCTCTTCTTCCGAGCCTGGATACTGCGAGTCTTCGATATCCTCCATCGCGATGCTGTCCTCAAAGCTGTGGATCTCCGCTTTGAAGGTGAGGCTTGAGCGATTGAAGGAGGAGAGACTCTGTCGGCTTGCGCCTGGCGCGCGGCGCGAGTCAGCCTCTGGAGCACCCATGAAAGAGCGGGTCTCCTCGACGAGGAGGGTTCCGCTTCGCTCTGGAACGTCGACTTGCTCCATCACGCGACCAGCGATCAGCTGGCTATCGCTTGGGATCGCCTCGGCGACGATGTTCGTGAGGATCTGATCGACTGGATGGAGATTGCTATAACTTGGACGGGCCATGATTTACGACTCCTTAGGAGGCTTGGCTAGCGCCGGTGAAAATGACCTCAATCTCGTCGCCGTCGGCGTATGAGGTAACATTCTGATTAAACATCACGCGAGCGACGCTGCGCTGAATTGGAGCTCCGCCACCGGTAGCCCAAGGGATGAGGCGAGCGGTTCCCGTCTCGACCATGAGGAGACTGTGAGTCCCTGCGGTGAGAGTGGCGCCAGCAATCGCCTTGGTGGCACCGTCGACGACGACCTCGACAGCGTCGCCAGCGTCAACACTGCGCTGTGCGATCCCATCGACGTTCTCGCCGGTCGTGGTGTCAGCGAGTGCGACCTTCCCGTTGCTGTCGAAGACGACAGCTTGGAGAGCGGTAATCGCCTCGGCAGCGATAAAGGTTCGGATGTCAGAGTTTGAAAGACGGCTCATGCTTAGCCCTCCATAGCAGCGAGGAAGAACTCGCGGTCAGTTGTTCGGATCGTGTTTAGAGCCTCGGAGAAGCTGATCGACTTCTCCGCTGCAAGCTGCTTCGCGCGGTCAGCGAGGGTCTCGCGGTTGATCTGCTCACCGCTGGCGCCGTGACCGACCTCGCGGAGAGAGACGACCGAGCCCGCCTTGCGCTCGTTGAACATCGCCCAGAATGCGTCGTCGCCGCTCTGCGCTTGGTTCCAAGCCTTCTCGGCGAGTGCGACCTCGGCGGGAGAGATCCGACCGGAGCGGACGAGCTCGTCGACGGCGCCCTTACGCTTGACGCTCTGGTTCTCCTCACGGAGAGCGGTGAGCTGCTCGCGAAGAGTGGAGACCTCGGCGAGAAGGAGAGCAGAACCTTCGCTCATCGCGTAGTTCTTCTTCTCCATCATCTCTTCCTTGTCCTCATCCTCGGCGAGGTTCTTCTTCTCCTCGTCCTCGGCCATCTCTTTCTTGTCCTCTTCCTCGGCGAGCTCTTTGGGCTCTTCCTCGGTAAGACGACTCTCCATCTCGGCGACCATCGCCATCTTCTGAAGCAAGAGATCGACGAGGTCGTCCCGCTCCATCTTCATCAGGTTCTCACGGGTCTCCATGAGGTTAACCTCCTCGGTTAGTAGAACACGATCGACCGAGCTCGCAGTCTGCTGCGGTCGAGGGGTAAGAGTGACAGCGAGAAGTTGAGCGCCTCCTGTGGGAGCTCCGCTCTCTCTCGCGTAGACTTCGCCCAGAACAAACTCTGGAGACGACCAGAGAGAGCCTTGAGCTTCCGCGACTGTTTTGAGTCCGCGCTCGTTGTAAGCGGGGATAGCGATCAGACACTGTCCATCCTCGGAGAGGCGGAGGTCGACGATCTCGCCGAGCGCCCCTCCGGTTTCAGGAGTGTTTGATCCGTATGAGGGAGAGCTCTGGTGATTCCAGTCAATGATTACTGGGTCGCTCTCTTTGCGCGCCTGGTAGACGCGGACAATCTCCGCGAGCATTGACGGCGTAACTTCGGCGATAGTCTCACCGCTCATCCGAGAGGCGACGGTCCCAGCGCGCAAAGTGACGAACGGGCGCCCCAACTGCTGACCATCTTCTACGACGACGGTAAGACCATCGAGGTCGATCTCCTCCGCTTCGGAGAAGGTGAAGGCTCTCTCGGTTAAGCTCTTATTGTCCGCTGCATTCATCTGTCCGACTACCTTTCTCGCCCAAGCGAATCCCGCGTCGCCGCCCCACCCTTGCCAGGCTTGCCAGCCTTTTCCTTGTTCGTCCCAAGTCTCGCCCTTCTTATCGATCTCGTGTCGCGTGAAGTACGCGAGCATGCGACGGACGGTCTCCGGAGAGAGCTCGAGGCCGTTCTTAAGATCGCGAGCTCGCGCGATTCCAACCGCTGTCATCCCTCGCTGTGACTCCGGTTTCTCCGCGCGTACCTCCAAGGCGCGCGCCGCTGCTTCTTGAGCACCCTTTGGAGGCTTGAAGTCGATGTGGGCATATTTCTTGGGGAGCTCCGCCATCTTCTCGCTCGCCTCTTTCGCCCTGTGTTGAGGGTGATCTTTTGGGAGAAGGTCGAGGTCGGTGTCATAAGCCTCTTTTCGCTGTCCAGTCCCGACCAGTTTCAGGAAGGCTTTGACGCGCGCGAGCGCCCACTGATCGCGAGAGGTGACCGACGGACGGTGAGAGGTCGAGAAGGCTCCAGCTCCGCGCCGATAAACAGCCTTGAGCATGCCAAGATCAACACGACGGCCCTTCGCCTCGTGCTTCTCGTTATGCTCGTCGCGCATATTCTCCAGCGCCTTCTCGGTTCGATCCGAGACCTCGATGGAGCCGCGTGTTCCGGATGCGGAGCCCTTCGGATTCTGCTTCGATCCGGTCCGCTGATCTCGCTTAGGAGCGGGAGTCTTCGGATCATCCTTGCGACGACGCTCCGCGAGGCGCCTGGCTTTCCGCTTGAAGCTCATTTGATCCCTCTCTTCATCGCGCGATAACGCTCTGAAAGAGCGGTCGCTCCTCCACCGAGACCAGCGCTCACGCGGTCGAAGTAAGAGCGCGCCGCTTCTTCTGGGAGCTCACCCGCGCCGATCCGCTCTCTGATCGCGCGCTCTAGATCGTCCTCTGGAGTGAGGAGACCGAACTGGACCAGCGGAGCGAGAGCGGTGAGGCTCTCTGCGAGCTCGTCAGCATCAAGACCAGAGTGGACGAGGCGAGGAAGCTGGGAGGGTGAGCACTCTCCATAATTCCACTTGAGGAGGCGCCCGATTGTTCCGCCGCCTCTCCGATCCATCCCGCCGACTGAAGAAGAGATCATGTCGCATAGATTGAGCGCGGAGCGACGGAAGACAGAGAGGTGAACTTCGCCGACGCTCCTCGATCCCGTGTCCGTGGTTCCGAGATTCATAAACGAAGCAAGGAAGGCCATCGAGAGCTGGTGATCGCACTCTTTGATGGTGGCGAGCGCGTGAGAGCTGTCGAGCTTTTGCTCGCCGAAGGTCTGGAAGGAGACGACCGGATTATCGACGAGGAAGCTCTGCTCTTGTGCGATATACGCTTGAGCTTGCGCCGCCGCGCGGTCGATCATCTCATCGATATCGGTATCAGTCAGTCCAGCCGCTTCAGCCGCCGACCGATCGACAGCGACGCGAGGAGTCGCGACAGCCCAACGCTCCATACCAACGCCGAGAAGGTTCGCGGTTCTTTGCTTGAATCGCCACCACCACCACGCAGGACGAAGAAGGCCGCGCCCCTCGAAGTTTGATCCGGTGCGGTTCAGGGTGAGCAAGAGCAGCTTGCTCGCTGGGATCGGCTCCGGTGGGAGAGTGTTCCCACGGAGCTGCTGACAGACCGCTTCAAGGGTCTGACCGTCGAGCGACTCCCAGCGTAAATGCGCTGAAGGCTCGCGGTCGGCGTAGAGGTCGAGCCAGACGCGCGGCGTTCCGTTCTCGTCGTCGGCGATCTTGTACAGCTCTTCCGCGTAGCGATAGCCGATCGGGGCGAACTCCCAGAGATATTGCAGCTGCTCTTCCCAAGAGAGAGACATCATCCCTGGATACCCGTCGAGCCCCCAACACTCATTCGCGTATCGCGCGAACTCTTTCGACTGCGCGTCATCCTCATCGCCTGGCACCCATCGCCATGATGCCTCAAGAAGGGTCTGCTTCAGAACACGCCAAGAGGCTTGAACAATCGGATCAGTCGCGAGCATCTCCTCCGCTTCGCGTACCCACTGAAGACCAGTGAGGCGGAGATTTTGCTCTTTGCCGGTGATTTGTCCGCCGGATAGGTAGGTTCCGGTGATCCCTCGCGCGCCGAGAGGGGGAAGCGCTGGAGCGCCCTGATAGGGCAGATCGCGCCTTCTCTGATAACCTGTCTTGTACGACATAGAACCTCCCATGTGTTCAGTACCATAATTTCGTTCAGTATGAGAGACAATGATCCCATGAAGCTCAACCCATTACAGAAGGATCTTGTCCGCGCTCTCGTCGATGAGGAGACCTTCATCGCGGTCCGCGCCGGATGGGGATCAGGTAAGACGAGCGCGCTGGTCTTCGGTCTGCTCATGATGAGCAAACTCCGCCCTGGCTCGTCGTCTCTGCTCATCACGGACACGGCTCCGAGATATCGGACGGTGCTCGCTCCAGAGATTGAGAAGTGGTTAGGGCCGCTCGGCTGGCAGTGGAATCAGCTGAAGGGGACGTGGACCGATCCCTCGACGGGCTCTTCGGTCTGGTGTCGCGCGTACTTCAGACCTGGCACGCGCGACTCTTCACACAACCCACTTGAGGGGATCAATGTTAGCGGCGCCGCCTTCATCGATGAAGCCCAGACGATGAGTGAAGAGGTCGCGCAAAAGGCGCTAGGTCGTCTTCGATCTGGACCGTCGCCGATTCTGGTGATGGTCGGCTTGCCTGTCGCGGATGCTTGGTGGGTACGGATGGCAGAGGATAACGGTTGCCAGCCGATCTATCACACCTCATACGCGAACAAGCAAAACCTAAGCGCCGCTTGGTTCAAGGCGACCGAAGCGCTCCCCCCTGAAGAGCGCGCGGCGATGGTCATGAATGAACCACGCCCGCCGACGGGAACCGTCTACCCCGAATGGTCAGAGGAGAATATCGTCGACGGTTGGAAGTATAAGCCGACGATGGAGGGGAGAATCGCGGTCGACTGGGGATTCAGAAAGCCGTCGGTCCTCATTATCGCTCATGATCCAGATCTCGGCGCCGACATCATCTGCGGAGAGATCAACCCTCATGAGGTGACACTCGAAGAGCTCGCGCGGTTGATCCTCGACATCGCTTGGCCAAGGAAGCACAAGGCGAGCGCGCCTGGTCCGCGTATCTGGCTTGATGCTGGATGCGGTGACAAAGCCGGAGCAGCGCGGAACGATCAGACCGCGCTCTCCTCGTTCCGCGTCCTCTCCGGAGCTCCGCCGCGCGGTATCGGTCTGCGTCTTCGCCATACGACCTCGCCGGTTCGCGTCGACATTATCAACGGAGTGCAGCGCCTCAAGCGCTCGATCTGGCGACGGAACTATCGAGTGACCCGCGAGGTCTGGGAAGCTGGGCGCAAAGCGAGCGGGAACAGTCTGCGGAAAGCGCTTGAGTCCTATCGGTGGGACAAGCGCAAAGAGTCACCAGTGAAGGACGGCAGAGAAGATCCGCTCGACGCTCTCCGCTATGACTGCATCATGTGGAGGTGGAATGATGACGAGGCCCTCGAAAAGAAAGAGAAGCCGACGCGCCGCTCCTACTCTCCACCGAAGAAGAAGCGGAAGCCATGGGAAGGCGCCGGAGGATTCTAGCTCTTATCCTCTCCGCCGAAGACGTCGTCTAGCGGCGAGCGCTTAGGAAGCGGCGTCATGGTCGACGGTATCTGGGGAGCTCGTTCGCCTGGTATCCATCGCGCGACCTCTTCTGGCATCGAGCGCTCGTTCGCTAGAGACGCGAGTTCGCCGAGTCGCTTGTCCTCTGCGAAGACAGAGAGCTTGGAGATCACCAGCGCCTGAAGCCCTTCATGCTGCTTCCGAAGTATATCCTTGTCGATCTGTGCATCGCGAAGACGAGCGATGAGCGTGTTCCGATCGTCGGAGAGCTCTTCGATCTGTCCCTTCAGCGCGGCGACGTCATCGGGATCGCGACCGACGAATATACTGATCGCCATGGAGATCGAGCCAACTAGCATCCCGATGATCGAGGTGATGAGATCCTTGTTCTTGTCTGGGATCTCCAAGAACGTCAGGAAGAAGATCAGCCCCACGACCATCGTCAAGAAGATCAGTGAGGCTAACCAAGAACGTGCTGATTTTGACATGAGATCCCCCCTATCTGTGGAGGCTCACTTTACTCTTCTTCGTCTTTTCCGACGAGGCCGCGAGGCGATCCAGAGCGCGAAGGCTAGAAGAAGGCCGTTACTCATCAGACTTCAATCTGAGGTCTACAGAGACGAGTCTAAAATCTTCTTCGTCCAAGTCGACTTCGAGGGAGTAGGGAAAGTAAAGGACTCCCATGTGACCTTTTAGAAGGGAGTAAGTACATTCAACCAAGTAAGCCTCATGAATATCATGGGAGTACCCTGGAAGGATCCCATCTAACTTATCCCGAATAAGAAGCTGTCGATCAGCACAGAAGGCAGAAACTCCATCTCCATAAGTAGACACCCATTTATCTAATGAACCGTACGAGTGACCTTTATCTTTTTCTACTGCGGTCTTCATGATCTCTTGTCGCTTCTCTGGCGACATAAAAAACATCTCTTCGCTTACATAGGTCGTGTTAGTCCCCGCTCGCATCTCTCCGCGCGGCGTATAAGACAATTCATTGAAAACATCATCGTACTCGATCCATTTGATCCGCTTAATCTGCTGGATAGCCTCCCTCCGCTTAACCTGTCGGGCGACCTCCTTCCGATAGATCTTGCGCTCGCGAGCGAGTATCTGTCGATTCATCTTGCGCTTGAAGCTCATGATCCTTCTCCGACGAGCTCCGCGACGATCAGCCGATCGAGATAGTCGACCTGCTTCGCCCAGGCGTCGCGCTGCTTCGCCGCCGCTGTCTTCTTCGCCTTGAGGATCTGCGGGCTCTCCCCCTCGACGAGCTCGCGCGCCTCGATCATGCACTGGGTGATCTGTGCGACGGCGATCTCCTCGACTGGCGTTTCCTGGTTGAGCAGCTGACCAGCGATGCGGACGATCAGTTCGAGAGAGTGATACGCGGTCTCTCTTGGATCGACTTTGCTATCTTCCACGCGATCCCTCCTCTCGATCGAGGAAGCGGACGTCATAGGCGACGACGCGCCAGTCTTTCCGCTTCATCCCCTCCTTCTCCCACTCGTTACTCTTGAGGCGCCCGCGCACGAAGACACGCGACCCTCGCCGGAGATAACGCTCGCAGTTTTGCGCGGCAGCGCTCCAGACCTCGACCCGATGCCACTCGGTTTTCTTCTGGTCTCCCTTGCCGATCGAGGTCGCAATCGAGAGAACGCAAAACTCTTTACCCGCTGCGGTCCGCTTCAGTTCAGGGTCTTGGCCAAGGCGACCAAGAAGCACAACATCATTAACCAAGGAATCCCCCTTTAAGCTCTCGACGGAGAGCGACTTCAATCGCGTGCTCAATCCCGAAGTATCCGAGAGAGATCATGGTGAGAGCTCCGTCGGAGAGAAGCTGCTCATTGACTCCGCGCACACCCCAGCGCGCGACCTTCTTATGACGGAGAGCATGAGCGATCTTTGTGATGAAGTCACAGCCGATCGTAGTGTCGATAACGCCCGCGCCGAGTTCTTGATACTCCTCACCGATCCGACCAGCGAAGCGCTGCTTAATCTCTGTGAACACTGAATAAGCTGCATTTAGGAAAATACATCCGTCGGGATACTCTCGCCCTGGCGGGACCCAATAACCGACGCTCCCTTCCTCGTGGTATCCATCCCATCGCCACTCTGGAAAGCCAGTCTTTCTCTTTCTGTTGTCATGACCGGGCGGTGTTTTGTTTTGGCCGGTGACGCCTTCGAGCTCGCCTTGCTTTGGCTCGGCCTTCTTCGCCGCTGTCCTCTTCTTCGCGCCGCCTGGACCGAGGACATCATTAAATCGATTGCCGTATTCGCTCGCGAGGCGCTTCCGATACTCGTCGATCTCTAGATTATTCGCCTTCTCCGCGATGAGCTTCCGTTGTTCGTTCAGGAGATACTCTGGAAGATTCGCTCGGAAGTATTCGCCGAAGGTGGCGAAGTCGGGCGCCTCATGAGTGTCGCCATTCTTGAGAGCGGTTCGCGCGGCGTTCTGAGTCAAACTGCTATCTTTGACCACGATATAAAGGCGAGACCAGATACTCTTTTGATGGATGCCAAAAGCCCGCCATGTCTGCGGATGGCTCCTGTGCTGGAAGAGTTCCCCCTTATTTTCAAGCGCTATAAAACCGCTCCCGAAGCTATACTGTCTTATGTTCTTATTGAACTTCAGTAAGAACCATTCGATCGACACTTGGTCATCTCGGACCAAAACCCCAGAAGACTCGATATACTTTTCGTCTAAGCCAGATAGACTCTTGACTAGGTCGGTCATTTGATTGTCGCGCGATTCACCGTATGCGAAACGCGAGATCAGTATAGGTACAGTTAGCTCTTTGTACCTTCTCGACAAATATCTACTGTATTCCTCCTTGGAGGCTCTTTCTTTTAAGAGCTGCGGATTATAAGTGTCCTCAAGCTTCTTGTTCCCCAAGAGCAGCACAGCGGATCCGCTCTCGTGATTCCAATCCTCTCTCAAGAGACGAAAGTCGATTCCGTACTCATAGCCCACTTCTTCATAATACTGATCGAGGGGCAAAACTTCGACGACGTCCTCTTCTGCGTCCACGAACTCGCGCGCACCATAGATTCCAGAGCGCTGCTCATGAAGCCAGACCATCGCGCCTGGATCATCTTCGGAAGTCCACGAGACGAAGACGACGCCGAGCTTGTTCCAAGGGATCGTCGAGGTCTTCGCGCCGATCCCGTAGTTCTTGTCGACTCCGACCTCTTTCCCGCTGGACGAGAACTTGTTTAAGAACTCACCGAGCTCCTCGACGCTCATCCCCTTGCCATCGTCTTGGATGAGGAAGCGCTTGACCTTGTACATCTCAAAGCCCTGCCTCTCATAAGAGATCTTGATCTTCGAGGCGCCTGCTTCGATCGAGTTCTGGACGAGCTCGCGAACGAACTGAAACTTGTCCGAGTCCGAGTAGATAATGTCGACGAGATTATTCACGCCGGCCTTGCCGATACGCATATCTCCCATGTTGTAACCTGTCTCCAGCCTTGCGCTGGACTATGTTAAGTGAGCCGCTCCGTCTTAGTGCATACCGGAGCGGCTTCTAAAATCTCGGTTGAGATCGCGACAGTGATCTAGCAAAGAATGATCTCAACCGCGCATCCATTAACACTATATTAAGACGAAGAAAGCAAGGCGAAAATGGAGCTCGACATTTACGGCGACGGGATCGGCTTGGTCCAGTATATCGATCACATGGGAGACGACCGGAGAGCCGCCGCGTCCGCGCGCGCATCGTTCGCGAAGGACATCGAGGAGCGACCGGTCGAGGACGATCAGAAGCTGATTTACTTCTTGCTTCGCCATGGTCACACGACGCCTTTTGAACACTCGTCGATCACTATCCGAATGACGGTTCCGCTCTTCGTCCGCGCGCAGATCTTCCGCCATCGGACCTTCAGCTTTAACGAATTGAGTCGCCGCTACACTTCCGCCGAACTCCGCTTCTGGTCGCCTCGCGAGCTCCGCGCGCAAGCGAAGAAGAATCTTCAGTGCTCATCAGACGAGGTGATCGACGATCCCGCTCTCTTGGAGAGCTTCGCCAGGCATAACCGCGAGAGCCAATATCTCTATCATGATCTGATCGGGCAAGGTGTCGCGAGGGAGCTCGCGCGGTCGGTTTTGCCGGTGAGCTCTTACACTGTTTTCTGGATGTCAGGAAACCTGAAAAACTGGCTCAACTTCTTCCACCTTCGACTCGCGCCCGATGTTCAACCGGAGACGCGCGAAGCGGTGGAAGCTGCCTTTAAGATCGTAGAATCGCTCTTCCCGATGACTACTAGCGCTCTTCGGGAGCAGGGATATCTGCCGGAACCAAAGTGATTGCCTCCGCGTTTCGTCGATCCATTGGGTGAAGCGCTTCGCATAGTTCAATAACGCGGTCGATATAGTTCGGCGGCGCGTCCAGTGATAGACGCTCTTGGATCTTGCGGAGCTCCGCGCGCGCCCTGTGCAGCTTGGCGGAGTGACTGGGGAGGTAGATCGAGATCCCTTGAGCTTGTGCGGCGAGAATCCGGTCGTCACTCATCGTCGGTTTCCTCGTCGTCGGTCTCGCGGAGCTGCGCGAGCATAGACAGAACCTCTTTGGTCCCGTCGCTCTTCTGCTCTTGGCTGATCTGGATCTCTCGCTTCTCCGACCATCGATCAGGGTGGCGCCTGGCGAGTAACCACGCCGCCGCGCGCCAGTCACCCGAAGAGCCTTCGAGCGCCGCGCGCCTCATGACGGTGACGAGCGAGACTTCCGCCAGCGCTTGAGCCTCGCGAACCTCGACCGCGAGCTTAAGGTGAAGCTCCGAAGCGTCTGGCTCTTGGGATCGCTTGAGCCAGTTTCGGAGAGTCATTCGGTGAATCCCCGCCGCTTCCGAAGCAGCTTCGAGGGAGACGCCTTCAGCGAGTCTTCGGCAGATCGTATCGATCGCCTCTTCGGTCAATTTGCTCGCCGGCATAGCTACCCCGCGCGCGCGCGTTGATTGATAAAACACTTCTCCGGAGTAGATTCTCTCTCATGAACACCCTTTACTCGCCCGCTGTGAAAATAGTTGAAGGACAACTAGGACCCTCACAGGGTCGGTTAAAGAACCGGAGAAGCGCCTTATAATAAGAAACGCCGCTTGCCCTTGTAAAGAGCTCGCGGCGCCTCCGTCATCACATACACCGATTTATCAAGTCCCTCTGGGTTTTGAATTGTCGGCGGAAGCCGACTCGATGAGAGGTTAGGTTACCACCCGTTCTTCTCGTAGTCACTCGAATAATAGTCGACCGCATAGAAGCGGACGGTCTCACCGCTGAAGGCTAGCTTCGTCGTCCCAGTGCGCCCTGATCGGTTCTTCGCGATGATCACTTCGGCGAGTCCTTTGTCTTCGCTCTCCTGGTGATAGTATTCGTCGCGATAGACGAAGAGGACCATGTCTGCGTCTTGCTCGATTGATCCGCTCTCACGGAGATCGCTTAGGAGAGGTCGCTTGTTCGGTCGGCTCTCGACGCCGCGATTGAGCTGACTTAGGCAGATCACTGGACAGTCGAAGTCCTTGGCGAGTTCTTTGAGCGATCGTGAGATCTCCGAGACCTCTTGCTCTCTGGATCGGCGCGCGCCTTTCTTGCTCCCTCCCATGAGCTGGAGATAATCGATCACGACCATCCCAATCTCGATCTGCTTTGATTGGAGGAGTCGAAGTTGACCCTTGATATAAGAGACGCTCGATCCAGCGCTGTCGTCTACCCAGAGCTTGTTATCCTTGATCGACTCCGCCGCGCTGACGAGGTGGGGGATCTCGTCTGCCTTCACGGTCGCCTCGTCGATGCGCTGGACGGAGACGCCAGAGTAAGAGGAGAGAAGGCGCTGGCCTATCTGCTTCTTCGGCATCTCCAAGCTGAAGAAGGCGACGTGCTCCTTGAGAGAAACGGCGCTGGCGATGTTGAGCGCGAGCGCTGTCTTCCCCATCGCGGGACGCGCGGCGAGGATGTAGAGCGCGCCAGGCTTGAAGCCTCCGATTGATTTGTCGAGCGAGGAGATCCCGCTCTTGAGGCCGGTCGTCTCTCCGCTCTTCTGGATCCGCTCGATATCGTCGATCGCCTCTTCGACGGGTCCGCTGATGAGCTCCAGACCGTTCCGGTTTTGATGTGAGCTCGCGCCGAGAGAGAGGAAGGTCTCTTGAGCTTTTGCGATGAGCTCTTCGTTCTCTACGTCTCCCTCGGTGAACCATCCCGCGACCTCATGAATCGCCTTCTCAATCTGGCGCCGCGTTCCGCTCGTCTTGAGCTTGTCAGTGAGACCGCTCGTCCCGATCGGGATATGAGACGCAATCTGAAAGAAGCGCTCCTCGCTGACGTCGCCCTGGCTTTGCAGGTGGGAGAGCACATCTGTCGCGAGAGTCGGCTTACCCTTCTCGACGAGCTCCCCGATCGCTTCCCAGATCTGGCGATGAAGCGGGTCTGTAAAGTCAGCGGCGGAGAGGGTCGAGCGAGCTTCAAGGTATCCGTTGATGTTGACCATCGCGCCGCCAAGAAGCGCCGCCTCCGCGTTTAGCTGATGAGTGCTGCTCACCACTGGACACCCTTCGAGCGCTGGCTCTTGCCGGTGAAGTGATGGACTAAGCGCTTCCCCTCTGTCCCTTCGATGAGTCGGTCCTTGATCCGCCGATCGAGGAAAGAGCCTAAGCGCTCCCAACCGATGTCAGTCGCAAGGACGAGCGCTTGTCCAGATTGCCAAGCATGGTGGAGAAGCTCGTTAATGGTTGCCTTCTCCCAGTCGGTCTGGCGCCCATAGCCGATCTCATCGAGAAAGAGAGCTCTTGAGCCGGTGACGCGCTCGACTCGCTTATGCGGATCATCAAAGCCCGCCTTGACCTTAGAGAGATAGTGAGGCTGGGAGATATAGTTCACCCTCATCGATCCGCCTTGAGAGATCGCCGCGAGATAGGCCATCGCGTAAAGAAGGTGAGTCTTTCCGGTCCCTGGATCGCCGACGAGGATAAGAACTTTCCGCTCTCCCTCGGAGAGAGCCTTGAGGAAGTATTCAACTTTCGCGACGAGCTCCTGACCTTCGATCTTCCAGTCATAGTTCGCGTGATTCTTTGCGGCTGCCTCGACTGGCAGTTTCATAGCCTTGATGGAGGAGAGGCGCTGGTTCGCTTTCCCGCAAGGACAGAGGCGAGCGCATCCTTGGTTAGCTTTGAAGTGAAGGCCATTCTCGGAGCGAATACAGTCGCTCTTGCAGTTAGGGAGAAGGTCGACCGTGGTGATCTCTTTTCCTCTGATCACTTGCTCGACCAAGCGAGAATTGGGAACCACTCCATCAACAGCTGGGCAAGGAGGCCGATTGTCCGGAGCGTTCTTAGCGAGAGCTTTGAGGGTGTCGAGTGTTCTTTGTAGATCCAGATTCATCGTCGGGCTCCTTAGTAGTTCTCAAGGAAGTTCATGAAGTCGTCGAAGCGGTCCTCTTCTTGGCTCGCGCGCTGTTTGGGTCGACTTGGATTTGAGAGGGAAAGAGAAGAGGGAGAAGTAAGAGAAGTATTGGGGTCCATTTTTGGAGGGGGGGGGGTCCGTTTTTGGAGGGGGGGG
>Ga0208162_1000936_pt1 | contig 15854 bp, 20 predicted proteins | sample CB_VirMetaG_4_FD_184539 | JGI IMG/M metagenome (GOLD analysis project Ga0208162, IMG submission 184539) | Freshwater to marine saline gradient viral communities from Chesapeake Bay - CB_1508_1M Viral MetaG (SPAdes) (version 4) | ecosystem: Environmental > Aquatic > Marine > Coastal | place: USA... | reverse complement strand
ATGAGCCACCAAGTTTTCCTTGTGATTGAAGTTCAGCTACATCAGTAATAGAAAAGACACCACTATTAGATACAGTTTGATTAGGTTGATTTTGTCCTAGATAACCATAAGGCATACGATCAACCCCTTTAGGTTATTTCTAAAATACTTGCAAACGCCTGTAAATCGCCAGACGCATTACCGCCTGTCAAATCAATCTTATCGCCATTTTCTAAAAATAATTTAGAAGTTCCTGCTAACTCAATTGTGCTATCTGCTGGAACTGAAATAGTATAAGCAATTTTTGCACTACCAGAAGTTCCGTCAATAACATCAGCAGTAATTGTATCGTCAGTAGCTCCGTCCACATTTGTAATTCTTAAAGTTACAACAATACCTGTACCACCACTTGAATTGGTATAGATAGTTTGTGCAGATGAAGTTACATCTAAATATGCGTTTTTATATGCCTCAGCCATTATTTACCTTTCTATCCTAATGCTAATATCAATCCAACAGTTGCACCAGCAGGTGCTAAATTAGCAATATCTTGTGCTGTTGTTTTTTTAATATTATTACTGTCGTCAATATCACTTATTAAAACTTCATCGCCACCTGCTACAGTAGCACTTGTTTGACTATTAACGTCAACGTCTAAAGTAACAGCACCAGAAGTTCCTCCACCTGATAATCCACTACCAGCATTTACAGCAGTTATATCGCCGTCACCAATAAAGTTTCCCCAAGCAGAGCCATTGTAATAGGTCAAAACATCTGTGTCAGAAAGATAAGCAAACATACCCTCTGCTGGTGAAGTGATCGCTGTATCTCTAGCTGTACTATCTGCAAATACCATTAATGTTTGTTCTTGTATGTAAGTATTAAAGTCACTAGCGTTTACTAAGTCACCTGTACTCCAAACTTTAAAACCTGCTCCAGCCATAAATTAAATCCTCTTTCTAACTATACGCAAACTTTGTTCCCTCGCCAAGTTTTGCTTGTCCTAATATCCATGCTGATGAACCTGCTGGTGACAAGGTTAATGTCCATGTCCAACTTTGACTACTTGCATTAACATTATGCTTAATACTTTCTATCCAAAGTTCATCAGTAAATGTTGTCGCATTTGGATTTTGTACAACAACCTTTATTCTATCACCAAATCCTCTACCTAACACGTGTTGCCACAAGTTAACATCATCTCTAGCATTTATTGTTAAATCATCAACACGAACAATAGGAGTAGCGTTTACTGCTATTTTTTGTTCAATAATTGATAAGACATCTGCGTCAGTTATATTGATCGTAGTTTTATTACTTTCTTTAGCAGTATAATCTCTAACGCTATTGCTATCGCTTATATATTGAGTTGTTCCGCCCTCACGTGTCCACTCGTAAACGTTTACTATTTCGTTGTCATCAAAACTTAAACTTACATTTTGGTAAGGTAAATCACTTCCAGTATTACTAAATGTTGCTTGAACATCAATAGCATTAGTATTACTTAATCTATATGCACGATTTCTAAATACTACATTTCCATTGACATCAATAAATAATTGAGCATTTTCTGCTACTTCATTTTCACGTAAAGCAGTTAATATATTATCAGCGATCGATTGACTTATTACTTCATTTGTTCCTGTTGATATATCACGCCTATTATTAGGAAAACCAACAGCGTTTAATATTCTTGTAACTCGTTCAGAAGTTAATTCTTGTTCATCCTCATAAGCAAGTCGTGTTGAAATACCTAACTCAGCAAACCCACCACGACCTAAACGCCATGCTCTGTTGTCAATTTGTGATGATTGAAATATTTTAAAAGCGTCATTTGCTGAAAACGTCACAATACTATCTACACCACCTGCAACGAATTTAACTGGAATTGTATTTAAAAACCCCTCAAAAATGTCATAAGTTGTTGCGTCATACTCTGCTCTAACTCGAATCCTTTTTAAAGGTTGTATTTTTGTTTTACTATTTAAACTATCGTAGTAATAAGTTGTTTGTGTTGGATTAAATCTATTGTCTGTATTTGATAAACTAACTGACAAACCACCACTAACAAAATCTGCAAGTTCGTTTGATCGTCCTCTTGTTGTATTAAATGCTCTTACGTATTGACTTACATCTGTCCATATTTGTGTTTCTTCAAAAGGTTCACTATCAAAAGCAATTTCACAAATTATATTTACATTACTATCAAAAGCAACAGACATTATAAAATAACCCTTGTTCCACGTTTCTGTGCCTCAATAACAGCAATAGCAACTGCGTCTTGTATATTTTGCTTATCACTTAAAGCACCTTCAACTGCTACTTGAATATTATTTATAGTTGTAACTCCACCACGTTGACCTAAAGAGAAATCAAATTTTCCTTTACTTGTTGTTGATGTTCCTGTTGCGTCCTCTTTTAAGTTACCTAATGGGTCAAAAGTTTCACTTCCTCCACCATTACCACCTCCACCTCCACCACTTGGTGTAAAGCTAGGAACTGACTTACCTTGTAAATCAAATATTGATTGAAATTTTGCTCGTAATGTATCTAAGTCACCACCGACACTTTTTACCATTTGCTTGAGGCCATTTTCTAAAGCACCAATTGCCTCTGCGTCTGCAATTGCGTCATCTAATGCTTTTTTGGCGATCGCCATTTCCAAAAGGTTTTCAGTATTCTTTTCAGTAGCTTTTGCTAAATCCTCTTGTGCTTGACGATATTCCTCTTGTGCTTTTTTAGTTGCCTCTTGTTGACGTTCAACTTCTTTTAATGCTTGTTCATATTGTCTTTGTGCTTGTTCCTCTGTATTTGTTGCACTTGTACTTGCGTCAATTAATTCAGTTAATCGTTGTTTTGCAAGTTGTAATTCTAAGTTTTGTACTTTAGAGCGTTCCTCTTGTTCCTCTAAACGTTTAATACTTTCACGTTGTCGCTCTATTGCTAACTGTTCCTCTAATGTAACTTGTTTAGATATTTCTTTTTGTTTATTTAATTCATCAAGTGCAGTTTGAAGTTTATCATTTGCTAATTTCTCTTGGTCACGTTGGTCATTTAATTTGTCTTGTGCGTCAGTAACGTCATCCTGTAAGTCCTCAAAGTTTTCAAAAATTGCATTATATTTTTTATAAGCAGACATTACTTTATTAAGTGAACCTAAAGCTTTATCCTCACGAACTTTTGCTAACTCTTCCTCTTTTTCTTTTTCATCCTCTAATTGTTGTGTAAACTCCTCACTAGCTTGTAAATTGTATGAGTATTGTCTTGCTTGTTCAGCAAATCGTTCCTCTACTGTTCCCATTGTTGCGTCTAAGTTTTGCATGTTATAAACTAATATATCCCATGCTCTATTTTGTTCGTCTGTATTTGAATATAATTCATCTAGTTTTGCATTCATTCTGTCTGTTCCAGTAATTGCAAAATTTAATGCACCACCAAATAATCCAAATTGATCGGTACTTTCTTTCAAAGTTTGTAAATATATTTTTATTTTTGGAATGTTGTTGATTGTGCTATCTAGAAATCTATTCATTCCGTCAATCATTACTCTTATGCCGTCCTCGTTTGTTTCAATCATTGTTAATTTCAATTCATCAAAACGACTACGTAATATATCTAATTGACCAGCTAAACTTTCAACTTGTTTATCAGCAACCTCTTGTGTTGTTCCACCTGCATTTCTTAAACTTTCTTCATACTGTCTTATTTCATCACTTGCACCTGATAATATTTTTACAGCGTCAGCAACACCACGATTAAGTCCTAATGTGTCTAAGGTACTTGCTTTCATTTCATCAGACATAGGACCCAAAACACGATCAAGTTCCTCTACTAAGTCAGCAACATTTCTTAACTTGCCGTTAGTGTCAAACATCTGCAATCCAAGTTTGTTGAACTCCTCTTTATTCTTTGCTGTTGCTCGTGGAATATCTCTTAATACTTGGTTTAACTTTTCACCTGCCTCAGCACCTTTTACACCTCTATCAGCAAAAACTGCAAGTACAGCAACACCTTCCTCTATATCTTTGTTTACGACTTTCAACGCCGCACCAGCTTTATTTGTTAACGCCTCTGAAAATTGTTGGACACTTGCGTTTGCTAATGTGTTTGCTTTTACAAGTACATCAGTAACACGTGTTAAGTTTTGCAAGTTTTGTTGTGCGTCATCAACAGTTAAACCTAATGCACTCTGTGCGTCAGTAGCGAGGTCAGTAGCAGTCGCCATGTCAAACATACCTGCTTGAGCAAATTGTGCTACCTGTGGTAATGCTTGGATTGATTGTTCAGCGTCTAAACCTGCTGACGCTAAGAAAAAGAATGCCTCTGCTGATTCTGTTGCACCTATACGAGTTTCAGTTGCAACTCTACGAGCAGTCAACGCCATTGCGTCTTGTTGTTCTGTTGTAGTTTTCATGATCGCCAATGATTGCGTCATTGCGTCATCAAATTCAATAAATTGTTTAGTTGCGTCTGCTAATACTTTAACCATTGCAACTGCACCAAGTGCAACTGCACCAGCCATAACCTTACCTAATCCTGCTAATGCTTTACTTGAACCCTCTGCACCTTTACCAAGATTATCTAATTGACGTTTTGCGAGTTGACTACCTTTAGTAACTATATTTATTGCTATGTCAGCTATCGCCATTATCTTTTTCTACTTTCTGCTTGTTGCAAAGCCAATGCCTTATTTCTTTCGTTGTTTTCCCACATATAGAAATTTGCCCATTGGATAAACTCTTTTGAACTCATTGTACTCGTTAATTGTGCAACAGTCATGCCTAAGTCACGAGCAAGTCGAAATTGAAATGCTAAGTCGTTGTTATTCTGGAAATTCGTCTGCCGTAGCAGAACCTCCAAAGCCATTAAGGTCAGCGATCGCTAAGTTAATTTTGTCGATTACTTTACTATCTTTTTCGTAAAGTTTATTAATTGCGTCATCATCAAGTTCAGGTTCAACAACACAAACCTTTAATAGCATTTTTTGATATTCAAAAGCGTCAACTTTTTCTGTATCGATCAACTTTGCTAATTCAATTTGTTTTGCTTTTGTAATGCCTTTTAATAATATGCTAACGCCCCACTCGTCAATTACGACTTCTTTAGTAGGAACGTTAGGCAAATTATCTATGTCAGTAATACTTAAACGTTTTACGTTTTTACTCATGCGTTCTCTCTTTCTTAATAATTATATTACTTAGTGTGTACCACGAGTGACAGCTCCAGTTACTTGGAAACTAGCTGTATAAGATACAACATCAGCGACTGGTGGATTTTGTGAATATTCAGTACAAATTGCTTCGCCCTCATATTTTACATTTCCGCCTGTTGTTCCCTCTGGTGATAATTCAAAAGAAACTGTTGATGATTGTCCAACAATCTGTCCAAGTATGCCGTCAATTGTGCTATCCCATAATCCTGTTATTGAAAGAGTTGCGTCTTTCAAACCCACGATATATGTCTTATTGTCATCACCCATAACTGTTGTTTCAGCAACGTCTGCTGTTATAGGAAAATCTACATTATTGACATAACTAGATATGTCAGTCAATGTACCACCAGCATTATCAATTTTGATTACGCTATCTTTACCATGCACAAATGCCATATATACTCCTTTACTTAATTTACTCTACTAAAACCTACAACAACATCAAAACTTGGTGTAGTACCTCCTACTGTGTATTCAACCTTTAGGTATCGATTTACAGTAGTTCCTGACGCTACAACTTTAACTTCAGATGTTGTGCTTGTTGCTTGAGTAAAAGTTACTAAATCTGCATAAGTTACATCATCTGCTGAATGTGTAATCTTTGCGTCTAAGGTAGGTGTTGTACCACTTGCTGAAGTCACAAGTAAAAACGCACCACCACCATTTAATGTTGATGTTGTATTATCTCTTGCTGTTCCACTTGATGTAGCAGTTACAGTTGCATTTTCTAATACTTCACCTGAATAAAAACCATTGTCTGCTTGTACTGTCATTGATATACCAACAACATCTGCTACTGGGTCACTAATTCCATATTCTGTAAAAATACCACTAGCAAATGAAACTCTTTTTGTAGCTGTTAAAGTATCAATTCCAACGATCACATTGTGATTACTTGCACTTCCTATAAATGGTTGAACTAATGCGTCACCTGTTGCGTCAAATAATCCAGTTAAAGATATTGTTCCGTCTTTTTCGCCAGAAATATAAGTTTTACTATTATTACCAAAGGTTGTTGTTTCAGCAACATCTGCTGTCTTTGACATATCAACATTAGTTAAATAACTAGAAAAATCTGTTGCGTCAAAATATACAACTGAAGTTTTACCATGTATAAAAGCCATTATCTTCTTCCTCCACGTCTGCGTCTGGTTGAACTTCTACGTCCACCAGGTTTTGGTTTACCATATCCCATTATTATTCTTCTTCCTCTTTCGTTGCAACTTCTTGAAGTTTTTTAGCTTGATATTTATTATCTACCTTTACTAATTCTTTTTGTTCAAGCAACCATGCAATACTTTTTTGTGGTATGTCTTTGTTCGTGACAATACTACCTTTAGCAAAATATTTATCTTTAGTTTGTAATCCGTTTATTACTTCGTATTTCATGCAATTACCTCTACTGTAAATTCTACACCAAGATAGTCGATGTTGTTAGCTGTATAAACACCATACTCTCTTGCCTCACTAACTCTAACAGTTTGAGCAGACCCACTCAATGACTTGTCTGTTTCAATAGCTTGTTTAATTGATGTTGCACCTGAACTTGCTAAAAATCCGTCTAATGTTTCTTGACTATCTTGTGCGTCAACACGTGAACAATAAACAAATACAGGTATTTCATATTTGTCTGCTCCTCTATTCATTGATTGATCGTATTGAATAACAGACATTACTCCTACTATTGCTGTAGGTGGTTCAATAAAATCAGGCACGTATTTATAAACACTTAAAGTTGAAATTGTTTCTAAGTTTGTACCAATTCCGTCACGTATATCTTTTAGTAAAGCCATAACTTTATCTTACCTCTTTTTTATCCAGTTAAGTTCAATTTGGTTTGTAACTGTTCTTAAATGTGCAGTACGTTTACTTCGTGTTTCTTTTTCTGCAATAAGAAAGAAAGGTACTAATGGTGTTCCTTTGTTAGCGATCGATTTCTGAACTGCCCATGCTGATATCTCACCACGTTTTACAGGCCCCCATTTTTCCAATGCTTTGATTGGTGCATAATGTGGTTTAGAACGTGTATAAGGTTCACTCAATTTTAATCTTTTACGTGCTGGGTCACCATGTACAAATGGTGCCTTAGGTGAACTTGCATAAATACGAACACCACCAGGTAATCGTCCAATATCTTTAATTCTTTGTGAATGTATTGATCGCTTTAATGCTCCTGAATCCTCTGGTGCATTTTCAATTGCTTTCTCTCTTATTGTTGCACCTACAAAACGCATATATTGTCTTAAAGGTTGTGCAGTTAAATCTGCAAGGTCTAATCTATTACGTAATTTTTGAACGCCTTTTATTTCGACTTTGTAATTACCTGATTGAACTGAAAACGACATTAAATAACTTGACCTGTTAAATTTAAACGTCTTAAACCTTTTAATAATTCTTTTGCGTCTGGGTCAAACTTTGTAAATAATTCCTGTGTTCCAATTTGTTCATTACCAAAAACATTAAATGGAGTGTCTTTACGTTTCCATAATCTAACTGCTTGTATAATACATGCTTGTTTAACTGCCTCTGGTATTTGACTAAATCCCCACTTAGCAGTAATTTTTATATTTTTTATTATTAATGGTTCAAATCGTTCACTTGTACGTGTTTCGAGTATTCGTAATTCTGTATATGGATAGTAATAACTTGTTCCACCACTCTCAACATTAAACAATGGATTAACTGGTAATAAATAAAAATCAGTATCTTTTACTAGTGTCGTGTCGTATGTACCATTGTCTGTTGTATCAAGTTCAACAACTAAACCTGTTTCAGTTGATATATCAGGCACATCAATAAATACTGTACTAACTGGTGTAAAGTATTTAACTTGTAATGTTTCGTCTTGATAAAACTTTCTTTGACAATATGCGTCTATTAAACGACTTGCACCATTAATTGAGCGATCAATATTATCGTCTTGTGATGTACCTGATAAACCTAAGTATGCTTTCACCTCTGTCTTATCAACATATTGAGAGTGAGCCATTTAAGACCTACTTAGCTTTATTTTCTTTAGGTGCTTTAGCTTTTGTTTCAGCTTTTAAGCCGTACTCTTTTGCTTGTAAATCAGAAATTTCATCACCTGCACGAGCAACTAATGAAACACTTTGACCTGCAAACTCTTTAGGATGTCCGTCACTAAGTACGAACTTTCCGTCTTTCATATATAAATCTTTTTTTAATTTCATAACTTTTCCTTTGTTTGTTCCGTCCCCACCGAATGATGAGGACGAAAACAAAACCATAACTACTACTCTTAGAAGTTAGTAATTGAACAGAAAGCTGTTGCTCTGTAGATAGGAAAACCTAATCTTAGAGATGCTTTCATCATCACTTTGTCTTTAGTAAAGAAGTCGTCATGACTATCAGACATAGCTACTTCCATACCACTTCTAGACACAACGTGAACAGATTGTCCACCGCCGAAGTTTCCAACTAATGCTGTACCAGCACTAATTGCAGTTGTAGGAACGACAGGAACACCCCAAATACTTGCTTGAGGAGATCCATTCATCATACCTGCACCAACAAACAATGGTTGCAATGCACCAGATGTTGTTACTGCGTTTACTTCAGTCACAATGTCATACCAATCACTTGGGTGCATGACAATTGCGTCTGGTTCGACAAATGCGTCTTTTCTAATTTCAGTAATAGCTTGATAAATTTGCCCAATTCTTTTTAGGTTTCCAGCAAATGAGGAATAATCAAAAGTGTTAATTCCAGATTTGTTTAAGATACCTCTAATGTTTGGAGCTGTACCATTACCATTTAAGAGTTCGCTATCCAATCTAAGTTGGAGCATAGTCCTTAATCTACTATCTAAATATCCTTGAACTGCGGACACATCAGCAAGTAACTCCTCAGTCACAGGAATTGAAACACCAAATTTTCTGATGTTTTCAGTTTGCTCTGTGAATGCTAAAGCAGACTCTCCGAAAGCGTTGCCTTCAGCGACTTCTGCAGCGTTATTTGTAAATGTGGTTTCCTCTAAATACTTGTATTGATATTGGTCAGTTTGAATAACGTCAAATAAGTCAATAACTGTATTTGGATTTCTTAAAGCAGTTGGAACGATCAAATCATCTCTAATAACTGATGGTGGGTAACCAGTTTCTGTTAAAAGAGTTTTGGTTTGTAGTAATGGGTTGTAATCAACTTTTGATGTAATATTCTTTGCACCATTGTTGATGAACTTCTGAAATGCTTCAGTTTCCATTAATTTTTGTCCAAGAGTTTTTGCAGGTGCTTTAGGAGCGTCATCATGTATTGCTACATTTTGCACTTCTGCACCAGCTTTAACTTCACCTTGTAGGTTTGCAACTTGTGAGTTGTACTTTTCCTCTGTTCTTATTTCAGATGCGAGTTTTTCCATATCCTCATTTTGTTGTTCCCATGCTGTTTTTTGTTCAACAGTCATATCAGCAAAGTTATGCTCTTTTGCCTCGTTCAATGCTTTTTCTCTTAGTTCTTGGAGTTGTGCTTTTTTAGCGTCTAAATTCGCCATTTTTAGTTTCCTCCTATGACACCAAGAGTGTCATTTAATATAGCAAATCGGTTAGCGATTAATTCGTTGTATTCATCAACGTTAATGCGTTCTTTTTTGTCCTCTGGTAAAGCTATTGCAAATATATCTGCTAGTTCACCATAAGCCTTTTCCAAGTCGAGTTGTAATTCAACAAGTAAATCACTACTTTCTTTGCTAAGTTGTTTTTCTTTTTCTAATCGTAAAGACGTAAGGTCTTTAGTACGATCAATTAACGCTACTAAACTGGTACGCAGTTCTGTAACTTCATCAGCAAAGGTTTTACCCTCTACCAAACTTTGTTCAATGTCTTTTCCATTTTCAGTATTGTCAATATCAATATCTGTATCATTATTGGATAAGTCATCTTTACTAAATTCTTTAACACCAATTGTGTATGTGTTTTGATTAGCTCCCACCAATACTGGCGAAACTTCCCATACTTTAACATCATTTAAAAATCTCACTTCCTGTTCCAACTCTCCGTCTTTACTTTGGAACATACCTTTTTCACTATCAACAACTTCGTAACCAAAACTCCATTGTTGTAAATCGCCCATAGCTTTTACCACGTTGTATGCGTCACGTCCTCTTTCTGTGTCCATAATAAATTGACCTTTAAAAACTGCTTTATCGTTATCTTGTACTATTTCACCTCTGCCGATAACATCTTTCCAATCATGACCCCATACCATTGCAACGCCTTTGTCACCATAACCACTTTTAATTGAGTTAGGACGAACAACGTCACCGTCACTATCAATTTCATTAAATACAGAAAATACTGCCTCTACTTTGCCCTCAACATCATCAGTAAGTATTGAGTGAACACTTTTTATCTCTTTCATATACTCCTACGCCTTTTTCTATGATAAATCAAACTACAACGACAGTTTACCACTAAGTTTGGTGTCGCACCATATTTAGTGTCTGCTGGATAATCCATTTTATAACCAGCAACATTAAACTGCTTTGTAAATTGTACTCGTTTTCCGTCTATGCGTCTATGTGGGTCACGAACTAACCCGTCACGTCTAGTTATCCATTCTTTTTCTACATCAAGTTTTGATTTCTTTACTGCTTGTTCCATACCATGTTGACTTATTGCAAGGCCTTCTGTTCGTGCAATTGTCAATGCTCTGTTTAGTCGTCTTTTACCTAACACGTCTGATATTTCATTAGCAACATAATCATTGAATGCTGTTCCTGTTAAACCTAACTCTTGTGCTTGTTGTACACCACGTCTTAAAGCAACGTTTAATCTTTTCTTTGTTGTATTAGCTAACTCTGGTAATACAGTATCTAAGCGATCGCTTACAAATTTAATACTTTCACTATTACGCACTAAAGGTTGCATTGGTATTAATGCGTTTGATGTTCGTATAGGTAAAAATCCATTTGCTATTATTTGTTGTCTTGGTTTTAATCGTCTTGGTGGTTGTTGTTTAACACGTTTAATTGTTTCAGGTAATAACAATTCAATTTGATAAAAGGCAAAGTCAGTACCCATTGAAAGATATAAGTCATATAAATCAGCTTTCCAATTCTTTGTAGTGCGATCAATTTGAGAATTAATTATTCCTTGTACTGCATTTAAGTTGTTTGGATATTGTTTAATTAATTGAATTGCGTCAAACTCTTGTACTCGTAATAATTCAAAATATTCTTTAGTTAATGTTGAATCCCATGGTGTAAGTAAATCATTAAAGCTGTTCCATAATTCATCTTTAGTTTCTTTACTTTCAAACTCGCTTGCAAGAAACTCTTGTTCTAAATCTTTTGTTTTGTTTATTCGTTTAACAAGTTCACTTATTGACTTAGCCTCCTCATCTCTTTTATTCATTGCACGTACTAATTTTTGTGACCAATTTCGACCTGCGTCACCACCCCATAATGCCCATGCAATACGACCATTGCTTGGATATCCGTCCTCACCAGGTTTATAACCATTTGCTGTTTTATCAACTTCATGACGTGGAAAGTATCGAGCAATATGTCTTACTTTTTCTGCTCCTGCTGTTGTATTGTCTAAGATGTATCTTGCACTATTTAAACCAACACTTGTACCACCACGACCAAATTCTTTACGCCAATCTAAACCACGTTGTGCCTCTTCTTTTGCACCTTTTGGAATTGTAAAATCTAAATCGTCATATAGAGCCATGTTTAACTCTCTACTATTTGTTCGTATTCCTCATGAGTATTACAAGGCATATAAACTAAATTGCCGTCCTCGTCTTGATGTTCATGATGACTATTTCCGTCACCAATATAGCAACCTAATACTTTTGCTCTTTCCTCTGCCTCAATAGGATTATCAAAAATATCTTCATCAAGCATTGCTTTACCTTGTTCACCAAAACGTTCAATTTGTTCAAGTCGTGCTTGTGCTAATTCTTGTGTTGGATAACAACCAAACAATTTATTTGTTTCCTCACTATAAACGCAATACTCACCATCTATTATTTCAATTCTTTTAGTTTCAATTTCACGATCAATACTGCTTTCTTCAATTGTTTCATCAACTATCTCTGCTTGTTCCTCTGCCTCAGTTTCAATTTCATCAAACGTTGGTATAGTTACTTCGCCTGTATCGTTTAACAAGTCTGCAGGTGTTGGAATTTTATTATTTGGAACATAATATATATCTTGATTTTCCTGTACTGGTAATCCAACTTCACGTCTTGCCTCTGCAATAGACATCCAACCACCTTGTACAGCAATATTTAATCTTGTATATGTTTCGTTTAAATCTGTTTGTAAAGCACGAACATTATTAAAGTCATAAATTGCAACAAGTTCAGTATCGTTTAAATAATCTACATTTAATAATTGATGAGTAATTTCTTGTGCGACTAATCGCCAAGTTGGTATTAATTTGTTTTCAGTAAATAACTCTCTTAATGTTCTTGCGTTTGAATATGTTGCACTATCTAAACCTGCACCAAGACCTGCAAGAATTGCTGGTACGCCTAATACTGCTGAAATTCGTTCCTCTGGTACACGCCTAAGTGTTCCTATGTCAAGTTCGGTAGGACTAAAAGACATTTTTTCAAGTTTCATTTGTCCTGACAAAATTAAAGGCATTCCTTTATTACGACCACTTACTTTTTGTTGATACGTTTTACTTATTTGTTCTGCGTCTGTATCTGTTAATCCATAATTGTCAGCAGGTGTAATAACAACACTAGGCACACCCATGTTGCTTAATAATGATGTTGCAAGTTGTCCTGCACTTTCATCGCCATATATTTCTCGCAAAACACTTTTGAGAGGTGAGAAACCAACTTTATGATTAGTTGGGTCTAAACCTAAACGAATATGAACTATATCTTTTTTAAGTAATACAATTATGTTTTGCTCATTGCTCTCATATTCATAGTGAGTTATTAAATCAACCTTATTACCTTTTGGTGTGACGTTTTCAGGCATTAATGGATATAAACCTATAACTTGTCCTGCATTGTTTCTTTGTTTAAGTAAGTATGCGTCACCTGATACGTGCAAGGCATTAATCATATATTGTGCAAGTACATCACCAGACATATAAGGATTAGGACGTTGCATTAATTTTTCTAAAGGATGATTAGGCAAGTATTCTGTTTCACCACTTTCTGTTTTAAATTCGACTACTAGATTGGCCTCACTAAATGATGTACCAAGTAATTGTAAACAAGCAACGACTGCTGAATTACTTGCACCATTGCCCATACTCTCAACATTCCACTCACCAGCTTTTGTATTCCAACCCCATAAGAAATTATTGTTTCCATAATAACTTGCGTCATCACGAAAAAAGTTAAAGTATTTTCTTTCACTTGTTGATCGATTAAATATTATGTCGCTTAGTTTACGTCTTTCACTCATATAATTCTTTCTAAGGACATTGGGGTTATGGTGAACGCATTAGTGGAAATCACAACCCCTTTGTCCAATGCTCTTGCCTCCATAATCAATATGCCTTATATTTTCCTTGACGAACACTTTGCAATACTGCATACGCTAAAGCGTCAACTTGGTCATCATGTTCACCTGCTGGAAATTGTAATAACTCTCTTTCTAAATTAGAATACCACATACTTTGCCTATCAAACCATACTTTACCAGCCTCCATTCTTGCAGACAAAGGCAATGCACGTGCAACCTTATCTCTATCTGCTTTTAATTCACGAACAGGCAAACCCTCACGCATTGCAATTTGAATTAATGACAATTGAAACCCAGCTTTTTCGATCGCTATGAAAGCAGGATTATAATTTTGTAGATTTACTTTTAATGCAGGAATAATGTCAGGTGCCTCAATGCGTTGCCTAATAACATCAAGAACAAGCAAATCATCATCTTTAGTTTTTGCACACGTCATTATAACTGTATAGTCAGCGTTTTCATTTGTTGATGTTGCAAGGTCAACTGTTGTAAAGATAGACAATTCATCTGCTCTAACTAATTGATCGTCTAGTTGGTAATACTCAACTGTTGTTTCCATTCCTATTTTGTCATATTCAATTTGTTGTGTTCTCTTATAATGTTTAAACCATTGTGGTTTTATTATTCCACCTGTTGCCTCAACAAACTGTGCCTCATACTCTTGACTATATAAAAAAGAGCCGATTTCTTTCTTTGCTATTTCAAGTTCACTAACAGGCACATAAGGATTAGTTGTAGTAGGCAATTGCCATGTTTCCCAATCATCTAAATTTTGTGCGTCCTCATATAATCGTTGAAACCAGTTATAACCTTTTGGTGTTGATATAAACAATGCACCACCTTGACGTTCAGTAAGTGTAGGACGTAATACTTCTTTCCATGTTTGTTCTTTCATAAAGGCACACTCATCTAATACAATAAAGTCAAGACCTGCACCTCTTAACCTATCAGGATTATCTGCTGAACGAACAGATACCATTCCACCTGTTTGAGTAATTAATGTCTTTTCACTCTCTTTAACAATCATTCCATACCTTGCACCTATTACGCGTAAATCTTTCCAACCCTCTAACGCCATTGCGTATGTAGGAGCAACCCACCATGCACGACCACCACGCATTGCAGTTGCAAGACATAACCAAACACCTAATCTTGTTTTTCCCCAACGCCTACCAGCTGATAAAACTTTAAAACGTGCATTAGATTTAGCAACGTTAATTTGTCCTTTATGCAAACTAGGAAGTTTGATTTTTAATTTAGTAGTTGTCTGTTCCGTCATGCAGTTCACGTAATATATTTATAACTTCATCAAATACAACATCAGGTAGTTGAGCAATAAAAGTAAAAGGTATCATCACAACACTATTAAGCATTTCATAAGTAAATTGATCGTATAAGTCACTTACTAAAGCGTCATCATTAGTTAAATCAAACACTTCAATATTCATATTTAGATTGTTTGTTATTTTTTCAAACTCTTTATTTATGTCTTTAGGTTCTTTACTCATTGTCTTTGTCTTTTTTAGTATCGGAAGTTTCGGAAGTTTCAATAACCTCTGCGTCATCTACATCAATGATATTTCCGTCTGCCCAGTATAACTCAACATCAAACTTCTTATTGTCTGTTTGTACCTCAACCTTATCACGCCTAGCAAATTTGTCTGGATATTTACGTTCCAAGAGCCATGCACTTGCCTGCCAACTTCCGTCTTGTCCTGCTTTTTTTATATTTGCAAGATTAGATATTATTGATGTACTTTCTGCATTGCGTACTTCTTCCCATTTAGTTGCGTAAGGTTCAACTCCTTCATCAGCAAGTGATCGCCACGTTCTAAATTGTCGTGATGATATTCCTGCATAGCGACAAGCGTCCTCAATATAACTTCCAACCTGCAATGCTTCAATCAGGCGTTGCCATATAACTGGGTCTTTAAATTTATATCCTATGACTTGTTTAATGTCATTTTCTTTTTTTTCATCTTTGCTTTTAAATATTTTGCGTTCCATGTCTTAATAGTAACTTAATGTGCAAAAATTTCGTCATTAATATGTATTTTTAGCAAATTTTTTAAATTTTTTTTTAGGTATCTTAGACGCCTTATTTAAGGCATTTAAAATGTAAAAATCAACGTTTTCAACGTATTTAGTGCAATTGTTAATTGCATATTGCAATTGAGGTACTAAAATAATAAGTATGAACGCAATCAA
>Ga0208162_1000934_pt1 | contig 15865 bp, 6 predicted proteins | sample CB_VirMetaG_4_FD_184539 | JGI IMG/M metagenome (GOLD analysis project Ga0208162, IMG submission 184539) | Freshwater to marine saline gradient viral communities from Chesapeake Bay - CB_1508_1M Viral MetaG (SPAdes) (version 4) | ecosystem: Environmental > Aquatic > Marine > Coastal | place: USA... | reverse complement strand
CTCGATGGCTATGATACCTCCACAACTGCCACATCATCTACCATTCCAGTCTACGGATCTGGCGGAGTGCTGAACGTAGGCACACCCACAGGCGATACGCATGCGGCGACCAAACTCTACGTAGACAATGCGATCCAGGGCTTAGATATCAAGCCATCGGTTGCCGCAGCAACCACTGCCAGCATCACACTGTCGGGCAATCAGACCATTGACGGTGTGAGTATCACTGCTGGGATGCGAGTGCTGGTCAAGGACCAGTCTACAGCTTCTGAGAATGGCATCTACGTCTCTTCCGCTAGTGCCTGGAGTTTGGCAGAGGATAGCGACTCTGCAAGCCTCTCAGATGGCGCATACGTGTTTGTTGAGAATGGCACTACACACAACAACACTGGCTGGACCTACGTCAACGATGGGGCCTATACCTGGGTCCAGTTTAGCGGCGCAGGACAAATCACTGCTGGCGATGGCCTGACCAAAACAGGCGATACCCTGAACGCCTCAGTAGCTTCTCCCCTATCCATCTCAAACGATCAGATCACGATTGCCGATGGAGCCATCAGCGGAGTCAAACTCGACTCTGGCATTGCAGGCGATGGGTTGGCATTCACGACAGGGGTTCTATCTGTCAACGTCTCTGCACCTCTTTCTATTTCCGCCGATACCCTGAGTATTGCTGATGGAGCAATTGGTGGAGCAAAGCTTAACACTGCGATTGCTGGGGATGGTCTAGGCATTTCCGCTGGTGTGCTATCGGTCAATGTAGCAGGCCCGATCAGTATAGTTAATGACGACCTGAGTATTGCAGACGGAGCGATCACAGGAGCGAAGCTCAACAGTGCGATTGCTGGTAATGGTATCGGGTTTGGCTCTGGGGTCATGTCAGTCAATACGGCAGGCCCGATCACCATCGTAAACGATCTGGTCACGATTCAGGACGGTGCATTGACTGGGGCTAAACTTGCCGACAACACAGTCACTTCGACACAGTTAGCCAACAGCATCACAGTCACCGATTTGCTGGTGCAGGATGTTTCCCTGGCAACGCTGATTGTAGGTAGCACAGGTGGGGCAGGAGCGGAGATTATCCTCGACGGTGCTGCCAATGGGGATGGGTCTGGTGGCGATTTTGCCTACATTAAAATGACCAGTGGCGATGACCTGCACATCGTCAACCAGCAAACCGCAGGCACGATGCTGTTTGCAACTGGCAGCGTTACCAGGGCAACGATAGCCGCAGATGGCAAGGTCAAGCTCTTCCAGAACACTGGTATTGGTGGAGACCCATCATCGACCTACACCCTGTATGCCTACGGTGATTCTAAGATCGGCGGAACCCTGGAAGTCAGCACTCCTACCTCAAACGCTCATGCAGCCACCAAAGCCTACGTAGATTCTCAGGTCTCCGCTGCCACTCCATCGGTGGCCTTGCCAATTAGCTACAATGCGAGTAGCGAGATCACTATCGCAGATGGAGCTATAGGCGGCGCAAAGCTCAACACCGCAATTGCTGGCAATGGTCTGGCAATATCCGCTGGAGTGTTAAGCGTTGGGGTTGCTTCGCCGATCTCAATAGTCAGCGACCAGTTGACCATTGCCGATCAGGCAATCACTGGCGCAAAACTCGCCAACAACACAGTCACATCGACGCAAATTGCGGACAACTTGTTGTTGGATTGGGTTCGTTTAAGCGACTTCCTTGAAATACGGGCGGACGATGCCCAATTGTATTTTGAAAACGCCTCAAACAATCGCTATTGGAGGCAACAGATAGTCGCCAACTCGACGCAGTATGATTTTAAATTTGACTACTACAATGGCACATCAACGTCTGATGTCCTAACGCTCCAGAACGACGGCAACATTAAGGTTCACAATCAACTACACCTGGGGTCGTCCGCATATTTCAAAATATTTCACGATGGAAGCAATGCGTATGTTCAGAACACCAGTGGTAATTTGATTCTTAAAAACACCTCGACGGATTACGCCAGATTTTTGATTGCAACGGGGGGTGTTGAGCTATTTTACAACGGAAGCAAAAAGTTTGAGACAATCTCTGACGGAGTAAAAGTCAGCGATAAGTTGGGCGTTGGCGGCACACCTGTCTCTGTCCTGTCTCTTGTAAACGGTTCCAGAACTCTCGACTTCGAGCTTAAAGACACTCCTGCCAGTGGGGATCAGGGCATCCAGTTGATTGGAGGCAGCGGAGATTCAATCGGTATTGCAGCAGGCGGAAGTGGTCCTGGGCTAGTCCTCGACACTAGCAATCGCCTGGGCATTAGGACCGATAGCATGTCCACCCAGGACTCCACCGCAGACGATCTGGTAGTTGGCGATGGTCTGGGGCATTATGGCATCACACTCTATTCTGCGGCTACCTATAAGGGGACGATAGCGTTTGGCGATCCCAACAGCAACTACCAGGGAGCTATCGTCTACGATCACAACAACGATTCCCTGGCACTGTTTACGGGCGGCACAAGTCGATTGTCGATTGATTCGTCTGGCAATGGATCGATCACTGGGACACTCAGTGCGGCCACACCTACTGCAACGGGGCATTTAGCGACCAAAGGTTATGTAGACAGTTCCATCACCAACAGTGCAGCAGCAGTAGCCGCACCCGTAAGCTACAATGCATCCAATCAAATCACCATCGCAGACGGTGCGCTGACTGGGGCCAAACTCGCCAACAATACCGTCACCAGCACTCAGCTTTCTGATGATATTACGCTTTCGTCTTTAGAAGTTGGCACTCCTCACGCAAACGAGGACCAGTCATCAAACCTGATTGTTTCGCAGTCAGTAGCTGGATCTACGACACATGATTTTATCACGTTTGCAAGTGTAGCCAACAATGCTGGCACGACTAGTCGCATCTTGTTTAAGGACAGGTATGGGACTACCAATTTTCCAAACGGACAAGAGTCATCATTCATTGCCTCTGAGCGAGCCACCTCTGCTGGCACTTATTCACTAGTTTTCGGGACTGCTGGTTCTTCATCTGCTGATGCGGTTGAAAGATTTAGACTAACCTCTAGCGGGAACATACTTCCTGGTGCTGATGCGTCTTACAGTATTGGATCTTCCTCGTTAAGATTTTATGAGGTAGCAAGCACAAGGTTTTCTGCTGCTGATGGTAGTGCGTCTTCGCCAACATTCCGTTTCATTAATGATACCGATACTGGGTTATTTCGATCTGGTTCCGATACCATTAATTTCAGCACAGGCGGATCAGAACGTATGCGCCTGACGACAACTGGATTAGGCATAAACGTCGCCAACCCCTATGGCAGATTTGAGGTTGCGTTAAACCCAACCACATCATCCACAACAGTAAATGAGACGGCAGATTTCGCTGACAAATTTGTCATCTCAAACGCAGCATCCAACCCAAATTTCGGAGACAGAATCCCGTTGCTGTTCAATGTCGGTGGGGACGGGCAAGATCACATCAGTGCGGCAATAGTGGGCGAACGTGCAACCAGTGCTACCTGGAACACAGAACTCAGCTTCTGGGTAAACGGGGTCACTTCAGGCACAGAGGGAATAGATGCGATTCAGGAAGGCATGCGCCTGACATCGACTGGATTAGGTATAGGTGCTTCCCCTGACACAATCCTAGATATCAAATCTGCTGATCCTATCCTGACTATGGAAGACAGCAGTGCAACCAGTTATGCAACAACCAACGCAAGGATCAATTTTAATAACTACTATGCGACAGTTGGGTATATCCAGCAGAGTGGTGAGACCTTGCGAATAGCGTCTACAGGAGGTGTCTCCTCTATTCAGCTATCTACCGCTGGATCGGACAGGGTGACGATTAGCAGTGCAGGTGATGTTGGCATTAATTGCACTCCAACCACCTATGCCAATAAAGCCACTTTGTCGATGAATGGGACCTGGGGTGGCAAAATTGAGCATCTTGTCAGCGGGACGGTTAAATCCGATTGGGAATGGTCAACGGGAGGACTGACTGTATTTGGGACAAAAGTCTCAGAAGCCTTGCAGTTCAAAACCAACAATACTGGCAGATTCCTGATAGATGCGAGCGGCAACGTGCGTATTGGTAGTGGAACTGCTAATGCATCAGCCAAACTTCACATTGATGGCATAAACGGCGAAGCTTTTCGCTGGTCTAATAGCAGCAGTGTTTATGGATCATTGAGGGTAGGCACTGCTGGGGCAGCAATTAATGTCGTAGGTGCTAATAACGGGTATGGCTTGCTGTTCATGATGGACACAGTTCAACAAGCCTTGATGTTGCCAAACGGCAACTTTGCCATTGGAACAAACACTTCCCCAGGCTCCTACAAGCTCTACGTAAATGGAGATACAAATGTTAACGGCGAAATTGTTCTTAGCGGCGATGTTGAGCATAAACTAGGAAAACTAACGACGAGTAGCATTACAGGAGTCACAACAGATGTCACTGAGCTAAGGGGCAGGCAAATTGACCTTTATGCATTTGATGATATTTGTTTAAGGGCTGGAACGGGTGATGTCATTAAAATGTTTGCTCAAAGTGGATCGGAGAAATTCACGATAGGCGCAAATGTTATAGTAAACAATGCAGGAGACAACGTAGATTTCTGGGTTGAAGGAGATACAGACACGAACCTGCTGTACTGTGATGCTAGTGTAGATCGGGTTGGTATCGGGACTGCGAGTCCTTCTCAAAAACTTCATGTGAACGGTGGTTATTTGAGGATTTCTGGAGGGGGCAGTCAATCTACTGGAGAAATTAATTTAGACAACGGAACTGAATACACTGGTAATTCTTTCCAGATCAGGAAGGAAACCTCCACTTATTGGGCAGTTAAATCTGTTACTTCTGGTAATGATCTAGCTGTATTTGTGGATAATACGGTTGGCAGAGGTTTATACATAAAAAATACATCTGGGAATGTAGGTATAAATAATACGAGTCCTTCTTATAAACTCGATGTAGTAGGTGAGATAAACACATCTAGCACTTATAAATTATCAGGAAACAACGTTGTCGCTAAAAGGCAATTTGTTGTGAGTCTGCCGACAGGAAGTGGCTACAGCTCAAGCTATTTTTATCCAGTTCATTTATACATGAACTACACTTCGATTGGGTCGATTGATAATACGTATGTTAGCGTTAGGATGGGTAGTCAAGGTGGTAGTGCCTCTTACAACGCACATAACATGTATGGTTGGATAGTAGGTGGCGGTTGGTCGGATCATCCTTCGTATTGTGATGTCTATCATAACTACTATAGCAGCAATGAAAGATCCATTTTAGGAGTCTACAGGGGGACACAGAGTTCCTACGGTCCAGTTGTTTATTTAAGAGGAGGTCAGACATATTACATAACAACTACAGCAGATACGGTTAATTATTCCACATCTGCTTACACTTCTGGAAACGCTACTTTTGCGGTCAAGAATGCTGATGGCAGCGATTACTCAGGCACATCAGCAAATATCGCGTTATTGTACGATACATACAATACGTGGGCTGGAAGGCTGGAACCCAGTAATTTGTATGTCGGCGGAAGTATAGGGGTAGGTACTACAAATCCAACAAAACCTTTAACAGTTAAGAGTAACAGTGATCAATTGTTATTGCAAACCAGCTCTTCTCCTAACACTTTTTACACTATTTTAAGTAGTAGGTATGATTCAGGTCACCCATTTGGTTTATATGTTGCAAATAATAATTCCACTTCAGCGGAGTATATGGGTGTTTATGCTGATGGCGGAGGAGCTAACAATAGAGTCGTCTTTCCTACTGGGAATGTGGGTATAGGCTTAAGTAACCCCAGTGGGAAACTACATTTAAGAAATGGGGTTCTTTTAATAGATACTGACACACCAACATCAAGTGGTTTGTGGATGCCAGACACGAACGGGAATCCTAGTCTCAGAATTGTAACGGACCAACAGGACGCTTCCTATACGAGCATAATAAATAACTGGGGTTCCAGTGCAAATTCAGGTGTTACCCTAGGAACAGTAAGAAGTGATGGAACTGCATTTCAGGTTAGAACTGGGGTTACTGTATCGAGTGGTTTTGCGACGGATAGTGGAGCAACAAAATTAATTGTCTTAGGTAATGGCAATGTGGGCCTAGGCAATGTAAATCCATTGCAAAACCTTCATGTTAATGGGTCAATTTTATTAGACGGTCAAAATGCTGGTTATACCCAATCAGCTACTAGAGCAATAGGATACGGAGGCAATAGTGGCGCAGTATCTCAGAACGGTTTCTCTGGTATGGATATCCAGAGCGTTAATGCACCGTCTCCGTATAATGGTAATTACAGTCAAAATCTAAGATTTTTCACTCATCATTATGCAGCAGGCACAGGTGGAACGCCTAGGATGTTTATTCAGTATGATGGGAAGGTAGGGATAGGAACAACTACTCCATCAGAGATGCTGCACATAAATAGATCATCAGGAGCTGGTTCGTTTATACGTTTTCAGGATACTGGCGGAGGGGGAGTTTATATTGGAGGAAGGTCTGACCAAATGGAGCTTTACGCTGGAGGGGTTGAGCGAATGCGTATTTCTTCTGGTGGCAGTGTAGGTATCAACTGCACTCCATCTAGCACAGTCAAGCTTCACGTAAACGGCAACTCCCTAGTCACAAGCGCAAGCTACATTGGTGATACCACTCGATGGCTTCAGGCCGATTCAAACGGAAGAATAAAACATATTAGTTCGTATGGTTATTTTTCGTTTGGCCCAGACAATGCCTCCTGGTGTCACTTGCTGACTGATCTGCAAGGGTTTTATTTTGATAAAAAGCTGACCACTGGCGGCAACAAATTTGAGTCCTACAATAGTGACCTCTACATAAACGCTTCTGCTGGGGCCAACCACAAAATCATTTTCCAATCAGGTGGGGCGAGCTACGCAGCAATGGATGCGACAGGTAAATGGGGCCTGGGGACTCTTACCCCATCATACCAACTTCATGTGGCGGGTGATGCATACGCAAGCAATGGGTTCCTTTTGGAGCAAACAACTAGCGGAGGTTATAGGTATCGGACAAGTAACAGTTGGGGTGGCTGGAATCGTGCGGCATTGACAATGCAGGATGGCTCTGGAAACCAACTCTACAGTATTGGCGGATATGGCAGTAGTGGCACTTCCTTGTCATACGGATGGATTGGACGTTCGTATACCGATCATTGCATTAGATGGTATACCGATGCAGGAGTATACCTTAGATACGACAATGTCGATAAGTTAGAGATTGATGCTAACGGAGCGCAAGTTTCAGGCAGGCTTAATGTGACAGGAAATGCAGACGTAGCAGGCACACTTGATGTTTCAGCCATCTCCGTAAACGGCACAACAACTGCCAATCGCTACCTGGGAACCAATTCAAGCGGAACCCTGGAGTGGAAAACCGCATCGTCCAATCCATACATCACCAACATCTCAGTTGGAGGCTTTGTGTCGTCGAACACAGACTGGGTAAATGTAAATACAACCCTTACCTACAACAATGGGGCGACAATTAGCGACTCCGCCACAATCGTCATTACTGGCATCACCTGTCCTACGGATTGTGCAACAGGATCTTAATTCATGAGCGACCTACAAACCCTTAAACAACAACTGGCGGACCACCCTGACCACAAGCTATTGCGGCAGGCTGGTGTTATCCCTGAAGAGCTACGGTGGGAACCTGTGGTGAAGAAGAAAATGGAATACTTCACCGAAGGCGACAAATGCGGAGTGGTCTGCACCCTTGAGTTCTACACCTATGATGGTGGAAAACTATTCAGCGCAAACAAACGGCGCATGACATTTCCAGACATGAAGTCAGAAGAGCAGGCGAAGGCAGAGTTCATCGACGATGGCTGGAGCGATAAACTGATCACTGATTTCGAGACCACCGCAATCACTGGAATACTAAACAGACTATCATGATTACTGAATTCAAGTGGGTCTCAAGGGAACCTATGTGCCAACATGCTGAGACAGATGTCTGTCAGTGGGTTCTCACCCTGCGTTGTTTTGCCTGGGCTGGCGAGAAAACAGAGGAGCCAGAGGCGGTGGCATTCGTAACAGAGACCGTCCCCTGCTCTACCTGCAAACCGTTAGAAGGCTTCACCAAAGAAGGCATAGAGGCTTTTAGCGAAGCCATCAGGAGGGTTCGCAAATGGGATAAAATCCTAACCGACGACATCACCAAACAACTTCAGCCAAAGGTGACTATCCCTGGCTGGAATAACGAGACCCTTCAGATTGATACCTAAAATCATCCATCAGACGATGGGGCCTCACATCCCCGCAGGAGGGCAGGAGTGTTTTGACAGTGTGAAGAAGCATCACCCTGGTTGGGATATTCGCATGTATTCCAACAGGGATATGTATTCTGCCCTGGGATACAAGGACGATGATGTAGTGGGTGTAGAAGCAGCAGACATCTTTCGCCTTCAATTGCTACATGAGTTTGGTGGCTGGTATCTGGATGCTGACATTTATTGCATCGGCCAAATGCCAACAGAAGCGGAACATTATATTGGGCTGGAGGAGCCTGGATGGATGCCCCATCCAGTGATCTGTAATTGGGCTATGGCTTGCGAACCAGGTAACAAATTCATCAAAGCCTGCCTCGATGAAGCCTGGAAGCGTCTGAAACAGACAGGCAGGACGGTGATATTCAAAACGGGTCCAGGCATGATGTCAGAGCTGTATGAGCGAGGAAACTGGGACTTCACACCAGTGGATTGGCCTCTGTTTGGTTGCCGCAAATTTGATCGATTAGAGAGGACCAGGAAGCTCTATCCGCAGACCAAAGCAGTGCATTTATTCCAGGGATGCTGGTATCGGGCGAACTGGTCTGGAGGGTTTCTTCCGAAAGTAAGAATGATTCAAGACTATGAACGGGCCTTTCGGTGACGCACTGAGGGAATACCAGGACAGTGAAAGGTCATTCAACACTGACCTGATTAATTATTTGGCCAAAGGTTATGTTTACTCAGGCCCTGAAGCCTTCATCGCTGCCAGGACTATTAACCTGGAGCATGCAGACAAATGGGATGATTTTAACTTTGAACATAAAAACCCAAATTGCTGGTTTGTATTTTTAGCAGCAGGAAGAGCTAAATTAGCTAGATTCCAGCAATTAGCACCTTTTCCGCTTCCCTATATTGGGTGGCATAGGAGAACCGACAATAATCTAAGAACCTACCGATGGGAACGGTTCGCAACTTTAGTTAAAGACAATGGGATCAACGAAGATTAAAAACCCACCACCCAGAGATCCTTCTGAGGAATATCAGCAGACTCTGGATACGCAAATTGAGTATGCGCCGAAACTGCTGGAACTGGAGAAACAGTATGCCCCGCAGTATGCCCAGCTAGAGGTAGATACCCTGGCGCAAACGCTACCGCAACTCACCCAGCTCTACGCACAGTATATGCCCGAACTCGCAGCCGCAGAGGCGCAGAATCGACGGGCAATGATCGAGGGCGACCTTCAGACCATTAAGGACTATGGGGAGGATGTGCGAATGGCAGTGGACCCTCAGAGAACTCGCCTGCTTGATGCATTGTCTCAGAGGGCAGAAGAGGATCTGGCTCTGGGTTATTCAATATCCCCAGGGATGGAGCGAGAGTTCCAACAATCTGTAAGGGCTGGTCAGGCAGCAAGAGGTTTTGGCTACGGCACAAACGACATAGCCGCAGAAGCCGCATTCACCGCAGGGCAAAAAGATGCTCTGCGAAATCAGAGATCACAGTTTGCCGCAAATGTAGTGAACCTCAAAGCGGCGGCAGGCGTTGATCCATTTATGGCACTCCTGGGTCGCCAAAGTAGCGCAGGAGGCATGATCGGAGGCATTGGACAGCAAGGGCAGGCAATGGGCTTACAAGGCATGCAGAGCGCAGATTTCGGAATGAATCCGTATTTTCAAGACCTATACAATACTAACCAAAACACAGCTTTGAACGTAGCGATGGCAAATGCTAATGCCAGCAATTCGCTAAAGGGAGCTTTGATCGGAGGAATTGGATCAATGGCAGGTAAGGCATTAGGCGGAATGTTTGGTGCAGGCGGAATGTTTGGCAAAACACCTTAATAATATGGCACTTCAACTTTTTGTAGACCCCAACGAAGGGGCTAGGGCCTATGCCAGAGGCATAGAAAAAGCATTTGATTCTATCGGTGATGCTGCTGGTGGCATTCTGCAATCCTATAACGATGCCAGGGTGAAGAAGCAGCAACTGCTGGGAACCCTAGCTGCCTATGATCATGACAATGTAAAAGGGCAGAAGGAATACCTGGTTCAGCAAAATGACAAAGACCGTCAGAACGTCCTGATGGGTCATTATGAGCGGAAGTATGAAACCCTGGCCTCAATGGAAGGCGCACTCCAGGGGGTGGCGATTGAAAAGGAAAAGCAAGACAGAAACTATGAGCAGCAAGTCAGGGAACAAACGCTAAAGCTCAACCAGGCAAACATCGACAGGCAGACTCAGTTGGTGGCGGCAGGCGATGCTGCGGTTGAAAGAGCAAAACAACTGTTGTCTTCCGATACTCCATTCAAGTTCAGCGGTAACCTAATGGAGGATCAGAGTGGTGCGTTTGCTGACATTCGAGAGGCACAATCACTTGTGACAAGGTTTCCAGACCTGCCTGGAATGCAGGGCCTCAAGAAAGCTGTAGACGTTGCTCTGACCTCGCCAGAATACGCTTCGTTTGGAACCAGGATGAAAGCCAAACAGGAGCAGATGGAAGTCTCAAGGCAACTGGTTCCGCTCTACAACACTACCTACGCTAAGGAGATTGCAGAGGGGAAAATGCAACCTGTCGATGCCAGGAAGCTTCAAGAGGAGATTTATTCTGATCAGGTTGACAGTCCAGAGCTTATGAAGGTCAGGGCTGGCAACTATGCCAGCACGATGGAGAAGTATCTGATGTCCACAGAAAGCCCAGGCTTCATGCTGGAGATTATGGATGTTCCTTCGGTTGCAAACCTAAAGGCCCAGGGGCGCATGCCATCTATTCAGGAGATGAGAGCACTGGAGAGGTTTGACAAAAGGTTTCAGGCTGGAGATTTGAGCTTGTTTGAGGGGGTCACAGATACCAGGTCCGCAATGTTGCTCTCCAGAATGAATGTTGACCCAAAGACAGGTAAGCCAAACATGATTTCTGAAAGCGATGAAGAAGAGATTAATTCTTTGGTTGATGCCTCCAGGGGAATCAAGGATGTCCTGTCTATGCTGGGTAGCAAGGATCAGGAGGATTACATCATTGCTGGCAGAAAAATATCCGTTGCCGATTCAAATCGACTTAGAACTAGCTGGAATGATCTCAAAGGTGCTTTAAGCCCAACTGGTCAACAGGACACAGACACTGTTGCCTTCCGATCACGCATAGCCTCTATGGTCACAGGAATAGCTAGAGGTGTGTTTGGTGAAGTAGGTGTGCTGACAGATGCTGACATCGAGCGATATCAGGCCCTGCTTGCTGATCCTAAGAATCCAGCGGACCTGAACATCGTTCTGTCTGAAATGCTGATGGATACTGTCCGCAAGAAAGCTGACACATTGTTTACCAGTCTTGCCTCCAGTGGAAAGAATGTGTCTGGTCTGATTCCAATCTACAACGAGATTCAGCCTAGCTTTAAGGTTCCCTTTGCAAGCGCATTGTCACGACTCCAGCAGGGTAAAGTGACCGCAGGGGAAAGCATGATCATCGAAGATCCTGAGACTGGTGAGAATCACAGAATATCAGTGACTAACCCAGAGAGGCTAATGTCCGATCTTTCAGAGGAAGCTGACAGGATGAAAGCTAACTTGCGAATATCGAGTCCATCATCCCCCCCCGCTCTGCCTTCCACTGAAATGTTTTCTGACATGCAGGACGAGGAACAAAAGCTTCCAGCCTACCTGACAAACAAGGGCGGAGGAAACCGAAGGCTTTTTGGTGGCCCAACAAACCAGGCCCCAATGATGTTCTTACCAACCAGGCGAGGCAACCAGGGTTACATGCAACCTTCTAGGCAACTCCTACAAAAACAAATAAGCGGGTGGACTCGCACACAACAGTAAGACAATGCCAATCCGATGGGACGATCTAGCTGGGGCAGTTTATCACGGACCTGTTGGTCAGAGTGGTGATGCCGTCGATAACCCGCTGAAGGTAGAGACTGGATTAACAAGGGTCGATCAAGACTTGTTCTACGATCCGAATGATCAGGAACTGGATGATCATATCTCACAGTCAATTGCTGATGGCTTTAATCCTCTAGACTTCATCGAGGCACTGCCAGAGGCTTTCTACAACATTGCAAGCGAGGCTTTATCCACAATTGCAAAGATTCCCCAGGCTGAGTTAAGCAAGGCCCCAGGGACTGCCCTGGAGGCAATGCTGCGGGCTGGCACTGACACTGGAGATCTTTTGATGCGGATCGGATCTGGAGTGTCGATGATGGGCTTTAAGATCGCCCCAGGGGAAGCGGCAACCCAATACCACAAACTGCCTGAGTCCTTGAAATCAGTTGCGAGGGGCTACTGGAGAACCCAGCGAAGCATCGAGCAACGCAGGGCAAGGCAGATGATGGGTGATGCTAACTACAATTTTCTCCCATCCCAGTTAGTGGACCAGAACCTTGCTGAAGGTCTGAGTATGTTTCTGGATCCCACAACTTACTTTTCATTCGGCGCATCGACAGGACTCAAGGCCCTGGCAAAGACTGCGGCGAAACGAAATGTGGTCAGCAGAGGTCTAATCAATGTGGCAATGAAGACTGGTCAAATGCATGACGCTTTGATCAATAAGGCCCAGAGTGCCGCAACAGCCCCTGCCCGCCTGGGCCTTGCCGCTGCCAGGGAAACAAGCTCGTTCATCGGAGAAGGCATTCAGCAGATCAAGGAAAGGTTTCCTAAGAAAACAACTGGTGAACCTGTCCAGGTTGACCTTCCGACAGAGGGCAAGATCGGATTTATCCGCAAGGGTATCGCAGGCGCAGTCAGCTACGGTGAGGATGCAATGGAATTGGCTTCTGAGATCAAAAGGCAGTCTGCCAGGAGGAACATGCCTGGAGTCCTTGATCGCATCGCTAGGGACACTTCTGTGCGTTCTGGGGCCAGGAATATGGCAAGTGTCCTTGAGTCTATGGGAGCCAATCCTGTGGTGCGAGGGCTAGTGGTCCCTGGATACAAGGTAGGAGCAGCAGTATCTGAAGGCGCAGCAGTCGGAGGTATGTTGGGATTGCTGACATTTGACGAGGAGTTTGCAGCCAATAGCCTTGCTGGTGGTGCTTTGTTTGGCCCAGTCGGAAAGCTTGCTGGAGGGGTTATCGGCTATCCTGAAAAGAACAGGCAGCAAGTCGATAACTTCATCGATGACTTTAAAGCAAAGCTAGAGCCAGAAGACCTGGCAAACTTTGACGAATGGACAGGTGGCAATCGGGACGATGCTAAGTTCTTTGCCAGTCTGTCCTATATGTTCAAAAACGGTCACTATAAAAAAGGCGAAGGAAACCTGGACATACGTTTTCTCAATGGTGAGCAATATCGGGCCTATGGGGAAAGTCAGAGGGAACGATTTGGTGAAACCGCAGGGGTCAATTTTATCTCGTCTGAGGGTCGCAACACTGTCCTGATCAACACAGACAAAAAACGCACCAACAAGGAGACTCTCGCTCATGAGTTGGGTCATGCCATCATGAAGCTTCCAGAGGTGCAGGATGCAATCAGCACTCAGGACAAGTTGCTCTTTGGTGATTACAACGTGACCATCAAGGATGGTAAGGAGGTTTTGGATTACAACTTTGAGGGACTGCTTTCAAAGAAGTGGATCGACACATTCTTCGACAATTACGTCAATAGCCTGGATGAATCAATTCGACCTCAATACAGGACTCTGAAGGACGAGCAGAAGTTCATGATTGCCAGAGATGAGATCTATGCGGACTCAATGCGTGAGTTCTTTGGCAAGTTCAATCCAGATAGCTTTATTAAAGCAGGCAAGATCAACACCCTGAAATTTAAGATCGGCGGATCATACCAGAGAAACCTTTACAATGGATTGGGTGGTTCCCTGGCAAGGGGCATCATTGGCAATGTGCTGATGGCTCGAAACAGTATGGGCCTTTATGCAGTTCGCAATATTGGCAGGTCGCTAGGACTGATAAAGAAGGATGAGCCAATTGTCCTGAGAGATGGGAGAGTTTTCAGCAACATCGCTGACATGCTACAGAAGAGGCGAGAGAATATCGTCGCAGTGGATGACCCAATCAGGGACACAATCGGAACTCGATGGAATTTGTCTGAGCTAAACTCAAAGGATAGCAGAGAAGTTGCCAGCAGTTTCTTGCCAACAGCACCAGTCCAGAGAGGCGAGGATGGATTGCCAATCAAGAAAAATGGCAGATACCAATTTCAGAATAAGACTCAACGCAAAAAAGCTGATAACGAAAGAGCCGCAGCACTGACAGATGCTGTTGACTCAACTGCCAATAGCGGTGAGACGATTAAAAGCCTGACCCCATTTCAGAAGCTGGAGAACGGTCACTACAGAGGTGACTTCATTCCGCAAGCGACTATCAGTGCTCTCCAGGGGACTTCTAAGCGAGTTGTAACGCCACACAACCTGGACAACATCATGCGAATCAATGATCGCATGAAGGATCGCCCCAAAGATTCTGGGACGCTATTAGAGTTTACCTACAACCAGGTTAAGGAGGACGGGAAGAAAACCCCAGACATCATCACATCGTATCGCCAGATGGCTCCTATGGTGTTTGATATGTCGAAGAACGGGAAAAACTTTTCCATCACTGGCATTGATCTCAATGACTTGATGACTCGCCTTGAGAGATTCGAGATGTCCCCTTCCGAAACGGAGCGAGGCAAGGTATTCGACATCTGGCGTGATGAATACCAAAAGCTTAAAGGTAAGCCTGAAGACATCACCCTGGACAAGAACCCTGTGCGGGAACTCTTCCTACAAGACTTGTGGCTTTACCTCTCAGGGATGAGTGAGGGCAAGTCTGGCATCGAGGCCCTGGGCGGCAAGGGTCACACTGGTGAGCAATTGATGAGCGTCACAAGGAAACGTGATGGTCTCATGCGGTTCTTAGGGTTTCAGAAAAAGGATCAACTACTGACGAATGAAAATATGTTTCAGCAGATAGTTGATAAAAACAGTATCATTAAATCCTACAGGCTGGATCGCATACAAAATCTATCCATCAGTGATCGAAAAAACATGCAGATCACAATGGGTGCTCACCTTGCGGCGCAATACAACCTAGCACCAGGAACCCTGTATTCATTCAAGGGTAGCGATGAAAACATTCCAGCGTTGAACGTCAGGAATGAGGAGGGATTCCCTTACGCAGACCAAATCATTGACGGTCAAAAAACCATTGAGACAAGGAATCAGCCGAATTTAGACAAGTTAATTGGTAAGACGGTTAAAATCATCAGGACACTAGGGCCTAAGTCAAAAGATAAGGCGATGGTCATTGGTGAAGTCACAATTGCTGGCAAGAAGGAATACAACACCCTGGCAGAATTCAGAGAAGATGCAGGCAAGCATCTAGTGTCTGAGGGCAGTTCCTTTGACTTCAAAAAGCCGAAGGTGGGTTACCTACTAGAGAACCCCAAACGATATACACAGGAATATCCAGCAGACTCGAATCGAGGGATCGTTTATAGCAAGTCGCACTCAGGCCCCAGGGACGGTGTAGGTAAGCCAGCACAGGATCTGCCACAAGGTGATGTCCCTGGTGGAGACGCTGATACCTTGCCAATGATCTATGATCGGGATGCTAAGGGCAACGTGAAGTATCAAAAGGATAAGCCCAAAATACTTCAGCAGAACTATGACTTCTTAGATTCGCCTCTTGTCCAGTCC
>Ga0208162_1000932_pt1 | contig 15878 bp, 11 predicted proteins | sample CB_VirMetaG_4_FD_184539 | JGI IMG/M metagenome (GOLD analysis project Ga0208162, IMG submission 184539) | Freshwater to marine saline gradient viral communities from Chesapeake Bay - CB_1508_1M Viral MetaG (SPAdes) (version 4) | ecosystem: Environmental > Aquatic > Marine > Coastal | place: USA... | reverse complement strand
TTATTTAAAACATCGTTTGGGTCTACACCTTGAGCGTCACAAGCTCTTTTAAATCTAGAACCCATTTTAGTTAATATAGGGTTTACATCGTTAAGTTCCACCTCAACACCATTAATATCTTTAGCCCCATCTCTTTTATTCAATAAAACTTCTAACATATCCTTCATTTTAGTTTTAGATAATTCAACAATTCTTTGTTTTTCAGAATTTAATTCTTCTTCACTACCGTCTACCATTTTACCATATTGACGAGCTTTATCAATAGCCTTTCTTTGTCCTAAACCATAATCATCTTCAAAATGGTCTATAGTCTCACTAGCGGTCATTAAGTCTATTTCCTCATTGTCTCCTAGACCAGCTCCTTGATAAGCTTCACCCCAATATCTTTTATAATAATACCCAAAACCATTCCCTTTTTGATGTGCGGTTTTAACCATGTCATCACTAGTACTTCTACTAATTTTGTTAGTTTTATTAATACCTAAAGGAATTTTTGAATTTAACATAGAACCATCAAAATCAACCAATTCCTCTAATTCAGTTTCTTTTTTTTCACCTAACTCTTCAGTTTCCCACATTTCATGTTCTTTATCTGGGTGAACTTCGTCACAACTTTTGCCCTTATGTGATAATCTCTTCATACTTTCTTTTTATCTATAAATATTAATGCATTCATTAAATATTTATTTAAGTATGGGAACACAAAATTTAAATAACTATTATTTCAATAAATTAGACGCAAGATTAGATTATAGTAGCTATTATGATATATTTTTAGCGTCAGATGAAAGGGATTATAACCGTGAGGTTATATTTTCACCTTACCTTATTTGTGTTATTGATAACGTAAATGATTATCTTAGTGGTAATACTTGGTGTTCAGATTGTCTTCCTTTGTGGATAGATTTAAATAATTCACAATCAAGTAGAAAATTGTACCCCTATGAATGTAATGAATACGATGAAAATAACACATTATTAAGTTTATCTTATTGGTGTTCAGCAACACCAAATTCTAATGATTCTAGATGCACTTGTCCAAAATGTGAGAATAGAGATTATACAGGAAACACCAATTTTGTACAATCTATCTGTGATGTTGGTTTAACTGGAATAGATAATGGACTTGTACAATACATGAGTGGTAACACAACTGAGTATGATATATGTAAGTTAGAATTTATTAAAGTATCGGCCTCAACAGCTGTTATTAGTGGAACGACTGGTAGTGGTTGCACTGGTGATTTCAGTGGGGTTGTTAGTGGATTTGTACCAAAAGGTGTGGAATCTTACTTAACTAGTGGATTAATACCTTTAAGATATCCATGTACTGGAGGTACGGATTCAGTTACTAGTGCAACAACAATAACTTGGGAAAATTTTAATTTGATAGAGTCTGGTATGACGTTATCTGGGTGTTGTTATTTTACGACAGGAAAAGATGATAACACGGGTTTATATTTAACTTTTTCAGATTTTACACAAACATTTAGTGGAGATTCGTTTACAACACAATTAGTAACTGAAGAGGGTTACTGGCAAGCACCTTGTCAAATGGAGTCCCTAAAGATTTGGACAGATATGCCAGAACAATATAAATGGGACCACTTACATTATGATAGGAGATTCAAAATGAAACAAGTAACAGGTTTCACACACCAATATAGTTATGGGATTGAAGCGGTATCTGGTAAAACAGAAGGTTATTACAATAATTTAAGAGGTGGGTTTTACCAAGGTTTTTATAAACTATATGACTACCCATATGAAGTGTTACCAGAAAGAACAGAGTGTGGTTGGACAGTTGAAAGTTTATTGAAGTTTGATGTGGAATGTGTGAGCGGATGCACAATTCCAGGTACACAAACATTAAATGATGTGTACCCAAACAATAAAGGGATATATTTCTATATGGGTACTAGAGCCGAAAATAAATTCCACAATTATTATTCGGGTGAAACTGGTTTAAATACTTGTGACCAAGGTGATTATAGTTGTTCTGGTATACCCACACCAATCATAACAACTGGATATACTGGTTATTGTGGAACTCAAGTTCAAGTTATTACATCAACATATGATGAAACAATAGATTCTTTAAGTAATTCATTTGCTCTTAGACTAACAGATGACGGTAGGGTGGGTTATAGAGCTTTATATTTCACTGGTAATTGTATTACCACTTACAGTGACAAAAAAGTTTTAGATTGTAACACAAATGAATATTATACGATTAAAGATTGTGTGACTGGTTTAACTTATAGTTCTGGATATACTATAGTTGAGAAATATAGTGATGTTGTTTGTGGTTTAACTGGTTCTACATTTGTAGAAAGTTGTCCATGGTTACTAGTGACGGCAAGATTTCAAAGGAATTATTGTTACGATGGGTGTGATTTAGAAAATAAAGGTGGTATTAACGACCTAATAGATATACCAATAGTCGACACACCAGGTTATATAGATTCTGGTTTAAATACAACTTCAACAACATTGGTTAGGGAAGCTCCATTAATGCCAGGGTGGAATGATATGGGGAATAAAGTAGTTGTGACAGGACAATATATTGGTTCTGGTGAAATAGCTACTGGTTGTACCTCAACTTGTAGTTGTAGTGCATGTACTCAAACAAATTGTGTTACTTGTGGACCAGCGACTGGTTGCACAACAAACTACACTAAATTGACTGAAAAAATAAAATTTTCTAAAAAATGGTCTGACGATAAATCTTTCAGGACTGGGACATTAACAATTTTTGTAAACGGTAGACCAGTTTTAACTGATACAGAATTTGAAGAAATAATTCCTAGAAGATTAAATACTGAAAAACAAAAACAAGTCGCTGTACCTTTTAATATTTCTTGGGGTGGTGGAACACAAGGATTAATTGATAATCAAACTTTTAGTGCAGACACTAGTGGTAACACAATTACTTGTTCACCTTATATACAAGACCCAAATGATTTAGGTTTATTAATAGAAAAGAATTTTGCCGGTACATATATCGGTGGAATATCACAATTAAGATATTATATAAAACCTTTAGGTTTTGATGAAATTTTCCATAACTTTTTAGTTAATAAAGACCGTTACAATTTAGTAGATTGTGCTGGTGGTTGTACTAATGGATGTGGTCCTTGTCCAGCTGTAATTATAAGAGACTGCGATTCTTTGGATGTTATTTTAGATTTCGCTGTTGGTCAAACAGATGTTTCAGTAAATAGTTTATCACAATTTATAGTCCCACCAGAGTATGTTTCAGTTAAATTTAATGGTGTTTTAGTTGATAATGTCATTACATACACAATTCAATTAATTTCAGATAATGGTACTGGTACAACAACAAATGTTACCACACCTTTCTTAGCTTTACCGACAGACGTTATAAAAGTAATAATAACTAAATTCGACACAACCAAGGAATCTAAAGTTACAATTATGGGAAATTTTACTAAGTAAAACTATTTATAAAATAAAAAAATATGTCGTGTAAATGTAAAAATATTATAGAAAACTTCCAAGGTGGGACAATACCTTTAGACACTACTTTTTTAGGTAATGTCGACATTTGTAATACAGGAAGTACACTTAGTGTGTCAAACATTATTGGTTGTTCACCAATCACAATAGGTTCTGATAGTGGTTGCACTTCTGGTAACACGACTTTAATTGTAAGTGGAAGTTCTGTATTTAGTTGTGACATAGACGTTTTGGGTGGAATATATAGTGGGGGTACGAATTTAATAGATATTTTTTTATCTGGTAGCGGTGATTTAGCTACAGTACTTGCAGCTGGTAATACAACTGGTGGTAATAATATTACTATGTCATCTGGTGACGCTATTAATTCAGCAAATGGTGGTGGTATTATTACTTTGGATGATGGTGGTCTTGCTAACTCAATTGCAATTACAACAGATAACGGTAGTTATTTAGAGTCTTGGCAATTTATGGATGGAACATCATTCCAATTAGGTTTTGGTCAAAATGTGTACGCAACAATATCAAGTAGTGGGTATGATTTTTTAAAACAAGATGCAGATAAAGATGTTTTTGTAGTTCAAAGTGGTAGATTTGGTTACCTAACAGCCCTTGAAACTGCTGGATATACTAACGTAGCTGGTTCCATAGTGTCTATTGATTTAGGGGCATCTGGAGCAACCTCAAATAATGATAGTCCGACAGGATTATTCTTAAATAGTGGTGATTTTGGTGGTGGAGCTATTTCAACATATAATAGTGGTGTACTTAGAAGCGTTGCTCTTGGTGGTGCAGGTTTAACGGTTAAAACAAGTGAAACTGCATATGCAAATCAAATTAGTTTACAACCATCTGGTAATAATTTTGATGGTTTGTTAGTCCCACCTACTTTAACTTCTGATAGGAATTATTCATTTCAAGATGCTAGTGGTACAGTCGCTTTCTTATCTGACATAACACCTTATGTTACTGGTGGTACTTACATATCATCAGCGTCAACAATAAACTTCACAAACACTGATGGTGGTACTTTTTCGGTTACAGGTATAACTTCTGGTGGTGGAAGTTCTTATGGTATTTTAGGTATATCGGATTCAAATGGGTCCTATACTTATTATAATGATATAAACACTGCAACGGTTGCTGCATCAGCAGGTGATGTGATAGAATTTTTTGCAGATATTGAAGAAACTGGTACAGTAAGTTGGAATTTAGTAGCTGGTGTAAATTATAATTTAAACGGACATACATACACTTTAAATGAATCTACAGGTACTAATTTATTTAGTACAACTGGATTTGCAACTAATGGTGAAGTTCATTTTTGGAATGGTAAGATTAGAAGGGAAGGGGCTACCGCAATTGGTGGTAATTTTGATAATATAGTTCTTAGCACTTCAGCGGCAGGTACGTTTTATTTTAATGACTGTGTAGTAGAGAATACTCGTGGAAAGGTTATTAGACTTTCGGGGTCTAATACTAAGTTAGTCGGAGGAACTTATATTTGTCAATTTGCAGATTTTGCGACAAGTACTTTTGGAACTTTTGATATAGTTTCTTCTTCAAGTGTTAGGAATGCAACTATATTATCAAAAGCTGCTGTAGGAATAAGAGGTTATGGCGGTTGTAAATTCTTTAATTGTAATATCTATTCTCAAAATTATATAGCAGTAAATAGTAATAATGCAGGTATAGAATTACATAACTGTACTGCACATAGTGATGCCAATGTAGCTATAAATGGAACTGCTGGTCTTTTTATTAATACGACATTTAGTTCTACTGCAAATGTTGCTTTTGATAATGGTGGTAAATTAATTGGGTGTACGTGTTACTCTACATCGAATATTGCACTTAAATTGGCTTACTCAACTAATGAATGTATAAATACAGTTGGATATTCTTTAAATAATTACGGTATAAGTGTAAATAACACTTCTGTTGTATTAAGAGGGTCTTATGGAAAAAGTGAAACTGCATTTGGAGGTTTGGTTAGTAGTGTAGTATCAGGTTGTTTATTTGAAGGTGGTACAGGTACATCTGACCATGCAGTTATAGCAATTGGTAGTAGTTCTGCAATTTTTAATTGTACTTTAATAGTTAGAAATACAACTGCAAATGGTATAAGTGCTTTTTCAGCTACCAATGTAAAATATGGTAATAACACTATTATGGGTAATCCAACAACTCCTATTAATGCAAATGTATCACAAGCACAAACAACAACAGCAGATAGTTTCGGAAATATAGTAGCAGATTAAATAATATAATAAATAAAATAAAATAAAATCATGGCAAAAGAATTATTACAAGTTGTAACACAAGATAATTTACAAGGACAATTTGGACCAATTGAAAAAAGAGTTATTGTTCAATATAACGATATGGAGTCTGGAGAACAAAATCAAGTCTTAGTCAATTATGATGATATGACTACAGAAGCTAAAGCTATTTATGACACATTTATTCAGATGTGTGAGGCATATATGAACGCGTAAATTTAAAATATAAATTAGTTTAATTAAAAAACATATTATGGAATTTTTTATAAGAAAAGACTCGTTAGAACCAATACTAAAGATGCAATTAATACAAGACGGTAGAAATGATTTTAGAAAATTTTATCGTGGTTTGGAGAATGCCGTATTGAGTTTTTCTATGAAAAAAGTAGACACTGGGGAATACGTTATTTTAAATAAAGCGGCAGGAATTGTACAAAAAACAGAAGTAGACCCAGTTAATGACCCAGAATATTACATTTATTATAGGTGGCAACCTTCTGATGTTATGGATGTGGGAAGATACCAAGGGCAGTTTTTAATTGAATTTTTAACTGAAGGGAGTCAGTTGGTAGCTCCAGTTAGGGAAGATTTATTTGTCAATATACAAGAAAGTTTCGGAATATTATAAATTGACATTGAAATCATTGTTTCTTATATTATAATTGATGTTAAGTAAAATTCATCGAATTGGTGAAGCTAATATTACAAACGAAAATTATTATATACATATGAAACCTACACAAGAAGAAATTCAAAAATTTTTAGAGGGTGGTGACCCAGAAAAATACATAGTAGCAATAGAATACGATTACCGAAGCAGTTCAATTTTCAAAATAAAAGAAGACCCAACAAATGGAAAACAAATCATTAAAGATAAATTTGTTCCTTTTGCTTGGGTGGGTGATTTAAGACCATATAATTTTTATTCCAACAATAAATCAAAACAAAAAGAGGCCATGAGTAAACATGGCATAGTCATTGAAAAATTAAAAAATTATGACGAACCTAGGTTGGTCGCTGGTTTAAATTTTATAATCAAAACAACAAAAACTTACCAAAATTTAATTTCATTTTTTAGAGAAGGTGGTGTAAACCCTTGGGGTCAGGACACTAGAGAATCTGTAATTATATTAAGTCCGGTGGAACAATATTTAATTCAAAAAGAAAAAAGGTTATTTAAAGGTTTTGAAGATTACAATGATGTTCATAGGTTAGTTTTCGATATTGAGACAACAGCTCTAAGGCCTTCAGATGGTATGATATTCCTTATCGGTATATTAGATAATAGAGGAAACAGTGAAATATTTTACGCACATGACGATGAAAGTGAAAGACAATTAATTATTAATTTCTTTGAAACATTAGATAGGGTTAGGCCAACAATAATTGGTGGATATAACTCAGCTTCGTTTGATTGGGAGTGGATTTTTAAAAGAGCTGAAATACTAGGTCTTAATATAAATGAAATTTCAAATACATTACACCCAAATATAAACATAAGAAGAAAAGAGTCTGTTCTTAAGTTAGGTGCTGAAATAGAAGATTATATGTCTACCATGATGTGGGGATATAATGTTATTGATATTGCACACGCTGTTAGAAGAGCACAAACAATCAATTCAGATATTAAATCTTGGGGTTTGAAATATATCACCAAGTTTATTGGAGCTAATAAAGATAATCGTGTGTATGTTCAAGGAGATAAAATTTCTTCAATTTATGAAGAAAATGAAGAATTTTATTTTAATCCTAGAACTGGTAAATATAGATTAAAAAATACTGAGGGGTTAGAAAATCTTTTACAGAGACATCCAAATGTTTATGAAGAAGTAGATGGTCAGTTTATAATTAAAAAATATTTGGTAGGTGATATTGAAGAAACTTTAACGGTAGATGAAGAATTTAACCAAGCTTCTTTTCTTTTGGCTTCTATGGTACCGACAACATATGAAAGAGTATCCACTATGGGGACAGCTACTTTGTGGAAAATGTTGATGTTAGCTTGGTCATATAAATATAATTTAGCTATCCCTAAAAAAGATGAAAAACGCCCATTTGTTGGTGGTCTTTCTAGGTTATTAAAAACTGGTTATTCTACAAATGTATTGAAACTAGACTTTAGTTCACTCTACCCATCAATACAATTAGTTCACAAAGTTTTTCCAAAATGTGACGTTACTGGTGCTATGGAAGCTATGTTAAAATATTTTAGAGATACTAGGATAAAATATAAAAAACTAGCTGCCGAATATTATGGTGTTGATAACAAAAAATCTTCATCATACGGTAGAAAACAATTACCTATTAAAATTTTTATTAACTCTATGTTCGGTTCACTTTCAGCTCCACAAGTTTTTCCGTGGGGTGAAATGGATAGTGGTGAAATGGTTACCTGTACTGGTAGACAATACTTACGTCATATGATTAGGTGGTTTATGGAACGTGGTTATTCACCACTAGTGTTAGATACTGATGGTGTTAACTTTTCATCACCACAAGGTGTAGAAAATAGAGTTTACATAGGTAAGGGAAATAATGAATTGGTAGTAAAAGAAAAAGAATATAAAGGTGCTGATGCTGATGTAGCTGAATACAATGACCTTTACATGAGAGATGAGATGGGGTTAGACACTGATGGTACTTGGCCTTCTTGTATTAATGTAGCTAGAAAAAATTACGCTTTATTAACTGACAAAGGTAAAGTTAAGTTGACTGGTAATTCAATCAAATCTAAAACACTACAAGGTTTTTTAGTTGATTTCATAGATGAAGGGTTAAAAATGTTATTAAAAGGTGATGGTAAATCTTTTATTGAGTTTTATTATTCATATGTAGAAAAAATTTATAACAAACAGATACCATTATCTAAAATAGCTAATAAATCTAGAGTTAAATTAACTGTAACCGAATACAAAGAAAGAGCTAAAAAAGTTACTAAAGCAGGAAACCCAATGTCTAAAATGGCACATATGGAATTAATTTTAAAAGAAAATCTTAGAGTTAATTTAGGTGACACAATTTATTATGTTAACAACGGAACAGCTATGTCACATGGTGATGTACAAAATAAAAAATTAAAAGATGGCACTAAAGAAACTATTTTAAGGTGTTATAGAATACCTGAAAAAGATATAGAAGAAAAACCAGATATGTGTGGTGATTATAACGTACCAAGATATATGAGTGTATTTAACAAGCGTGTGGAACCATTATTGGTTGTATTTAAACAAGAAGTTAGAGATAGTTTACTTATTAAAAACCCTAAAGATAGGGAATTTTTCACCACAAAACAGTGTGAATTGATAAATGGATTAGCTAGGAAAGAAGGTGACCAAGATGATTTAGATGAAGTTTTAAGTTTATCTGACGAGGAAAGTGTGTTTTGGGCTAAAATGAATCGTGACCCAGAAAAGTTTTTAGAAGTACTAGGAATTTTTTAAACCGTCAGAAGATAAAATATACCATCCGTTACCGTTAGATAAAATTTCAATACTGCTTTGGGGGGACATATTAATTTCCTCCCATTCCTCATCTATTTTTCCGTTTAACGGTCTGACAACTGTGTTAGCCATAGATTTTATATAGAATCTTTTTAATGTTTTATCATCAAGTGTCACAGTTAAATCTTTAGTTGTTATAATGTATCTAGTTCCCTTTGTTGTGTAATCATTTTCTATTGTTATTGGTATATCTTCGAAATTTTCACTTACCTTTTGTTGTTCTATTAGTGTGGGACTAATGTTGTTTTGTATTACGGAAAGTAAGGCTATGGTCAATAATTTATAACTAACACCGTCTGGTTGACCTTTTTCATTATATGTGACAAAATCAGTTAAACCAACAGAGTGAACTTCCTCGGCTAATAAACCAACAGAAGGTTTACCATTATTAATCCACTTAAACCTAACTGGTGTTAATTGTAATATAGCTTTTAAATCATTAAATGGTATAGCTTCAACATCTTTTTTATATCTAAGTGAAGAGGCTGCTTTGAATATTTCATTTGTAGTTACATCGATTTCTAAATCATTACCACTACCAGTGGGTATCAAACTAGATAAAACTTGTAAAGCTGATTTACCGAAAGTTAAGTCTGGGTCTACCCCCATTGAAAACACAGCTGTGTTCGCTGATGTAGACGTAAAATTAAAATTATATGTTGAACTTGTACCAGATAAATTAACAAATAAATCTTCTTGCATTATTGTACTACCCGATAATTCAGCTGTTGTGCCACAATTCTGATATACTTGTCTTGAAAAATCTACCTTTGTTCTTAGTCCATACCCTGGATATTTATACCCCATATTATATTATATTAAAAGGGTCCTGAAAAGGTCTGTACCCCAAAGTTTTATTTAAGTTTTCAGCTACAAAAGCTTTTCTTTCCATCATTTTATCTTCTCTTAATCTTTCTAACCTTAAAGTTAATTCTTCAGTTAGTTTAGTTTTCTCGTCGGTAGCTTGAGTAGATAAAGCCGCGTAATCCATGGTTAACTCACTGTCTGGTACTTTTAAGGCTCCACTAAATTTACCCCTAACTAAACCTAAAGTTTCTTTAGCTAAAGCAGTAAAATATCTTCTAACCCAAGCTTTAGCTGGTGTATTCAAATCTAACCATTCAATGTCACTAATCGGTGAATCTGAGGGGACACGTATTATGTCTGGGTTTTCAGATAAACAATCATTAACATTTTCAGGATTAACATCATAATACCAATACCAAACTCTAGAACCTTGTAGTTCATAATTACCAAAATCAAAATTACCACCAGGTACATTATATAGGTGTAAATACCTAGTACCTTGTGGACCAGCTGTAACCCTATAAGTTAAATCAGAACCTATTAGTCTATTTTTTAAATTTCTATCTTGCATTCTTAATAGAATATCATACGCTGGCATCATATAGTAAGAACCAACAATACCCATTTGTGCAAAACCACCAGCGCCACCCATACCTATACCACCAAAACCACCAAAACCACCCAAAAATGGGTCAACTAACATTTCATTCAATTCTGGTCTAGTATACCACATAACTTCGTTGATTTCTCTACCAGCTGGTATTTGATATATTTGTTGATTAGCTACTAACTCAACATAATCCTTTTTTAATATCCAAGGACCCATTGTTTGTAAACCAACAATTTTAGAATAAGCGTAGGTAAAAGAACTTTCCCAATCTAAACTACGTGTAGTGTATGCCCTAGCTAAATCAGCTTCATCTACATTAATACCGTATAGTGATGACCATTGATTTTCAATTAACCAATCATTAACATACATAGCGTAATCTTGTATGGCAATATTTAAAAGAGAGTCTAACATATCATCCTCTAGTTCAACACCTATTATTGGTGCACCTAATTGATGTCTTAGCTGGGTGTATAGTCTTTGTTTATCAATTATTGAGATATTACTTGCCATAATCTTTTTTAATATAAATATTACAAACTATATTAGTTTCAAATATTATATAATTCATTAAATAATTCTGTCATAATATCCGTCTCTGGATGTGAAGCTATATCACCCATAACAGTGTCTATCACATTTTTCTTTCTTAATAGAATATTGTAAACTATTCTTTCTATTGTGTTGTCAAATATTGGGTAGAAACAGGAAACATTTTTCTTTTGTCCAATCCTAAAAGCTCTATCTTCAGCTTGTGAGTGGTCTGAAGGGACAAAACTCAAATCGTTCATTATTACAGCTTCTGCAGCAGTTAAAGTAATCCCAACACCACCAGCTTTCAAATTAGATATAAAAACTTTTACTTTATCATCATTTTGAAATCTATCTACAGATTTTTGTCTGTCTTCTTTAGACATTTGTCCGTGTAATATAACCGAATTTTTTGGGTAATATGAATGTAATTCCATTAAAGGAGCTGTGAAATTAGTAAAAACAATAACTTTTTTATCTTGTTCTAATATGTCATTAATCAATTCACGGGTATGATTAATTTTGTTAGAAGCAATTATTTGTCTAACTTTGGTTAATTTAGCTAAATGTATAGTTATACTCTCATTTTTATTTTCATCAGACCAAGATAGGTATTCACCCATCTCATCTTCGTATTCTTTTGAGATTAAATCTAAATATATTGGTGTTATTATTTTATCTGGTAAATCTAAAACATCTTCTTTCAATCTTCTAGTTATTTTATCTTTTGTCCTATCCCTAAGTTCTTCTAAATTAGAAGCACCATTAACACTCCATATTTTCCTACCTTTAGGTCCTCTAAATTGTCTACCTTCACAGTATCTAGTAACATAACTAATCCAATTATTAGCTACCCTACTATCGACTAATTTCAAAAGATTATAATAATTTATAGGTCTAGATGTCATCGGTGTTCCAGTTAATAACCAAACTTTACCCAATTTATTAACAATTTGATTTATTATTTTTGTTCTTTGAGCTTTTGGGTTTGATATATAATGAGCTTCATCTATTATTATCCTATCGATACCAGAATCAATAAGTACTCTATTTGAATCATCTTTAAATGAATGGAAATTTTTTAGTATATCATAATTTACTATAATGTATTTACCATCAACCCAATTCTTACCTTCAAGAATTACAACTTCGTCGTTTGTGTAATTTTCAATTTCCCTTTTCCAATTTATTTTTAGTGACGCAGGACAAACAACTAATGTTTTTTTTGAATTTTCAATTATAGAAGCAATAACAGCAGATGTTGTTTTACCCAAACCCATATCGTCAGCTAATATGTACATATCATTTTTTAATAATGCTTCAATAGCTGGTTTTTGATGTTTCATTGGTGGCCTATGTGAAAAACCACTATAATCTATTTCAATTTTTTTATCGTTTGACGGAACTATTTGTGATTTAGGAATCCAAAAAGCGTATAGTTCTTCAGAATCGATAATTTTACCCCATATATGATAAGATTTATCACTTTGTGTTAAAATTTTTTCCACCCAAATTTCTGTAGGTGCTAACGGCAACAATTTTTTTTCTTGTAATTGTTGTGATAAATATGGGTCTATTTTTACTTTTTTTCTAGCTATTTTAGGTACAGTATCACAGTTAGTTATGATATAATCAGCTTGATTCCTAGTTAATTTAAAATATTTACTTTTTACCTTAAATTGTAAATCTAAGATGAAATTGTTTGCACCACTGTAGTGTGTTAATATGTCCCTAGCTTTTAATTCTGGTATTTGTATTTCCACAATATGATAATTATCTACTCTAAATATAAGTGAATGTTTGATATTTATAAATAAAAAACAACAACTATGACTAATAAAAGAGTACCAATAACTAGAGTCAATAAATTTTTTAGTGACGAAGATTTTAGATTACAAGAATCTATGGGTATGGAATATTTACATGGTAATTTAAATTTTACATTAGTCCTATATAGGGTAGATAGAAGTAAAAGTAATGTTGACGATGTTTATGGTGAGTCAGCTGAAGAAGAAATTCGTTTTTATCCACCAGTAGAATTTAAATGTCTAATTAATATTTCTGCCCCCACAAATGATAGTTATGCCGGTGGTCTTATGAGATATATGGAAAGTGGTAATCTAACAATAAGTGTATACAAAAAAGAATTAGAACAGTTAGGTGTGGACATATCTTATGGTGACTATATTGGTTACCCAGAAACTGAAGATTATACTAGATATTTTACAGTGGTAAATGACGGTAGGGTAACTAGTGACAATGCTCACACAATATTAGGTTATAAATCTTTTTATAGAACAATAGTTTGTGCACCAACTAGTAATAATGAATTTAAAGGAATTTAAAAATGGGTAGAATTAATAAAAAAATAAAAAAAACACTTAATATGTATCCAGTGGTTAGAAATCAACCACACTACCCTTCAGGTTACGATGGTTTGTCAACACCTAAACGTAGAAAACAGTTAGCTGAATTCATAAGTGAAGACGGTACATTTTTACCTAAAAGTGTTTTACATGAAGATTTGGATGGTGGAATGTTAGATTTTGTTAAAGATAGATTACAAATAACTATAAACGGTAAAGGCATTTCCATAGTAGACCAAATATTAACAATACAAAGATGGGCAGAGTTTTCAAATACTTGGTCTTTTTCTGATAAAGATTTAAATCCAGAAATACCTTTTTTGGTAACAGTTAGAAATCCAGCGGTGCAATATGGTTCTAACCCGTCGTTAATTTATACAATACCCGATAGAAGAACTTTCCATTACGCTAAGGTACCAACGTGGGATGGTCAGAGAAAAGGTGTGGATTTATATAAAATACCACAACCAGTACCAGTAGATATAACTTACGACCTTAAAATAGTGTGTAATAGGATGAGAGAGTTAAATCAATTTAACAAAGTTATGATGCAAACTTTCACATCTAGACAAGCTTATACTTTTGTAAAAGGTCATTACATACCAATAATATTACAGTCTTTAACCGATGAAAGTCAAATATCCGATAATGAAAAAAGGAAATTTTATACACAAAATTATCAATTACAACTACAAGGATTTTTAATAGATGAAGAAGAGTTTGAGGTAACTCCAGCCATAACAAGAAAATTTTTAGTGTTTGAAACACAAACAAAAACTAAAAAAAGAAATCCTAAACCAACTAAAACAAATACAGAAAGTATATTTTCACAAAATTATACTTTAGACGCTGGTGTAACAACACTAAATGTACCTTTTGAATATAATACTAATGTACAAATAAGTGAAATAACAAATAACAACACTTATTCTGTTTATTTAGATAGTCAAATAGTTAGTGGTGATTTTACAACATACTATGTATCTAGAGGACAAACATTAACTATTGAAGCCACACCAAATAATATTGGTTTAGAACAAAAAATTACTTTGGAGGTTAAATTTATTTAAATATCCCCATATATATCTTTTTTCGGTGCACATTTTTCTTTTATTAAATTTTCAACAAATTGGAACATTTTTAAACCTTTTTTTTCACAATACTCCTTTAGTAGTTTGTGAACACCAACATCTATTTTAATATTTTTCAAGTTTTTATTGTAAGACATACCAATAAGTATGAAAAAAGTGTGTTTTTTTTCATACAACCAAATTAAAAGGTTAAAAATGTAACAATCTTTTCGCTTTAGGTATAATATTTATTAATAAAATAAATTTAAAAAAAATCAAAAAAATTATTTAACATGGCAACAGACGGCAAAGTTTTTGTATCCCCAGGGGTATATACGTCAGAAAGAGATTTGAGTTTTGTAGCACAAAGTGTTGGTGTAACCACACTAGGTTTAGCTGGTGAAACACTACAAGGACCTGCTTTCGAACCTATTTTTATAAGTTCATATGGAGAATTCCAAACATACTTCGGTAGTTTAAGTTCAGAAAAGTATACTGAAACACAAATACCGAAATATGAATTAGCATATATAGCAAAAGCATACTTACAACAATCTAATCAATTGTTTGTTACTAGGGTATTGGGTTATTCTGGTTATGATGCAGGACCATCTTGGTCAATAACAACAGTTGGTAACCCAGATTGTGAAACTATAAGAACACAATGTGTTAGTACTCAAGGGACATTATATAGTGCATCAACATGTAATATTGGTACTGAATTTGTTTCAACAAGTTCTACAGCTGTAGTTAATAGTGGAGCTATTTCACTATACTTCACTGGGTCTACAGGGGTATTTACGGATTCATCAACTAGTACCTTACCAATTTCACAATTACCTTGGCCTATATCAGAAAAAATTACTGAGACCTTACAAAAAACAGATGGTAGTACTACTACTATAACTGCAGAATTAAACAGTTTATTTTCAACATATTATGGTAGTTTATCACACGATACCGCTAGTGGTTGTGCTACTGGTGGGACACCATGTTTCTTACCTATGACTGGAGGAACTAGTATTGAAAAATCTTTTGGGTGTAATTATGATGGTGACGCAGCTTCTGGAAATACGTTATATGAAGGTACGTTCTTAGAAAATGCAACTGACCCAGCTAGTTCTGGGTACACTTATCAGTCTAAATTTAGTGGTGTTACAGCAACTTCAGTATTGGGTAGTTCTTGTAATCCAAAACCTAGTATATTCTGTAATGATATTAACGACCCTTGG
>Ga0208162_1000930_pt1 | contig 15890 bp, 7 predicted proteins | sample CB_VirMetaG_4_FD_184539 | JGI IMG/M metagenome (GOLD analysis project Ga0208162, IMG submission 184539) | Freshwater to marine saline gradient viral communities from Chesapeake Bay - CB_1508_1M Viral MetaG (SPAdes) (version 4) | ecosystem: Environmental > Aquatic > Marine > Coastal | place: USA... | reverse complement strand
ACATTGTTTTACCAGAAACAGCGATACAAACAATATTTTTTGATAAAGACCTAGAAAGGGTTATGGGGGCTAACTACCTTATAGTACATAACGCTATCAAAGATAAAAAAGAATATAGATTTAAAATGGCTGGAGAGCCTTGGCCGATGGGCTTGAGGCACTACAAATATTATGGATGCTTTTGGGAGAGGGCTACATGACCAGTTTTCAAGCCACAGATATAACCGTAAGTCTTGTCGATACAAATAATCAAATTAGTCGTGATATCGAAAGAGCCATCTCAGAAGAGATAAATAAACGAGTTAAAAAAAACTCTTCGAATGTGGAAAAACGATTAAAAAGAGCTGTGGATACATGGATTAGAACCTCGCCAGAAATATTAAGCATACAAGCAGAGGGTGTAGCTGATTCACTAAACGCACAGTTCGGGTTTCCTTTAGGTTTTGGAGGCTCAGCAGCTGAGGCGGTGGTTAGATCGGTAGTTGACAGTATAGGTATTGAAATTCAAGATTTTAGCGTTGGTTTAAGAGGCAAAATCAATTTTTACATACAGCCTGAAAATTTGGTTAACCTACTAACTTTACCAGAAAGCTCGATAGACATTGTAAACGGCTCATTGCCTTGGTTAGATTGGCTGTTGCGACAGGGCGGTAGAACGATTATCGTTGGTTATCAATATCAGCCCGGAAGTGACGGTCGCTCTGGTGGCGGAACTATGGTTGGTGGAGGTTTTTGGCGTGTCCCCCCACAGTTTAGCGGTGTAGAAGATAGTAATTTTATAACTAGAGCATTATCCGGCAGGGAGCCGGAATTAAATAAAATCATCCAAGGGTTGTTAGAATGACGCAATATAATTTTTCACCACTTAAAGGCGTACTATCTGTTCAACACGCAACAGTAAACAACCAAGTACAAGACAACCTAATAGAGTATTTTGATTATGCTCTACTAGATAAAGGGAACTATTTTAATGTTTCTCTAGGGGAAACGGATTATAACGGAGAAGATTTCAGCAGGCTAAGGCCAGCTAGAAGTGAGGTATATCCATCGGGACATATCTGGGAGGGTTTTAGGAAAAACTGGGTTTGGCAAAGTGGCTTAGCTCCTTCAGGAAAAGAGCCGCCCATAGTTGGAACAAATCCTGATTTCCCCGGCATATCTGGGGTTTACATAGATGGTAATTTTGAGCCAACTTCAGGCGTTGGCCCATATAAACACCATATTGACTACTTAAATGGTAGGGTAATATTCGATTCGCCTGTGCCTACAGGAACTGTAGTACAGGCTGAGTTTAGTTATAAGTATATCAATGTTGTTTATGCCAACAACTTGCCTTGGCTTAGACAAGTACAGACTGAGACTAGATATCCTACACCTAACTATTTACAGATAAATCAAGGAAAATGGGACTTACCTGCTGAAGCTAGATTGCAACTTCCTGCTATAGCTATAGAGATAGTGCCACAAAGGAAATACCAAGGATATCAACTTGGTGGCGGTCAACTCGTTTACCAAGATGTGGTGTATCACTGCTTAGCAGAGGATGAATACACCAGAAATCAATTGGTGGATATTATATCCTACCAAAATGATAAAACCATTTTTATGTTTAATTTGAATACCGTCTACGATAGTGGGGCGTATCCAATTGACTACAGAGGAATGCCAGTTCCAAGCGCTCTGCTTTATCCAGAGCTTCTGGATCAGTACAGCAATGGGGGAAGAATGAGGACCACAAAAACTAACGTAAGTGAGATGATTGCTCTCAATGGGGACGTTTTTGGGGGTGTTGTAAGGACTACTATGGAACTCATAAAAACAAATATTTAACTTTTTTGTGTATAATTTATTAGAAAAACCTTTCTATCTTTATAGGAGAGACTTAAATGGCCAATAATAGAATTTTCTATGCCTGCCAAAACCTAGCCATTACCCCAGAAGGTAAGGGCAGCGTCGATCCCGGCGACATGACGCATGGTGTGCAGAGCGTTGGAATTACGACAAACTTTAACCTAGAGCAAGCATTTGAGCTTGGTCAGATTGAAATTTACGAAAATATTGAAGGTACTCCAGACGTAGAACTTACAATGGAGAAACTTCTTGATGGATACCCCCTGCTTTACCACATGGCTAGTTCCGGCGCTGTCGTTGGAACGGCTGCTAGTGGATTGGCTGCTAGAGGTAACGCTAAATGCGATGTTCGTCTCGGCATCTACAACGAGGTTTATAACAATATTGCCTCTGATCCGTCTGCTACCTCGCCCGTGGAAGTTTACATGTCTGGTATGTTCATCTCGAATATTTCTTACACTATTCCCGCTGAAGGAAGCATGACAGAATCCATTACGCTGGTTGGTAATAACAAGCAGTGGTTGACCGCAGGTGCTGTTAACGGATATGGCGCTAGTACTATTGCAGCTGGTGATGTTAATGATTTCGATGGCTTCGATGAGCCAGCCGCTATTGCTGGAGCTAGTGGTGGTATTCAAAGACGTGAGGACGTGCTGCTTTCTGGCTGCATCCTGCCTCGTAGTATCGACGGTGTTGTTGGTAGCGGTTATGCAAATGCAGTTTCCGGTGTCACTGCGTTAGGTACTGCTACTCCGCTAATTCACATTCAGAATGTTTCGATTAGTACCGACTTCTCTCGTGAAGATGTTTTGGAGCTGGGCCGTAAGAGTCCTTACTACCGTCCTGCTGGTTTCCCAATTGAAGTTACCTGCGAAATCGAAGCTATTACGATCTCTGGTGACTTTGTTGGCGCTTACGAGTTTGGTGATCCAACTTTTGACGCCACCGACGACTCTGGTAACAACCTGAGAAATGAAAATATCTTCATCTTGACCCGAGCTGGTTACGCTTGGGATCTAGGATCTAAAAATAAGATTTCTAGTGTAAGTTATGGTGGAGGCGATGCTGGTGGAGGTAACGTCAGTGTTACTTACAGTTACTCTAACTTCAATGATTTAGACGTTCAGCACAGAAAAAATGGTTATGTTGGTTTTGGATGGTTGAAAAATGTCGCCGCTGGCAACGCTGGTGATCTTGATTTCGGCCAAGGAAGCCTACCTGACGGATTGATTGGCGGTGGCCAGTCTGGTCCATCATATTAGTGGAAAATAGCACTCTTAGTTTTGCGATAGCATATAGGATAGCGAGTGATGTGAGAGTGCAGGAAGGAAGAAAATGATACTCAACTACTCCCGTTTTGTGAAAGTTCGCCATGAATTTTTCTGAGCGGGAGTATTTTGTATACAGGGTTAGATCTGGCATTTACTTGCTGGAATATGAAGATAAAGAAATAGAGCTAAGAAGCCCGACCGTAGATGACATGTTTCGCGCTAACACGCTGTACCAAAAAGTGTACACTAGTTGTATTCAAGATAGGATTCTCACTCAGGAAGAGATGGAGGAGTTCATGCTTGAAAGAAATCTATGGACGGCAGAAGAAGAGAAAAAGATTGAAGACCTTAACAATAACCTAGAATTATTAAAAGAAGCAATATATAACGAAAGAGCTGATGAGACACTGGTAGAGCGCAGAAGATTATATATCAGAAGAACTGAACAAGTATTAAAAGAGTTGCACGCAAAAAAGAACGCATACTCAAGTAACACATGTGAAGGCATAGCTTCTTCGGAAAAGGCTTATTATTTATTCAGCTTATGTTGTTACCATAATAATGAACGTTATGAATTTATAGATGATAATTGCACTAATTTATACTATTCTTGGTTGCCACAAGTTCTAAAATCAGATCAAGTACGAGAACTTGCCAGAACAGAACCTTGGAGAAGTGTCTGGCTAACAAAAGATGTTAACGACTTGTTTGCGCACGAAAAAGGGAGAGAGCTAAACATAGACCAAAAGAACATAGTTCAATGGTCAACAATGTATGATAGTATAGCAGAGTCGCATGAAGCACCAAGCTCTCAAGTGATAGAAGATGACGACATGTTAGACGGCTGGTTCATCGCGCAAAGAAAAAAACGAGAACAAAAGGAAAGCCAAAACGATATAGACAGCAGAGTTCAGAACTCAAACATATCTGGATCGCAAGAAGTCTACGTTATGGCTAGGGGAAAGCAAGACGCAAAAAATATCCATAACGCCAACAGTCCCGCTGGTAAGATGATTAAAAAGCAGCGAGAGGCTGTCATACGTCGGAAAGGTCAAGCCGAAGACTTAGATTTCAAAGATAGGAAAATGAATTTAGCTTCGCAAGCTAATTCTCAATTTAAAGGTAGAAGGAGATAGTGATGGAAAATAGCAAACGGCTTTTTAATGATTTAATTAGAAAGCAAAGCGAGTACAAAACTGCAAGAGAAGGAAAATATAAAAACGATTCAAAAGACAGACTTTCTAAAATTATGAAAAAGAAAGTCGAAACAACCATGATTGGGGCTTTAAGCTCAATCGAAGACCACTTCGCTTTTTTGTGGAGTAGTACAGATGGTAATGTTTCAGAAGAACAAAAAATAATGTATGACTTATTTCAGAAAGTTAGATCTGAAATATTAGACAAAGGAAATACTCAAGCTAGGAATGTTGATTCGGAACTAGCTCAGTATGATGTTACATGGCTGAGATACTCAGTGGAAATTCCGGTTAAACCTATGGAGGATGGACAAAATGATAAAGAATAAAGTAGAAGCTACAGTTACGATTGGCGAAGGTGACGATAAGAAAGAAATTGAAATTTACGTATCGCGACCCAACAACGAGACAATTCGTAAAGCAGACAGGCTGAGAACCAAGACTTGGAACGAGTGCGTGGACGACGGCATTAAAACCAAGCAAGAAATTCTCCAGACCATGAAAGATAAAGGCGTCTGGAACGAAAAAAAAGACGAAGAAGAAAAAGAAATCACAGACAAAATTATGGCTCTTGAAAAAAAGCTATACCACGGCGAAGGCGGTAAAAAGCCAAAGCTTTCAGAGGGCAGAGAATTAGCCATACAAATCAGAAGAGAGCGTATTAAACTTAGATCATTAATTTCTGAACGTATTGGGCTAGAAGAAAACTGTGCGGAAAACTTAGCCGATAATGCTAGATTTGATTTTCTAGTTGCTAACTGCACTTACTATGCGGACGGCAGAAGAGTTTACGCCAACTTTGATGACTACAATTCAAAGAGTGCTGATGAGATTGCTTTTACAGCCGCGTCTACACTCGGACAAATGATGTACAATCTAGATAGTAAATTTGAAGAGAACCTGCCAGAAAACAAGTTCTTGAAGAAGTTTGGACTAGTTGACGATGACCTATCGTTGATTGACCCTAATGAGGGGTACAGAATTGACACTGAGGGCAGACGAGTCAATGAAGAAGGCTACTATATCGACGAAGAAGGTAATCGTGTTGACAAAGACGGAAACGCGATCACGGAAGAAGGTACTTACGAGATGGTTGAATATGAAAACGATCTAGTAAAACCAAAGAAGAAAACAACTACTAAAACGACAGCTAAAACGACGAAAACAACGGAAAGTTAATTGGATAGCGTGTAGTCAAAACCAAGAGGATAAAATATGTCAAAGTTCGTCCTGACTGCACAATTAAATCTACAAGCCCCTAGAAATACTAATCAAGTCCTAAATAAAATCAGAAGTGATTTTAAGGGTATCTCTGTGCCTGTTGAACTGCAGGGCGGCAAAGAAGCCAGTAGGACTGCTAAAGATTTAACTAAAAACTTAAAAGACGCAACCAACCAAAGCAACAAACTCGCAAAGAGCTTCGTGGCAAGTACACGTAGATTCCTTGCGTTTGCTGCTGCCGGTCGTGCTTTGAGTTTAGTTACAAATAATCTCGCCAACGCAGTAAGTGAAGCGATTGATTTTGAACGAGAGTTAATCAAGATTAGTCAGGTTACTGGCAAAACAGTAAAAGAGCTTGGCTCCCTAAATCGTGAGATTAAAAACTTATCTACATCATTAGGTGTTAGTTCTACTGAATTATTAAGTGTTGGTCGTATTTTATCTCAGGCGGGTTTTAAGGCTCGTGAACTAGAGATCGCTTTAGCGGCATTAGCAAAAACAGAATTGGCTCCCACGTTTGAGAATATCGAACAAACGGCTGAAGGTGTTGTTGCTATTTTCAACCAGTTTAGAAAAGGCGCCGAGGCTTTAGAGGCTCAGCTTGGTGCTATCAATGCTGTAGCCGGTAAGTTTGCTGTTGAGTCCGGTGACCTTATCTCTGCTGTTCGTCGTGTTGGTGGTGTATTTGAATCTGCCGGTGGTAGTCTAGAAGAGCTACTTGGTTTGTTTACCAGTGTTCGTGCTACGACTCGTGAAAGCGCTGAGTCTATCGCTACTGGTCTGCGAACCATTCTAACACGGATTCAAAGACCGAAAACGATTGAGTTCTTAAAACAGTTCGGTGTTGAACTAGAAGGTTTAGACGGTAAGTTTGTTGGACCATTTGAAGCGGTTAAGAGATTATCAGCAGCTCTAGATGATCTACCGAAGGGTAGTTTAGAGTTTGTTAGAATCGCTGAAGAGCTTGGTGGCTTTAGACAAATCGGTAAAGTTATTCCTCTTTTGCAGCAGTTCAATGTTGCTGAGCGTGCTAGGCAAGCTGCTGTTGCTGGCTCGAAATCTCTAGATGAAGATGCTGCTAAAGCTCAGCAAGCACTTGCTGTCCAGATCCAGAAAACGCGAGAGCAATTCTCTGCTCTTGTTCGTGACGTTGTGCAAAGCAATACCTTTAAGATTCTAGCTGCTGGCGCTCTAGCTTTTGCAAATGCTCTAATCCAAATCGGTAATGCTATCAAACCGATCCTGCCTCTTCTTACCGTTCTAGCAGGTGTCAAGCTTGGTGGGTTTGCGATTAATCTAGGTAAAGCGACTATCGGTAGCTTGAGATCTTTTGCCGCCCAAGGTAGAAACCAAGGCGGCGTTATTGAACCGCTTGGATTTAATAGCGGCGGTTTAGTCCCCGGTTCTGGAAACCGAGATACCGTTCCGGCCATGCTTACTCCCGGAGAGTTTGTAATCAAGAAAAGCAGTGTCGAGAAGATAGGAGCTGGAAGACTAGCGCAGGCTAATAAATATGCTGAAGGCGGCAGGATCGTTAAAAAGAAAACCAAAAAACAAGCTAGTCATATTGGAGCGCCTCAAGAGCTTGATGATGACCAATTAAGATCATATTTTAGTGTACGGGGAGGATTAACAGGTAAGGGCGGTTTTAAAAAGCTAAAACGTTCATTAGCGAGCGCGCTTGAAATTCCAACAACTGATAAAGATGGCAACGGAAGAGAAAGAAATCTTGCAGATGCCGATATTTTTGGTAAACCGTATCAGGAGGCATTAAGCGCAAAGATTAATTCAGATCCTCAAGGATTAGCAAAGGATATTGATTTACAACCTAAGTATCGAGCCAGATTGAATTGGCCCGCTTCATTTAATCAAGCTTTAAGAAGAGGCAATAAAAACTTAGTAAGTCAAAAAGAATTATCGCAGGTTACAGCAGCTGCCAAAAACATCGTAAATTTAGATGGAATCCAAGGTTCTTTATCTGCCACACAACAAAAAGCGGTGGGAGCAGCGTTAGCAGAAAAAATCGACAGCTTGAATACAAGGGTTATAGATTCAAGAAACAACAAACGTGATACTAAAAACCCAACAGATACTAAATATAAAAAGATTCGAGCATTTGACGACGATAATCAATTAGATAGTTTGTTTGAGGTGTTCGAAAAAAGCGTTGGCGACCAAATAGCCACAGACGTAAAAGCTACTACCGACTTTACTTTTAAAGGCGGCAGGTTCATTACTAGCAAGAACAAGGTGAGAACAAGTCAAGATCGTGATCAAGGACAAAAGATAGAAGAGATAATTAAAAGATCGGGTCAAAGACTAAACGCTGGCGGCATTGTCAATGAAAAAGAAGTTGGTGCTGCTATTCTAGAGGCCGGTGGGTCAGAGAGTGGATCAATTTCAGTTAGTCAGGCCGAGGTCAATAAAAAACTAGGGTTTAGCGGATTAGCTAGGGGCGCTAGTCCTGCCGACAGGTATTTTTCAGGCAAGAGCTTCGGCGTACAAAAACAGGGATTAAATAAAGACACCAGCGATAAATTTTCGGAAGCTCTAAAAGCAGGCTTTGCTGCCGGTACTAACAACGCAGTTGCTGCCGTTGCCGGAGATTTAGGTTTGCCACCGGCCCCTATTCCAGAAACGGATATTGATAACTTTTACTCTGGTGTTAGAACATCCCTTATAGGAGATTTATTTGAAGCTTCTTTACGATCCCTTAAAGGCGCTGGTAGATTCAGCGAAAAAGAAGATCCGGGTCGCCCGTTCGACTTTGTTGGCGGCTTGGGCGCTGCTTCTGATAACTTCCCCGGTGTGTCCAGTCTTAATTATGTTGATGCAAAAAGCACCTTTGATGCGGCTAGTGACAAAGAGCTTAAAAAGAAAGCCGTTAATCAAATTGCTTTTGAGCTAGAAGGCGCGGGTGTTAAAAACCAGCCCGTTGGAACTAAAAAAGCTCTACAAAACAGAGGCATAGAAGTTCCCGATCTACCCGGATTCAAGAAAAGAAAAGGGTTTGCTACTGGTGGTCCCGCTGGCTCAGATACTGTTCCAGCCATGTTGACTCCCGGCGAGTTTGTAATCAATAGAAAGTCTGCACAACAAATTGGCTATGGCAACCTAAACAGAATGAATAAACAGGGCGTTATGGGCTTTGCAAAAGGCGGTCCTGTTCCGGGCGTTCAATATTTGCAAGATGCCGGAAGTGTTGGAAACCAATTTACCGGCCCATTCGAAGTCACCTCGACAGCAATTACGGGAGCCATTGATTCGTCTACGCAAATTCTAGCACAACAAATAATTGATTCTGCTTTTAGCCTTGGTGAAAGTTTTGAAGTTATTACTGACTATTTTCAAAGTTCAGATAATTCTCAAATTAATGTTGATTCTCCAGAACTGTTATCTGCAATCCAGCAGGTTGCTTCAGATGTAGGTAATCGTCTTGGTCCTATTCTCAATCAAACTAATAACACGCTTGAACGAATTATTGCTGAAGCTCAGAATAACAACTCTTTAATCGCGGACGCCACTGTAGCTATTAAAGACTCAATTACGGCTCTTGGACAATCTTTTACAGATCAGGACGGTGTAGATGCTGCAACCGGAAGTGCCAATAAGCCGGACGTTTTTGAGGTTGCTAGTGGTAGTGAAATAGCTTTAGTAGCTACTACTATGGATACTTTAAGTAGTCAGACTGCTGATAAGATAGGTGCTATTCTAGGGGCTGGTCCAGATGCTGCGGGTGGCGGTCCAGTTACAGATATTGATTTTGATGGTTCCGCACAATCATTGGCGGATCTGCAAGGCGATATACAAGCCAGAATCGAAGAGTTAACCAAAAAGTCCGCAGACGCTGCCGCTAACGGCTTCCCATTGTTACAAGCTACAATAGAAGAAGGTATTGCAAAACTTGTTGCTACTCAGTTTGATGTTGGAAAAGAAGGCAGCCGACGCACAGCGTTAGAACAATCACAAGTAGAACGCCGTGTACAGCAGAAGGATTTAAGAAATGAACTTGAGTTTAAGCTAAAGGGTATTGACAGCCTTACTAGCGTATTAGCTAAAGTAGAAAATAGAATAGCCGAACTCAACAATTCTGGCAATGATTACGATGTCTTCGAAGAACAGCCTGATGGGTCCGCACTCAATTTTACTTTTTTGGACGGTTTGGAAACTACGGCAGATAACCTAAGAAGCAGATTAGAAGAGTTAAAAAAAGCAGCAGAAGAGACAGCGCGGTCTCTACAAGAGACAGACGAGAATATAGACAGTGACATTGATGCATTTGATCGAGCCGCAGCTGACATATCAAATGCTGCCAATGAACTAGCAAACCAAAATTGCGTAAGTATATGTCCTGATTCATTACAAGGTCTATCTGGATCTGGATTTCAGGGAGTAACAGCTCCTAATGGTCAGGTTGATGCAGCTGATGGTGAAAATCAAAAGGGCAAAAAAGACGATAATAAAAGCATTCTTGATAATCCGTTTTTAAAATTAACAGCGACAGTAACTGCTCTTAACACCGGATTTTCTTTTTTTACTAAAAACATTGACGAAAATTCTTCATCTACTTCTAAAGCAATTAAATCCATTGGTGAAAGCGCTATTCAAACTGGTACTGCTCTTGCTACTTTCACCACCGGTCTAACATCTACGTTAAGCGCTCTTAGTGGAACTGAAGTGAAATTAAAAGATTTGTTCTCCGCAGGAAAAAAAGTAACAGATGAAGATGGGAATGTCTCATTTGAGGCAAGCGAACTTCAACAAAAACTCAATGAAGCTGGGGAAAAGTTTTCAAAAAAATTCGGTGATTTTGGTGACGCGCTAGAAGACAAGGGCGGGATATTCAATAAAATTTTAGGAAAAAGTTCTAAAGGTCTTGGTAAATTAGGTGGGGCGTTAACCAAGGGAGGGGCTGTTATAGGTAGACTTATTGCTGGTATTGCAATTGCTACCAAGGTGACTGGGTTTTTTGCCAGCACAATTGATAACATAACTGGCGTGAACCGAGAAGCCGAGAAAGCAATCAAGACTGGTAATATCGAGCGTGCTAGAACTACGGCTATTGAAGCCCAAAGAGCTAAAGATGTAAACAAGTTTGCTCAAGGTCTGGCTGCTGGTGGTGCAGCTATTGGTAGCTTCTTCGGCCCTGTTGGTACTGCTATTGGAGGTCTTATAGGTGGAATTCTTGGACTGGCCGCTAAGCTTGCAACTTTAACCGGAGCGTTTGATGGTTTTATTGACGGAATTAGAAATAGCTCAATTGGTGCCGCCTTGGGTTTCTCTAGCACTGGAGAAATTGGCGCCGAAGCCGCTTTTAAAGCCGCACAAGAAAGAGATAAACAACAAGAATCTAGAAATAAGCTAGACGAGGGTCGTGCTAGAGATAGAATTGCTGCTGGCGAATCATCGTTTGTAGAAGAGTTTACCGCTGGTAATTTAACAAAGAATGTAACTAATCAGCTTCAAACACAAGCTATTGGTCTCCAGCAAAACACGGAAGCTAGAAAAAGGAATCAACAAGCTTCTAGTACTGCCGGTGGCAGGTTCGTGAATCAAGTCACTTCGTTTTTCGGTGGCGAAACTTTAGCAGACGAAAGCGATAGGTTAGCACGAGAATCCGACAAAGCAAACGCTGATCTAGTAAACAGCTTCCGACAAAATTCAGATATTTATAAAGATGCAGCGGCGGGGCTTGCTGCTGCCGGTGGTAGCGCAGAAGACATCAAGAAAAAACTCCTTGAATCGCTTGGTCCGGTTCTCCAAGAATTAGAAAATACTGCGGCTTTTGAAGATTTGCAAAAAGATCTTCAGGATATAGCTGACCGAGCAGCTAAAGCCGCCGAGAAACAAAGGGAATACATTAAATCTTTAAATTTTGGATTAGCTGGTGTAAATAATAATATTGCAGCTGTTACAAGCTCGTTTAGCTTACTAGATCAGGCGGCAACAACTGGTGTTACTAAATTTGAGATTGCTGCTGCAAAACTAGAAACAGCTTTAAGTTCAGCTGCTGGTAGCTTATCTCCAGATGAAATTGAGGATACAGTTAACACTATCAGAGACAGTATCATCTCTGCTGGCGGAACCGAGAAACAAGCCGCTAAAGTAGAAGATCAATTTAGAGGATTCCAGCAAATATTCTCTAAATTCGATGAGAGCGGCGGAGGATTTGAGAAGCTGAAAAAAGATATATTAGAGTTAGATAGAACCCAAGCAGGATCACCAGAGTTCAAAAAACAACTTACCGAGGCTCTTACCGCAGGAGTTCAAGATGAAGACGTTAAGACTAGAGTACGAGCCGCTATTAATAATGGAGAATTAGACCCCGGCGCTTTAGCTCAGCTGTCAGAAGGCGATCTATCACCACTTGAAAAACTTCTCGGTCCTACTTTTGAGAAGTTCCAACAAGACACGGGCGGTATTATTAGTAAAGTAAACGAGGCCCAAAGAAGTTTAATATCATCTATCAACGCCAGAAAAGCTGCTGAAGATAGTTTGGTTGAAGCACAGCGTAAAACCATTGATCTACAAATAGAAGCTGCTGGTCTACTTGATACTCTTAGACCAAAAGCTCTTGGCGCTCCTTCCGCAGAAGTATTAAAAGCTAGAAACGAAGGGTTTGCTCGTGAACGATTCAATGTTGGAGCAAGAGTTTCTGGAGGTAGAGCTTTAACGACTGGCAGCACCAGTGACATTCGTGGGTCTTTGCAGTTTTTAAGAAACCGTCAAGTTAATAGCCGTACAGAGAGAAACCGACTTGCCGTTGCGGGCGATGCTACAGCAAGCGTAGAACAAGCAGAAGCAGATCAAAACGCAAGAGACGCAGCGCAAGCAGAAGAGCTACTAGCATTCACCAGAACTAGAATTCAAGAAGAGCAAAAATTAATTGAAACGATCAAGCAAAGGAACGCAGCCGAGAAGTCTGCCCTAGAATCTTTACTAGCCGGAGATATTGAAGCGTTTATTCAGCAACAAGAAGCGGCTGGAGCTGCCGCAGCTTTAGAAACTGGTAGTGCTAGTCTTGCTGGATTGTTTGACGCGGGCGCGCTAGGGGCTGGAGCTTTAGCGTTGCAAGAGCGAGGCGCACTAACTTCTGACGCCGCCAACCTAGCACTCAGCGCGTTTGGTGTTAATAACCCTCAAGCCGGTCAGGTATTAGCAGAGCAAACTCCAGAAATCCAAGCGGCTCAGCGTGAGATTGAATCTCTGGCCCAGCTATTACCAGAGTTTGGCAGAGCATTGGAAGATATCAAACGTACAGAGATCAAAGCCGAGCAAGCTATTATTAATGCTAAACAAGTAAAACTTGATAACGCTAGAAGAGAAGCCGAAGCTAACCCAGCTGGAGTAGCAGAAACACTAGCCACAACCGTGGGGGCAGCTAAAGAGGTTGTTGAAGGAGCTAAAGCGTTAGATAACGGGCTTTCTATAACAAGCAAAGCGGTTGGTGATTCGGCCAGCTTACTTGGCGAGGCTGTGCAAAACCTAGCTAATAGCACTTTAGATGTTAATATTAACGGTGATTTTGTTAAGGGACTTGTCAACCCGCAAGATATTGTAAGTGCTTTAACGTCTCAGATCGGACCTGTCATCGCAAAACAAATTGCTGACGGTTTGAAAAATATAGGAACTAACTTAAATAATAAAGTCGGCCCCAAAAAAAGCCCACTAGACAATCCTCCGGGCTAACAAATAGAGGAAATAATGGCGGATATATATTTTCAAAACTTAGAATGTTTTTGTGTAAAAGGTGTTTCTACCACCTGTCCCGGCGGCGGCACGCTTGACGCCACCACGACTGTAGACCATTCAGTTGTCACAACCGCAGAAGCAACAGGAACGATTGACAAATCTGAAACTGCCCGTATAAAAACCACCGATGCAGATCTACTTTTTGTTGCTACACTTTCAGCAAATCTAAGCGCATCTTGGTCGCTAGATGAAATTACCATAAATGGAAAAGGTGAGCTTCTAGAAGATCTGACAGCCGCCTATTCGGTAACAAAAGAGCTGGAAACAATAGGCGAGCTTGATAATACAGTAGATAAAATTGTTGGTGACTTCAAAGAATGGGACTGCCAGCAAAAACTGTACCCTTCTGGCGACGGCCCTATCGCTTCGGGTTTTGGTTATTTCGCCGGTCCTCCGAGTTGGGCCAATATATTCGAAGGCAAGCCCCTGTGGAGCTACATAGACGAAGGTGTTTATCAAGGTAGCTCAATTGATGGCGGCGATTCCATTCTTCTCAGTGATGATGAAAGCACCTATATTCGCCCGTCTTCCCAAGTCCGCACCGAGGGCTTCTACCAATACAATGCTTTATTGACGGACTTCTTGGTTAGACCAGATGACTCTAGACTAAGAATGAGAATATCTGCGCCCGTAGAAAATATAGAATCCAAGATAGCACCACTATATACTGTATATAATATTAAATTACAAGACCCTAGCGGCAACCGTCTGATCCAATACGAAGACTTCTCATTCAGAGGTGACGCCACAGAAGAGTGGGATAACTATACTACATTCTCACTCAAGCCTACTTACAATATATTTAATACATATGACTGGGAACGCAGAGGCACTCCTCCTTATATAGATGAAGTAAAAAATTATTCTTTAGTATTTAGCTTGCAGGCTGTTGCCTTGGATGATCCTTTCGATCAAGGTTTCGATGCTGGTTTTGAAGAAAATTACATAACACCAGATATTTTAATCATTGATGGCGATCAGTATCTTGCTATAGATGGCACTCCGATATCTACTCAGGGTCACTACATCAACCCAACAGAGCATTTCAAGCTATCAGCTTTAGAAGTATGCAACAGTGGTGGTTACGGTCCTCGCCCCGAAGATTATGTTGGCGTTTACATGGGCGTGGACGAAATCGGCAAAAGACTAGAAAGAAAAATATACCCATCGTTTACACCGCTTGCTACTGAATACCCTGTCGATGTATACCCCTACGCTTCTGGTTTGTGGTCAACAGTTGATGATAGCAATACCAACGAAGATGTTTGTGGCGCAAAAGCATTAATCGGCGCGATAAGAAACAACAACACGCAAAACTATATTAATCTAGATTATATATTTGGTGGGCCAGCAGACTCAGGCAAGTTGGTTGTTAAATTCTCTAGCCGTAAATCTGATGTGACGGAAGTTACCAAAGGGGCATTTAATTTTCAATTCGACCAAAGCTCTAAAAAGAGATGGTGGTCTCCGAGCGGCGCGTTTAACACGGAGAACGACAGGGATATCAATCAGGCTGACGATATCTTTTTTGACATTGACACAATCACTTTAGAAGTCGTAGCGAAAAAAGCTCCCGGAACCAGAGATTATGTATTAGACGTTGTTGGCTGGAGCGACGATAAACTACTCAATATCACGCCCGCGTCTGGCGGTTTCATTCAAGACCCATCGGGAATTTGCCTAAACGATTTAGTCATTGAGCAGCAGGGGCAGTTCCCTGTTATGTCGGGCTTCTACGGAGATGATTATTCGCTTTCTGAACATGCCATTTCCGAGATGGAGGATTACTACGAGTCTAGCGGTAATGACCACTATAGACTAACGCAGTATCCAATGGTCACCGGCACAGACTTTGAACTATATGAAGTTCCTCTAAAAATTGTTAACGAGCAAGCTGAACTGGGACTAGGTAGAGATTATAGTGTTAGTACATTATTCGAACATGTATATCTAGACATTTATCCACTACCTTCTGGGGCCAGCATTGCTCACATGGCAATCAATGTTAGGTATCGTCCTCAAAATGCTTTCAATTTATCTACTCTAGGTGGCGATATTATCGCTCCGTTGATCCCTGACGGCAGATCCGAAGGCGCTTTATTCCCAGCAGAGATGGGAGTGCTAGATGATCCTCTAAATGCCGGTTCGGGATACGCTCCGCTTTCTGCCCTGTCAGGTGTGCCTCATCGCTATAGTTCGCCTGATACACTCAAGTCTAATTATGCCCGTAGGTGGCGCGGTGTAGAAGGAACCGTTCGTGGTCCGTATGATCCAGCACCGTTTAGTTTTGCTTTTGAAAACCCAGTGATGGATTACCCATTTGCATCTGGTTATTACAAATTTGATCAGATGGACGGTCGTTATGTTATCTCTAGTTTCTTGGGTGAGGGTTACGGTAATACTAGCGGCCTATTCTTACAAGACCCGACAGTTTATCACAACATAGGTTGGAGATACATATCGGACAACGCCAATGGCTTGTTCCAAACTCAGCTTCCGGGATACACAGGTATTCATAAAACTTCGGATTGGACTTCGCTAAGCGACGGCACGACAGATTTCACTAATGACCCGATGTATGGTAAAATCGCAGACGCTT
>Ga0208162_1000929_pt1 | contig 15891 bp, 7 predicted proteins | sample CB_VirMetaG_4_FD_184539 | JGI IMG/M metagenome (GOLD analysis project Ga0208162, IMG submission 184539) | Freshwater to marine saline gradient viral communities from Chesapeake Bay - CB_1508_1M Viral MetaG (SPAdes) (version 4) | ecosystem: Environmental > Aquatic > Marine > Coastal | place: USA... | reverse complement strand
CAAAGCAGCCGCCTCAGTCTGCTCCTACAATAACCTTTTCAAGAAACAACTCGTATCCACAAAACGACATCTTTGAGAAGAACTTCCAGTTTGCTTATCAGTACGAATACTACGACGGAGAACAGAGTGCATTGAGCCCCTATTCGCAGTTGTCTGTAACTCCGTCTCAACTTAAGGACGGGTTCATTACCTATGGTCAAAGAAACTACTACAATCAAATCAACATCAGTGTACAGAACTCTGAACTCGATGTAGAGAAAATTAATATATACGGACGCATTGGAGATAAGGACGCTGCATTCTTTTTGATTGATACCATAGACAACAATCACGGATCTGGGAACCAGGTAGTTGCATTTAGAAATGACTCGAACTACACTGGGCTTTCCGCTACGATACAGGACAAGTTCTACGACAATGTTCCACAGGTCGCAGATAGCCAAGCGGTCTCTCAAGGTCGATTATTTTACGGGGGGTACACTGAGGGTTATGACAACATAGAGGTAGACGTCACAGCGCTACCGAATTACTACGCTAAGCCTAATACCTATGAGATTGCTGTAACTAAGTATGACTTGTTTACAAATCAGATTAAATTAGATTTTAGCAGTTTCCCAGCCACCATTACCGAAAACTCGAAGGTGCTATTGTCGTTCTCTTGGAACGATGGCCCTATTGTAATTAAAAATAATCAAGGAGGAAATGACGAATACTGCTTTACAGGAATTAGCCCAAACATTAAGGTATACGAAAACGAAACTGGTGGCGTGGCTAAGTTTACGTCTCTTACCAATTTTCCAAAAGCACTAAAGGCATTAGCGGGAATTAGATACAAGTATAATGGTGCAACAAATGAAGCCGGTATAAACCTTGATGGTGGGTTCTTGAATAGCCCCCCGACGATTCAGTTTACCGCACAGAAAGGAACATCAGACAGTACCACCAAGGACATTGCTATACGTAGAATTACCGGAGGAATTAAGGTAGTGAGCAGCGGTGTGCAGGTGCGTAAAATAATAGACGTTAGCGCCAGTCCAAGCAGCCCGGTTACGCTAACGGCTCTTAAGAATATTGTTCGCAACGCACTTGAGGGACTGTATCCGGTTCAGTTTACTCCACAAAATGGAGAGGCTGGATTTAGTAACATCCGTACAGGAGGGCAAACAACAGCGACAGAAAGTGCTGCCTTCAAGGGAACCGGAAACTCTTACATATTTAGAACACAAATAGGATCTGACTTTGACTATTATGGTATATACATGAACAAGGTCACCTTCAAGGTAGATAAACTTGTTTTCGGGACCAGGGAAGCAGAGGTCTTAAATGCAGACGAAACCACTGCCCAGTTTGATATCATTGAAAAAAATATTGATGGTTACGATAACAGCATTGCATTCCTTGGACGTGTTCAAAACACTACAGGAGATTGGGTTCAAGTAAATGACAAACAATTAGCGAAATTTCCTATTATAGACAGGGTAAACGCTTTTGTCTCCCAGGGAGGTTCGTTCATGATTGCTAACGACGACATGGACGGGAGCAGGTGTTTTAAATCTGGAGCAATTCATGAGTTTGGTCTACTGTATTATGACGACAAGGGAAGACCAGGTGGTGTGCAACCAATCCCAGAAGATGTTTTTGTTGTGCATACGAACAACAGGGACGCTTCAAACGATAACTTCCAGGCAACCCCAATAGATGTGAGAAGCGGTCTTGACGGGCGTTCGGATATTGTTATGCGAATCCGACACAAGGCTCCATCGTGGGCAGAACGATTCAGTATAGTCTATGCGGGACAGGGGTCTGTTGTAAATAAAGTTCAGTACTCAATAGGCGGTGCATACTTGGCTCTAAACGATGATGCCGTTGGCTCTTTTGGTTCGTCAAACAATATATATTTATCCATAGGAACTCTTCAAAGTAGAGGAAACTCATATGACAATCAGTTAGGCGGAATGATTAACTATGGTTTTGCCGAGGGGGATAGGATAAGGATAGTTAGGTATGGTGACAACGAGAAAGAAACCACAACATGGCGTGTATCTAAAATGGTTACGCTTATCGCAGACCCTTTAACCAATCCGCTTTTAGATCGTAGTTCAAAAGCCGCTATACAGAACACCACTGGAGACTTCCTGGTAATAGAAGACAACAATACCCCGTATTGGAATACGAACAGTATCATGAAGGGTATATCCAACTGGAATGACAAGTGTGTTATCGAGATATACCGTGAGTCTGGTGCATTTGAGGAGACGTTCTACTATGAGATAGGAGAGAACTTCTCTGTTGACTCTAATCGTGTGCATCAAACACAGCGACCAGGCACTTCTATAACAATAAAGGTCAGTTCCCAAACGGGTAACTCAGTCGTAGCAGAGGTAAACAAGAAGGTATATAAAGGTGATAAAATACAAACCTCTGGAGGAAACGAGATAATCGTAGGTAATGTTATCCCCAACGATGACACTACATACCCGTACTTGTTTTACGGACAGGCTCAAGGCAACACCACTTGGGTTCCTACGAACACATACAGTATGACGGTCACGAATCCAGACTCTATTATTCAATTTGACCAAGGTGATTCTTACTTTAGATTACGCACACTATTCTACGCCAGCGCACCTACCAAGGCGGATGTGTGGCGCAACATATCTGCAGCATACTCACAGAATGCAATCGTAGACTTCATTGAAGATCCAAGGGTCAGCGACTTCTTTACTTCTGGGTACACATCTCTTGGCAAGAGTTGGGCGTATTTGCCAGACATTACAAGAATTAAGAGATATGGTTCGATTACCTATTCGGAATCATTCTCCTTTGAGAACACCAGATTAGGGCTATCTTCTTTTAATTTAACCCAGCAAAACTTTAAAGACTTATCATACGATTACGGGTCTATAAAGTCGCTTGTTCCGTACGACGAATACCTATACATTATTCATGAACGCAGAGCAGGGATTGTACCTGTAAGTAGAAACATACTAACAGCGAATGACGGGGAGTCTTTGACGGCTACTAATATGGTTCTTGGGCCGGTTAAGTATTACACAGGGGAGTACGGCTGTAACAACAATCCAGAATCTGTAGCCTGGTATCGTGGATACGTATTCTTCGTAGATGCTAAGGCGGGTAAGGTAATTAGGCTTTACTATCAAACCGGCCTTGATGTGATTAGTGAGCAACTAATGGATGCATTCTTTAAGCAGTTCATGTTCTCATCGTCCGTCACAGCAAAGAACCGGTTGTACCGAGCAGGACTCGATAGAGAAAATTATGAGTACATCATTAGTTCTCCTGCGCTGTACACAAGTCAACTTAATATTAATGATTCTTGCAGCGGGCAGACAGCCACTGGATTTGCCAGGACAAATGAAGATGGAACTATTATAAATGTTAATGCTGTATACGACAACTCATTGACATTTGATTTTAATACAGACACAAGAAATTGGGAGTGTGCAGAAGAAGATTGGGAAGACGCTGGTAAGGGGTTGCTGTTGATTGACCAGTTGACCAACAATCCTGTTATAGGGTTGTCTGAAGACGTGTCTCCAACTGTCACTGGTTTTTTACAGAACGTACCTATACTTATGACCTCGTCTGCGTATCAAGCGTTCCACACAGGGGTATACAGTCAACTCACCCAAGAGGTGACACCAGATCCAGATGGTCAGTCGGAATTTATTATTACTGGCACAGACTCTACACTTGGGTCGTTCACTATAGCGTATGATGTGAAGTCTAATTACTGGAGCACACGTTATTCATACATAGCGGAAGAACTTATAGGATTGTCGGATAGATTGTACACCTTCTCTCGAGGTCACATATACGAACACAGTCCAGATGCCACACGCAATACCTTCTACGGAGTGGCGGGAGACACTATTGTGGAATGTATATCCAACTTCAACCCATCTATGGTTAAGGTATACGAATCAATGAGCCTGGAGGGTAACAATAATAACTGGACAGTAACGCTAACCAACAGTGACCAAACAAGTACCATCGCAACCTCGATATGGCAGGAGAAGGAGAATTTTTATTATGCCCCAATTCACCAAGACTCAAGCAACAACATCGACTATACTGCAACTGCCAATGTTAGTTCCCTTAGCGGAACGTCTGAGGTATTCGGAGTCGGAACAGTTGCATCCATAGCGACGGATAAGATTACATTCAAGAATGCTATCAATAGCATAGGCTTTCCTGTAGGTAACACAACAGCGTTGTTTAAGGTAAGTGGTGCCAATTTGGTACCGTTAAACCTATATGCTGTATCTGTTAGCGGTGAAAAAGAACTTGAATGTCATGCCGCGGTAAGTGGTTTGGTTGCTGATGACGAGGTAGTTTTGATTGCTAACTCTGCCATAGAGGGAGATGCAATTAGAGACTACTACTTGAAGGCAAAACTTGTAAACCCCACAACCACAGCGCACGAGTTATATGCGGTAAACTTTATATACGCTAAGAGTAACCTGCACAACCAGCAGGGACAATAGGATAAATAGTATTTTTGTAATATGAAACACGGTAAGAAATTTTTTGTAGGCGGCTTATTGAATTTAGGAGCAGGTCTCGGCACGGCTGCGTATGGTGCCTATCAAGAGAACCAGGCTAAAAAGAAAATGGCCCAAGCAGATGCCCTTGCTGAAGGCCCAATCAGATCACAGGCGGCAAGACAAAGAATTGCCCAGCAGGAAAGTGATGCGCAGTCTGCAATTGATTCTACTCTACGTGCCCAAGCAACAGCGGCAGAGCAAATCGCTCAACAAGGTGGCTCAAGAGGGCTGGTATCAGCAACGCCAGGACTTATTAGAGCAACAGACTTAGCGTCACAAAATGCAATAGACCAATTTGGACAGAGAAACGCAGCGATTAGACGGGCTGAAGAGTCTGACGCTATGAGAATACAGCGTGCTGATGCAAACGCCAACATGGACAGGCTCGCACGTGCCGCAGATGCTGCCAGAAAAACCACAATGGCTGGTATTGGTCAATCATTAGCGGGTGTTGCAGAGATTGCTGGTGGTTACAAAAAGAAACCTAAAGACAAACCTGATAGTGAGATAGACTTTGAAGCAAAGGTTGAAATGCCAGACCCAGGCGGTGGCAGGTCTACCCTTATGGATGACAACACCATTGTTACTGATTTTGATGGGGATGCAACTCCATTTAAAACAGAAGGCTCTATAGTAGAAAACAAATTAAACGCTGCGTCCGATCAGGCGCTACGTCCAAGGGACCAAATGATTTTCTTTGAAGACGAATTAAATCGCTCACAACCAGCACTTTCTCCATCAGAGCAGGCAGCCGTAGACGCATATGAAAATGCAAACAGGTCTATTCTTGCGACAGGATATGCACGAGGCGGCGAGGTTGAGGAACCAGTAGAAAAAACACCAGGAGAGTTTGACCATGACGACAACCCTATTGACATCATGCAAGAGGGCGCTAAGATTGGTGAGATGACAGGCGGTGAATACATATTTAACCCAGAGCAAGCGGCGGAGATGCGCAAACTTTCTGAAGAAGGTGACAGCGAACTACATCAATTCATTCGTAACTTACTTAGCAAAGAACAATTTCAATAATGGCTGATACATCCACATTTATGCCGATAGGCGAGTTGCCCATGATAGACTATGGTGCGGTGTATAGAAACGCCAAGGCTCGTCGGGAATTAGAAGAAGAAAAAAAGTTAGCATACCTCAACCAGTTCCAGCAGGAGCGTGGCGCTTTCACTCCTGGTCTACAAGACCAACTACAAATGGAGTGGGATGCTATTGAGCAAGACTTGGATGAGGGAGATATGTCGTTTGAGGCTAAGGCCCGTAGACAGAAACTGTACAATACATACAAGCAGCACGCAGCAGATGCACTAACATACGCTGAGACAATCAACGGATTGGAGGCATCCATTCTTGCTGACCCAACTCAGTATAATGACCCTGCTGCTATCATGCAGCAATTAGAACAAGCCAGGACTATTCCTATAGATATGAATATGATTGGCAATGCGACGAGCCAACTCCCTCGACTTGGAGAGTTCAGACGATTTGCGCTCCCAGAGATTGCGCCAAATGCAGCAGCAGGTATGATTCTACAGAATCTCAAAGCATCTGGTGGTTTCCAAAACTTCTACGACATGGCTGGTAAGGGTGCATTGGACCCAGAGGCAGTAGCAAACTCTGTATCTGCGTGGTTCGGCACAAACTCTTTGTCACAAGAAGAAGAAGACCAGGCTATCGCATACGTGTTACACCAACTCGGTGGTTTGTCTGGTAATATGGAGGACTTGTCTAAAATCAAGAACCTTGACGATGCACAGCGTGAAGAGTACATCGGCATGTACGCTCAGTATGTGACCAAATCTCTGACCAACATGCTTGCAACAGACATTGAGACAGAGAAAGAAAAAGAACAGCGTGAGTACGCTCTGTACAGAAGAAAGTTAAACGCACAAGCAGCAATACAGAGAAAGGCTGCTGAAGAGGAGGCTGCGGCAAACGCATTTGCCCTATCTCAAGGTGATATTTCTTATGCTCCTGCAATCACAGAAACTGGAAAACGAGGTAACTTTATAAAAACGGGAGAGCCAGATTTAACTAATGCTGGATTTGTAATGCACTCAAAGATTGAGGGCTCACAACCATTCTTTAGAGATGAACGAGGCAACCAGCGTTACATAACATCTATCGGTATTAACAATAAAGGTGAGCCGTACGCTGTAGTAAGAAGCAAGCAAGATGTTATTGAGAACGGTCGTTCTTCAACTCACCTGGCGCATGAAGTTGTTCCGATGAATGAGATACCTTTAGGCGGATTGAGCAATGCATCCCAGGCCGCGAAGATACGCAACACCTTCCAGCAGATGCTCCCTGTTGCGCAGAGGTTATCGCTTCAGTCCAATCAACCAGGTGTAACCACGCCAGCCGCTGGCGCCGATGGTATAGACCAGTCTTTATATAACCTATCTCAACTACAACCAGACAAAGAAAGTCCAGAATACAGAGCGTTGGTTGATGCACAGAGTTATGCCAGGATGAAAGAAGAGGACCCGTTTGCTTTTGTTCGTGTGGAACCCAAGAGTTTTACAAAAGACGTAGGTAACCCACTTGGTAGGGGTGACATTTACGCTAACTTCCTTGCACAACCAAAATCCGAACAATTGGAGCAACTTAAACTTGAGGCCATAACTCGTTTGCAAGGAGGGTTGGATCAATGGAAGGCTATGGATATACAGGAGAAGCGAGATGCAATGACGCAGGTGAGGCAAGATTTAATGGAAAGCATGGCAGATGAAATAGGTCTTACAAGCGACATGGCCAGAGACTATTTCATCAAAGAGTTGATGGAAGAAAATAGCGACCTTGTAAGTAGGTACAGAATAGATAAAGATGTGCTAACTAATCCGAACCCTACCAGTATTGGATACAACACACCTACGGGGTCTCATAAATCTTTTACTATAGATCCATCAGAAACAGGGATGAATCTTAGCGCATATAGCAGAGAAAAAATGTATAACGATTTTACTGAGACAGACATGGCAAGATATGCGGTAGATTTGTTTGCTTCTCAGTTCCCGACCATTGGAGATTGGCATAAACTTAGCAATGACGAGAAGTTCCAGATGATAAAGGACGGTGAAGCAGAAAGCGCATCAGACGTGGCCGACCAAAAGGGATTCGCAACAGGACCTGGCGGGATATGGCGTGCTATAAACGATAATGAAGACGAGTTTACATATCCTATATTTGCAGATATAGCCCGCATGTCTTTCTACAACTACGGCGACAAGAGTTCATATAAGTACCCTATAGAACAGCCGAGAGATTCCTACATAAAGAAAGCGATAGAAGACCAAAAGAAATCTCATGAAGAGAAGGGCTTCGTTCCACCACCGTTGACATTTGATGGTCCGTATGGTCGAGGAAGTTCATTTAATGCTATGCCCCTACCTCTGATGGGCTTTTAAATTTAATATATGGAACCAGAAAAGCAACAAGAACTAATAGCAGCCCTTGAGGATGCATACAACAGGGGGATAACCCTTGAGCAGATGCAAGGGAGTGTCAACGAAGACGTGATGTCCTTCGCACAAGACTACTATTCAAAAAAAAAAGATGGTACCGTAGGTTCGCAGGCCGCCGATCCTATGGGTTCTATATTAGGATCAGAGGACGTAAGTACGGCATTTGCTTCTACTCCACTCGCCACTGAATCCCAAGCGGTAGCAGGTGGTTTAATACCAACCATTGACGCAGCAAGAGACAGGGGCGTGAGCCTTGAGCAGATTAAGGGCGCTGTAAATCCAGAGATATACAACTTAGCCGAGCAGTACTATAAGTCACTGGAAGGAAAAGGGTATTCTACTCTGAGTAATCTAAGTTCGTTGGGGGATGGCAATGCTATTATTGACGATAACCCAAGCGAGTTAGGTAGATTATGGAACCGAAGCAATGCCAGTGGTCGCCTTGGGGACTATATAGCCATGGGAGAAATCACCGGAGATTTCAACTACGAAGACTTAGCCTATTACAACTACATCATACAAAGAGATGCACCAAAGGAAGACGATTGGCTGTATTCTAACAGCACGGTTGGAGGTTTTCTTCTTGATGTTGTACGTGCTATACCAGAGTCCGCGATAACCATGGGTTCTGCCTATGAAAGCGGCGCGATAGGTGCAGGTACTGGAGCCGCAGCAGGTTCTGTTATTCCAGTTGCTGGTACATTGGGTGGCGGTACAGTAGGATTCTTTACCTCAACATCTCTCGCTACTGAATATGCGTCTTCGTTAATGAAGTCTCTTCAAGAACAAGGTATTGATATAACGGACATAGACCAACTTCGTTTTGCTATGGAGAACCCGGAGATTATGTCAGAGGCCAGATCGTATGGACTCAAGAGGGGTATACCTATTGCTATATTTGACGGTATATCCGGGGGTCTTGCTGGTAAAACGGGTACCACTGTTGTAAAATCAGTTAGTAAATCAGCAACCAACAGAGCCTTAAAGGTAGGTGCAGCAGAAGCATTGACTCAAGCAGCACTCGGGGGTACTGGTGAGTTTTTAGGACAGGTAATATCTGGAGACGAGATTAGTCCGAGGGATATTGCGCTTGAAGCATTCGCTGAACTCGGTCCAGCCGCACCTGTGATGGCATACAGACTTACTGGACGTATTGGAAAGACACCAGGGGAGTTGAAGTACGTAGACTGGGCAGAGACACAGGATCAGAAGAGTCTTATAGAAGCAAATGAAATTGCTTTCACAATAAACAATGGGCAGATTGCCAGCCTTGATAGTGAAATAGCAAAACTAACAGAGTCTCAAAAGGAAGAGCCGGCTACCAAGAGGGCTGTTGAAGCGAAGAAGCGTAAGTTGAGAGACCAGAAGTATTCATTACTCCAAGAATACTCTTCACAAATCATGGCTATGGATGAGTCATCCAGACAAAAAGCAAATGATTTGACTACCGGTATAATGACGGCGATAGAAGTCCTTAAAAACGGTGACATCAACGCAACAGAAAAGGCAGCGATTGAAGAGCAATTGAGAGAGGACTCTCGACAACTTGATGAACTATTTAAAACGAAACCAAGTGATACGAAAACTGGCACCCAAGAAGTACCGAGTGGAGAGCAAGTCGGGCAAGAACCTGGGAACATACCCGAGTCGCAAATCGGCAGAGCGCAGGCTCAGATTAGTGGAATACTTCAAGAACGCGCGCAAAACGTAGAGCGCACATCACGACACGCTACTCCAGAGCAGGCGGCTGAAAGATTTAAAACAGCAAAAGGAAAGTTCTTCAACCTGTTTGACAGGAATGATGCGGCTGCATTGCAGCAGATGCTTGAGAAAGGAGAATGGTCAGACGGTCAGCGCATATCACCAACAGAGCAGCGTACTCTTAACAAGTTGATTCTTGCAAGTGAAGCCTTCGCTAAGTTGGAGCCAGACGCAAAGCATTTTAATATCGGGTTTGGAAGACAGGGGTATTACAAGGCTGGTCAAAACGCAGGATATACCAAGAAGAACCTCAAGAACAGTGGTGGTATATATAGCGGGCTTAAAACACAGGGTGAACGGGATAGGATAGGCGGAAATAGAATCGCTATAGAAATACCATTAAGAAAAGAGTCTCTCACGGGACGAGGAACCGCAGACAGATACACCCCACAAGGCACAGCATATCACGAGATTTACCATTCTATATTCGCCAAGTTCTTTAACGATAACCCTATTGACTTTAATCAGTTTAGAAAGTTAGTTATACGTCGTTTGAGCGGATCGAGCGTAAAGGAACTCAACAATTTTACACAGCGCTACTTAGAACGGGATGACATGGACAGCGCAGGCGCTTACAAATCTGAAGAGTTCATGGTGGAACTCGGAGGCCTACTGGCTGACGAACGTATTACATTCCAGCCATCATTCTTAGAGGAGGTAAAGGCTTTCTTGAACGCCATCGTTTCTAAATTGACAGGTAAGAAGGTTCAGATTTTTGAAGACGCTGCTCTTGCGAAAGACATATCAGAATACATGAAGGGTATGGCCAAGGCTGTGCGTGCTGGCGCTGATATCAGCCAAGTGCCTATGTCTGAGAGATTGCAGACCGAGCGATTCCAGAGAAAGAGACCAGAGGCCAGAGAGAAGAAAGAGGTTGATGAGTACGGGTACGAAAAATCAACCGGGGAAATAGAACAGGTGCCCAGTGAAAACGCAGCGGGTATTCCAGATCCAGAAAACTATGACAAAACATACGACCCATTGGAGAAAATGGTCGGGTTTATTAAACCTAAGTTCGACAACTTTGTAAAGAAGTTGGAGAAAATCCTCGGTGTTAAACGATTACGTGGCATTAGAAGAGATGTGCTACAAGCGCTTGAGGTTTCTGAGTCTGTAAATGTACAGCACATCAATAGATTCTTCCTTGCCCTGCGTCAAGTAAACAAGATTACCAATAAGATGGAGCCTCAGCAGAGAGAGCGCATTGCTAACCTTGCTAACGATTATTTATTTGGGGAAAACGCAGACACCAGAGACAATGCTATAAAGGAGATACTTAGTCAGAACCCAGAGTTGGCAAAGGAGTTGGGTAGATTGAGTGCTGTTCGTGCCTCTATGCAGGAATCTATTCAGAACAGTGCTGTGTTCGCTAACCTAAGTACTGAGTTACAGGATGTCATCAAGGATAATACAGCGATGTACGGCACAAGAACGTACCGAGCATTCACTGACCCTAACTTTAAGTTTGACCCTCAGTTACGTAGAGCCGCAGAGAAAGCGATGGTAGAAGGCAGTATAATGGATATCGCATTCGATATCGACGAAAACATGACGGATGAAATAGCCGCAGACATGATGGACATGGGTCTTAATCCAGAAGAGTTCGATGATGTAGTGATGTACGTTGAGGCTACCCAAAAAACAAAGATAAGAAAGCGGGTGAGTGACAGCCTTCGTGAACTTGAAGAAGCATCCAAGCGTCAACGTGAAGGATATGGCGAAGGTCTATCTGGCACTCGAGACCTGGGTAAACTGAGATTACCTACCAAGAAGTTCAAAGAAAGGTTAGACTTGCCGATAGAACTAATGGAATACCTCGGCGTAGAGAAAGACCCGTACGTTAAGTTCAGTCAAACAATAGCCACCTTAACCAACATGGTTCAGCAGTTCACTCTGACCGATAGAGTTAATGAGATTGCGCAGCGTAGTAACTTGGGTGACTTGATTCTAACCGGTACCACTATCCGCAACCTTGAAAAGAATACATTATCCTTCTCTCAACTTGCTGAGTTAGGTAGAACCATGGGGGTTATACAAAAGGGAGAGTCTCTGGTAGATTTCTACAAGAGATTAGGGTATAACGAACTGATAGATGAACAGGGTAATCGCAAGGGTGACACTCCTGCTGAGAAGGATGCTATTCACTCAGCGGTATATGACTTCTATAAAAAGAACTACACACGAATAGAGGAGAAAAAATCCCCTATGAACGGCAAGGCTGTGAAGAATGATTTTGTTAGCATGCTTAAGCAGACACCTCTGTATCAGTCAGACAACAAGGCATTGCAAGGATACTATAAATTACTACTTCAGATGCGTCGTGTTCGTGTACTTTATAATACACCTACCTGGCGCAAGAACATCATGGGTGGTTGGTACTTCCTTGCTGCTAATTTTGTGTTGCCGTTCAATAAACACAGAGGGGGTATCACTGTTATGAAGGACTTGAAGAATCGCTTCAAGAAAATGAAAGAAGGTGTGGTTGACCCTGATCTGGAGATTGTATTGAACCGAATGGGTGAACTTGGTTTGCTTGGTTCATCTCCTAATATGGGTATGTTCTCAGATATTAACCAGTCATTCATCGACCAGATAGAAGGCGCATCCCCAGATGAAGCATGGAGTTGGTTGCCGCAAATATTAAAGGATGCACAGCGCAGAGGAAAGACAAGGGCTGCACGTATAGCGTACCAGTACGGATTCATTGATGACTACACCAAGATGATTGCCTATCTCACAAAGCGTGAGAACTTTGCTAAGAGACTTGAATCAAACCCAGAGGGTAAGTCCTACAATGAACTGAACTCAGAGCAGCAACAGCAAGTAGATGAGATGACAGCGGAGCGTATCAAGCAGAACATGCCAACCATGTCTCGTATACATCCTTCACTGCGGAACCTATTTAAGTTACCTGTGGGTGACTTCTTGTCGTTCCGTGTGGAAGCATTCCGTAGTTACTTCAGTATATATAAAAACGCTGTAGCGGATTTGCAAATGGCGATGACCAACGAGAACCTAACCTCATCACAGCGTGAAGCATACATGGTGGATAGCATTGGTACTTTATCTATGGGCATGTTGTTGGCGGGTCTATCTACTATGGGTTACCAGGCTATTGCAAACATGTTACTTGAGGATGACGAGGAAGTAGAACTTGCAGAGCAAGCACGTGGTACAAACTATATATTACCACCTTGGATGCAGGGGTCTAACATCGTAGCGATAGACATGGATGAGAGCGGTAAGATTCGCTTTGCTAACATGAGTTCAGAAGACCCATATGATGAGATACAGGGGCTTATATTTGGACGTGAGGGTATTTCACGAAGCGATCAACTACTCAGCATACTCTCCGACTTCAAGGACCCTAACCTTGCAGCAAGACTTTTGTTTAATCTTGTAGACGGAAAGGATTCTTACGGTCGTCCTATTTTGGATAACGAAGATGTAAGTTGGGTTAACAGATACATCATTGGTCCAAACCTTACTGATTGGTCTGATGCATATGGTTCGTATGTATTTAAAGAAACATTCATACCTCCTAACTTGAACTATATGTCTCGTGAGTACCGCAAGAGAATGAGTGAAGCAGAGGAGAATCCAGACATAGAACTACAGCCGTTAGAGACTGCATTCCAATTGTCATCAGCGTTGCTTTTCCGTGACTATCCGGTAGATATTGCTAAGCAGTTCTATTACAACATGAGTAGCCAGAACTTCCGTAAGCCATACATTGAGATGAGCGATACAGAGAAGGTAAAGAGAAAGGCACGACTGGATGAGGTCGTAAGAGCATACGATTTTGCAGCGAACTACTCTACTAAGTTTGAGAATTACGACATAGTAAACAGCGTCGAGATGACCATCAAAGGGACCTTTAAGGATAGCCCAGAGGAAGTAATGTACGTGTTGTACGGTGTCGAACTTCCAGAGTAGGAGTGGTATATTTGTGGGATGAAGTGGACAGAGATTTTCAAAGAGAGTAACGACTACAACGAGAAGACCATCCTTGGTGCGTTGTCGTTCTGTATTATGGTGGTAATCATCTTTGCAGACTTGATTACCGGTATGTTTGGAAAACACCTACCAATGAACGAGTACATGTATAACTCTTTTGTTATAGTAACTCTTGGTAGTTTCGGTATCTCTGGCTTCGAGAAACTAATGAAGGGAAAGAATGGAGGAAGCGGAGGACCTGTTTAGAACTAAGGAGTTCAAGGCACTGCCTTGGCGCAAGCGGATCTGGATACGTATGGTCATCGCCTTCTTCGCAACTATAAGTTGTTAATGGAAGAGAAAGGTTATAAGCGAGCGATTGCTATATTCAAATACAGCGACAGTGAACCTAATGAAGTGTTCACTTCTATTTTGCATGCATTCATACTACCAATGGCGTTGTGGACAGAGATGTTCTCCTCGCCATTACTTGTTGTAGGTTCTATCCTATGTGGATTATTCCAGGGATGGGCAGTCTTATGGGACGGCCGCCTGGCGATGCGTGCTCACGCTGTGAAGATTGCATGTCTTATCGCAGTAGCCACTGTTCTTAACTACACCATAGAGGGTATGCTACATGGTTCTAATGTAGGCTGGCTATTGGTTCTTGTATTTGCTATTTGGAATATCATTAGAGTTGAAAAGCAAAAGACATACGAAGAACTAAAAAAGAAGTACACCAATGGATAGTTGGATTCAAATAGCACTCACTGTTGTAACCGTTCTCGGTAGTGGTGCAGCGTTCCAGTTTTACACCAACCGAATGAAGATGAAAGCAGAGGAACGCAAAGGCGCAGCAGCAAACAACGACACCAATCTTTACCGTGATGACTTGAAGGCACGTGTAAGAAACCTCGAGGAACTCTTGGCCCACAGCGCTGAAGAAAAAGAGAAGATGCGTGGCTCCATCTTAGAACTCACAGCAGAGGTTCATTCGCTCCGAGTCAAGGTAGAGTTCTTGGAAAAGGAAAACGAAATTCTAAAAGCAAGATAATGAAATGGCTGGCCGGGTTAATTACAATAGCCTTATTGAGTTCTTGCAGCGCTCAATGGCACCTCAAGCGAGCAGTCAAGAAAGACCCGACGCTACTCAAGACAGACACGATTGCTATTGTGGATACGATTGTGACTCCACCTGTTACTTTGACGGACACGGTGATAACACATACACAGGATACCGTAGTAGTTCACAAAGATAAACTCAAAGTCCAGGTAGTACGATCATATGATACTATCATGGTCGATGCTGTCTGTGAATCCGACACTATCGTTCAAATTGTAGAAGTACCTGTCCCATCCATCGTTATGAAGGACAGCGACAGGTGGTACAACAAGGTGTACAAGTTTTCTTTTTACGTGTTGTTGATTCTTCTACTACTTCTTTGGTTCTTAAGAGTGAATAGACCATTCTAATTAGGAACCGCAAGCCTCACAATCTTCTGGGTTAGAGATGTTACAAGTTGGCTGTTCAGCGGACTCAAGTTCCGCTACGAATTTGTCGAAGTCTTCCATAGTGATTGATAAAAAAATAGGTTGTATCCCACGAAATTATGGGAGCCGTGAAGGTACAAAAGGAAACGATTAGGGTTTCAATTCGTAATAGGGTGAGTATGCGTGCTTTACATTCCACTCCCTTACTTCTGCTGGTGTGAAATCGGCGAATATGTAATCCTCGGGTGATGTAAACAAGATGAAGAGTACCAGATCTGACTCCTCTTTGTCCATGGCTGGCTTGTTAGCCTTGAATGTTTTCTCGCAGGTCTTAACACTCAGTCCATAGTTCTTATCTGTCGCCTCAACTATGATGTCTGGGTCATCCGTCACGCTCTTGGTTTCTTTCAACAGCGTTGAGACTGTGTAGCGTATAACCTGTGGTGTGATTTCAAAGTAGTGACGCATCAGTAACTCACCAAGTATGCCTATATATTCTGTATAGTATTCCCTCGATACCTCGCCAAGCAGTACAGACTTCTTTGTTCCTGTGCGCTGTTTGTGTGTGCCCTCGTATCGTTGGCGATTAGCCTCAATGCGCATGAGGGTAAGGTCGTTTGCGTAATGCTTTAGGTATGGCGGTATGGTTAGGTTTTTCA
>Ga0208162_1000928_pt1 | contig 15891 bp, 10 predicted proteins | sample CB_VirMetaG_4_FD_184539 | JGI IMG/M metagenome (GOLD analysis project Ga0208162, IMG submission 184539) | Freshwater to marine saline gradient viral communities from Chesapeake Bay - CB_1508_1M Viral MetaG (SPAdes) (version 4) | ecosystem: Environmental > Aquatic > Marine > Coastal | place: USA... | reverse complement strand
ACAATGCAGGGTATTACAGGCCCTGAAAACTTCTTTAGGGCATATACGCCAACACCTTCGGCAGCGCCGACCTCTACCGGTCTTCAGACTACTACTGGTCCTTCTAGTGATGTTGCCGCGGGAGAAACGATTGATGCGGCAGGGCAGTTTAAAGCGGATGTTGGTACGGGTCCTGACCTTAACACGCAAGCTTACTTTGACGAATCTATAGCGTATGGTCAACAAAGACCAGATGCAGGTGGTATGCTTGGCGCAGATATGCCTAGCGCTCGACCATACACAGGCGCTTCTGGGAATCAAGCCCTTGTTGGTACGCAAGCGGGTGCTGATGCAGCACCAAAAACGTTCTCAGAAAGAGTTAGCGAACTGTATGACACCGGAAAGAGTTATGCTCAAAAAGGAAGCGATCTGTTGTTTGGTAAAACACCAACAGGTGCCGAGATTGATGCTGCTAAGTTATCTAGATATGAGTCAGCCTATCAATCTGCAATAGAATCCGGAAAGAGTCCAGCTTTTGCGGAACAGTTTGCTACAGAAGCTATGAATTCAACTACCGTAGCTGGTCCAAGTTTCCTAAGAAAATTTGGCCCAACTGCCGCACTTGTAGGCGGTGCGACGTACCTAATGGACGGATTTGAAACTCCTCCAGAGGAAGATCCAGGTGTTTTAGAAAAAGATGCCGCGGGTAACGTGATCACCGGAGCAGACTTGCTTGCAGCTAACCCAGAGAAATATATGGTAAATATTGCAACTGCCGAGCCAACTTATTTCCAACCTAAGACACAGTTTACGTCTTTGTATAGCGCACCAAGTACTACATACCAGCCTCAGACAACGTATACGGCCTCTCTTGCTCCGGCCTATCAAGACTTAATGCAAAGTCGTCCTAGCGAATACAGCCCCTTCTTTAGGGCACCGGTTCAAATGGTCAAAAATGGCGGAGAAATTTTCCCACGTCGAACGGGAGGAATCATGCCAGATGAGGGCATACCAGGGAAAGATAGCGTTAGAGCGATGCTAATGCCCGGTGAGTTTGTCATGACGACAGATGCTGTAAAAGGTGCCGGTGGGGGAGACTTAAACCGAGGAATAAATAGAATGTACGATGTCATGGCTAATCTAGAGCGTAAAGGAAGGATGGCATAATGGCCGAGGTCACCGAACAGATAATCCGCGAAGCGGCCCCAATTGAGGCTATTAAGCTTGGCTTATTAGAGTCCGCAAAAACATTAGCGGATCAGCCAGTAAGTATTCCGGCCCAACAAATAGCGGGTCTTTCTCCGTTACAGCTTGCGTCTTTTGGCGCTGCCGAACAGGGTATTGGTAGTTTTCAACCCTACTTGACCGAAGCGGGATTTACACTAGGTGATGCTCAAACAGGCATAGGCGGCGTTATGACTGGTGCCGCTCCATTTCAGCAAGAAGCGGCAACTGGAATACGTCAAGCCGCCGCAGGGATACAGCCCCAGATAGCAGCAGCACAACAAGGGATCGAGGGTGCGTTAGCTGGCGCTGCAACAGCCACCGGACGATTTGATCCAAGGGACATTGCTCTATACCAAAGCCCGTTTGAAGAAGCTGTCGTACAGCAAGCTTTAGCAGATATTGCCAGACAAGGACAAATACAGCAGCAGGGCATTGGAGCGCAGGCCGTGGGCTCTGGAGCGTTTGGCGGGTCTCGTCAGGCGGTAGCAGAGCAGGAACTTGCACGTAATATCTTGGAACAGCAAGCACGGACCGCGGGCCAATTAAGGATGGGCGGTTTTCAGGATGCGGCTAATCGTGCTCAACAAGCGTTTGAAGCACAGCAGGCTAGAACGTTACAGACGGGTCAGTTAGGTCTTCAGGGCGCACAACAAGCGGGTCAACTTGGTCTTACTGGTCAAGAATTAGCGGGTAGGTTTGCCCAAGGTGTTGGCGGTTTGGGCATTGATTACGGTCAGCTTGGACTACAGCAAGGTGAAGCGTTGGGTACGCTAGGATTAAGACAGGCTTCTCTTGGTCAACAGCAACAGGCGTTAGGTCAACAGGAGGCTGGATTCTTGTTTGATATTGGTCAGAAGATGCAACAGCAGCAACAGGCAGAGCTTGAGGCACAGCGTCAGACAGCTCTTCAGCAATCTTACGAGCCATATCAGCGTCTTGGTTTCTTGTCTGACATTTACAAGGGTGCTCCTTCTAGTCAGATGTCTTTGACAGGAACAACTTCACCATCAGTCTCAACGGGAGAGAAGATTCTCGGACTGGGTATCGCAGGTCTTTCGGCAGCAGCCGGAGCAAATAGAGCGGGGTTATTTTAATGAATAGAGAATTAATGGCACGGCAGATGTTTGCCAAGGGTGGCGCAGCTTTCCCAGATCTTAGCGGTGATGGGCAAGTGACGCAGAAAGATATTTTGATGGGTCGTGGGGTGATACCGATGCAGGAAGGTGGCATGGCTCCAATGCCTGCTGCTCCAATGGCACCGGACGCAGCTATGCCTCCGATGGCACAAGCTGCCGGAATCGATCAGGAAGCTCTTGCCCAAATGTTGATGCAGGCCCAAGAGGGAACGCAAGCGGTTGACGATGCAGAGAGTTACGAAGAAGTAATGAACTCGATGAGAGAAGCTCCGGCAACGGTTGAAGAGCGCCGTGAGGAGTTAGCTCAGTATGTTGGGCCAGAAGATGCCCAGCAAACACCAGAGTCTGTTTTGACTTTGGTTCAGCCGGTCATGATGATGGCACAGGTTGATCAAGGGATTGGCGGATTAGCACAAGAGCAGATGGGACAACCGGTCTCCGGAGACATGGCACAAGGGATTATGTCTACAATTGACATGGGCGCTGAGGAGGGCCCAGCTCCTGTAAATTTTAGATATGGGGGTGCGGTTAAACGCATGGCTAATGGCGGTACCCCCGTTATGGATCCTTATCTACAAGACCAGTTTCAACAACAGAGAGCGTTTTACGGTCAACTATTAGATGAGGACGCACAAACTCGAGCGCTAAAAGGTCAACAAGATTTGACCCAAGCGCAAATGCTTTTTGATTTAGCGCAGACTGGACTAGCAATCGCGGCCCCCGGCCCACGGACCATGAGTCTTGCAGAAAAGCTTGCGTATGCCGCGCAGCAGACTCAATTGTTACCTAGAATTGGAGAACGGGCCGCGGCTCTTGAAGGGTTCAAGCAAAAGCAGGTAGAACAACAACGACAGATGGATTTAGCAGCAGCTCAAGGCGCTATGGAGCGTTCTAACTTAATGTTTGCCGAGTCGTTAAAACCTGTATCAGAGCCAGTTAGAGTTAAAGTTTTCAATGGACAAGATCAATTAATTGAGACCATCGACACGCCTATGTCTCAGGGCGAATTAGCCGCTTTGAGAAGAGAAATTGCTGGTTTCGGTGGAACAGTTCAAGTCGAAAAGGTAAGTACTAAAACTCCGGAAACTCCAAAAATTCAAGGATTCTTTAATCCTGAGACAGGTGAGTATAAGGATGTCTTAGTTGGCAGTGCTGAATACCTAACATATGCATCAACGGAAACTCCGTGGCAGACCTCGGATGCGCCGAAGGAAGACATCGTTTACCTTAGAAATAAAGAGACTGGCGATACTAGAGGATATGATCGAAGGACCACTCAGGCCAAAGATTTAATCAAGAACGATCTGTATGAAGAAGTTCAGAAACCTGCTCCGGTAAAAGTGGATGCCGAGGTGTTCATAACGCCTAGCGGAGATACGTTTACTGCCATACCTGGAACTCTTAAATATAACCTTGCGGTACAAAGGAACTATGCAAAGCAGGGAACAGTAGATGCCGCAAAGCTTAGAGAACAAGCTCGAAGCAGAAAACAATACTATGTTGCGGACCCTAACGGAATTACTTTAAACGGTAGATTTTATGAACAAGGCACCGCTCCTTTCTTAACGCAAGAGGAAGCGGAGCTTATCTTTAAGGGTAATAGGACTGCGTTGGATGACATGAGTAACGTCATTACCGAAAAAGACCGATTTAATAAACTCGGGTGGACTGATGCAGAGCTGGCATCCCTTAGTGAACAGGATCGACGATTTATCCGCGGATTGCCTACAATAACAGATGAGGATTATTTTAGAAAATTTGGCATGACTAAAGATGCTTTCTTTGCACTTCCAAAAAATCAGCAGGCAATAATGCTTGGTATTGCTCCGGAATATGAGTTTAGGCAATTTGATGATGGCGAAACTGTAAAAGTACAAGTTTTTGATAAGAGTACAGGGGAGATGGTAAATGACGACCTGTATTCTGCGGATAAGAAGAGTACCGCAACGCCTAAATTGATGAGGGTAACTTACAAGGACAGCAACGGTAAGCTTATTAAAACTGTAGTAGATACCAATACGAGACAAGGTCAGGCTATGATTCGTAAAGCGAATCAGATGAATGCACTACAACCTGAAACAGCTACTATGGAATATATTGGAACGGAGACAAAAACTACCAAGGGTATGTATGTTCGTGACGTGGAAGGCTTAGACGACGGTGTCTATTTGTCTTACGACGGCGGTAGGACTATTGTTCTTGAAAACGGTGATGTCAGGGTAACTCCGGCTAATGCTTTCCCTGTTAATGACACGATAACATGGCAGGTTCATTCTGATTCTAAGAGAATGGGTCAGGCAAGAGCCGCTTTAGCTCGATTAGATGAAAAATTTGCTGAAAGATTGCAAGTTCCTGTTTTAGACAAAAACGGAAAACCAAAGCTTGATAAAAATGGTCAGCCTGTGATGGAACGACTAGAACGTAAAGATGTTCTTGCGGTTAAAAATGGTTTAGAAGCTGCAAAAAATGGAACAGGTTTTTGGTCAAATGTTTTTGCAGCCGTAGACGCTGTTGCTGGTGGCGTGTTAGCTCCGGAAACTTTTGCAGACTTGTTTAGCGATACACAAGAGTCGCGTCAAGCTGTTAGATTGATAAGAATTCTTGGAAGATCAGCTTTATCTACTTCTCCTCGATTTGCGGTTGCAGAATTAGAAACTGTTCAACAGCTATTCCCAGATGAATCAACGTTCTTTAGTAACCCTGAGACAGAATCTAAAAAACTTATTGGTTTGTATGACGAACTTGAAAACGAAGAATATCGTTTACAAAACTTGTTAGCCAGCTCTGGCGTTGATTCGGCAACTGCGGCTCAGGCTAAACAGAAAGTTTATGAGATTAATCGTTTGAAAGAAATTTTAGGTCCAGTCCGAGATGTATCGATGGCCGCATCGTTAAAAGAGATAACTAACGCTGATAGCATAATGCGTAATGTAATTAACAGGCAGAACGAAGGAGAATAATAATGGCTGAGTCTCCTATGGAAACAGAGGTTGTTGAAGAAGAGGTTGTTCAGCCGGTTGCTCAAACGATCTCTCCTGAAGCTTGGCCAAAAGTTAGATTTGGCCAAGAAGATTTTAATAATGTCTGGCAATCACTGACGCAAGCAAGAAGTAAGACGCCTGGAACCTTACCGGATACTACGTTGTTTGCCAAAGCTTTAGCAGACTCCGTTAAGTACCTTAACGGGTTTGGGGGCAAACCAGAAGGATACATTTCCTACGAAGGCTTAAAAGATGGGACCTCTCCGTTTTTGTTTGATATTGGAAAAGTGGATGATAAGGGCCGAGGTGTTCGACTTTCTGATAAACAGATCATAGCTTTACTCGCTGAGGATTATGACGGTAATCCATTTGAAACTGGAACGAATACATTACGAGATATAGGGGAAGCTTTAAAGCGTGAGACTCCGGCCTCAGCCGCGGCTTCAGCGGCTTTTAGGGCGACTACGTTTAACACGGGTCGTTTTTTAAATCGTATAGGGGTTATGCCAACCAACTGGGCAGGTCTTGGTATTAGAGTAGGTGTTCCCTTTTTAGCTGGTTTGGGTACTTCCGCCGTTGCTTATAAGCAAACACAGGATGCTTATGATGAGCTGTTTGGTAAGCGAGGAATAGTTTTACCGGGTACCCAAGGTGCCTATGAAGCAACAAAGGCTGTCGTAGGTAATACGGCATTCAGCATGTTCCCTTATTTAGTCAAAAAGACCACGCCTATTGGATCTAGAGAGTGGTTAGCTAATAACCTAAAGGATGAGGGAGTAGCAGAAGCAGCTATCCTTAAAACCTTACCTAGAAGTATTCGTGCAGGAGAAAGATTACAGAGTTCTTTAGACAAGTCTTTGGCTTACTACAAAAACCACCCCTTAAGAGCAGCATTCCTCGAAGGGTTAGCAACGGCCGGAACCGGAATAGCCGCATACCAAGCAGAAAAGGCTGACATTGGTGGATTAGCCAGAATGGGCTTAGAGGCAGGCGCAGGTGTTACGGGTTCTATTGTAGGAGACTTAGCCCTAAAGCGTATACCCTTGATAGCTACCCTTGGAAAGCAAGGGGTGGTGAATTTAGTTAGACGACTGCGAGGTAAAGGGAAAGCGGGGATACCGGAAGCAGAGTTAAGCGATGAAGATTTAACGATGGTTGGTCGTTATGTTTCTTCTCAATTACGTCTTAATGAAGAAGATCCAGAAGAGATAGAGAAGCTTTTACTGTCAGACGAATTCCAAAAACTGATTGATGAGGCTGTCAAAGAAAGCGGTAATGAAGATTTAGCAAGAAAAGCCGCATTACAGGCTACCGAGGGCGGCGGATATGATGTGGTTACTGCTACTCGAAGTCCGACTCTTCTTGGTTTATTAGGTCAGTTTAAGGACCAATTGAACAATGAGTTACAAACCCCAGAGCTACGCAAGAGAGCAAACGATTCTATTGAGGCTTTGCGTAAAGCTATTGTTCTTCTTTATACCGAAGGGTCCAAAGAATCTTTACAAGATCTAGCCGTCATTCAAACTAGCCTTTGGGAAGCTGAAATAGTCAATCAAGTCGCTCAAGCTCAAGACAGAATCCAAAAAGCTTCTCGTAGACTTAAAGCTGATGAAAGAACAGAATCAGAAAATTTATTAAAAGCTTTAGACTCCGTAGATAATTGGTCTTCTGGAAAAGAAGATCGGCTATGGAGAAAAATTCAAAACAATATTATTTTAGATAGATTCCAGCATTCTGATGGAACAGTATCAGAGGTTCCAAACTTTGTACGAGTTTGGAGACAAGAGCTTTCGGGCATGGATAAAAGGACCCGAGATAAGTTCTTGAACAACGATACGATGAAGTTCTACAACGGAATTGTAGAACAGGAAAGTAGACGGCTTGGTCTATCCACTAGAGCAGATGACGTATTACCCGAACAAAAAGCTTTTGATAAGCTTGTAAATGATTTAGAAGGAACCACCGAAGCGGATGAATTATTAGCTGTAATTCGTCGCTTAGATGCGTCCGACAGATCACCGTTTCAGAAAGTTCAAGACCTTCGACAATTAGCAGATCGATTAAAAACCAGTGAAGACAAGGGTCCTAGAACAGCTCAATTAGCTAAAGCTGTTGATAGTTACGCCAGTCTTCTTAATCGAAAGAGAAAAATACAAGAAGAAGAGTCTCGTCTTCTACCAGAGGAAGCTGGCGGCGTTAGTGTCAGACAGCTAGTCAACTGGAGAAAACAAGCCAGAACTGACGCTCAGAACTTATCTGCGTCTAGTTCAGGAACTCAGACTAATAACAACTACGCTCGTATCGTAGGAAAGATGCGAGATGCCATGCTAGAGGATTTAGATTCTTTACCTATTGGCGTAAACACTGATTACGATAACGCAAGAACTTTTAGTGCGGCTAAAGCTGATGTTTTTGCACGAGGTTGGGCCGCTGACTTACTAGGATTAACCAGTTCCGGTAAACCAAGGATGAGTTGGAAGGACGTTGCTAAAACCATTCAACAAGCGGATGGTGCCTTTTATAGGGCCGTGGAGCTGGATAAAGTATCTCAGTTTCAATTTAACGCAATGCTTACTAAAATCTTGTCGGATTCGGATAGAAAGTCAGGTCAGGAATTATTTGATTTAGCACTTAACGAAGGTGTGATCAACCCAGAAACAAGAGCCATTGATATGGAAGCCTTGCATAACTGGTCGGTCCGTCACGAAGATAAGATTGATGCTATCCCTGGACTACGTCAGGATCTTCAAGAAATGGTTGGATCTATGACTGACGTAAGGTCCGCGGAACAATCTTTACTCCAAGATGCTAGATCTCAGTTAACTTACGATCAACAAGGTGAAGTTACGGGTGGTTGGTCTAATCTTCAAGCTTGGATGGACGATAACGATCAGTTGTTGAACATTTTGCCAAACTTGAAAGCTGAGTTAACACAGGCATTGAAAACAAGGACTGGTCTTAAAAAGACTATTCAAGAAACCAAAGCTCTTGATAAACAAAGAAAGCAAGGTATTACTTTATATAGTTTATTGGAAGACAAAACCTTTAACCCGACAGTAGCTATGCAAAAAGCTATTTCAGACAACAACCCAAGACCATTTTCAGAATTAAATGAACTTTACAAAGTCATCGAAGATTTAGGAGAAGGTGGCGTTACTGTTATTGAAAAAGGGATTAACAAGGGTGCAAAGATTACAAAGAAAGAAGCTGATAACGCTTTCTTAGCTTCTTTAATGGATGCTATTTTTGAAAAGGGTGGCGGAGAATCATCTCCCGTGTTTAACTTCAGGGCAGCTTATGATGCTTTATTCACTCCAGCACCTAATTCAACACAAAAGCTATCCGTTGCAGATTGGATAAAAAGCAAGGATTTAATGAGCGAAGGTAGGCTGGCTTTGATAAAGAAATTTATCGGAGAAATGGCCGCGGTTGAAGCCTTTGTATCTCGTGGGTATTCTAAAAAAGGTGAGGCCTTAGAGTTAGACGTAGATCCAAAATTGTTACTACTTGGTCGTATCAGTGGTGCGAATATGGGTCAATCTATTTCAAGGATGCTTGGCGGTAAGTCTGATTTGATAGCGGGATCTGCTGGTTCTCAAGCAGTTACCACAAAGATAAAAGCTTTAGCTGATATACCCAATGAATATCGTCAAGATGCGATTGCTAGAGTTTTAAATGACAGAAAATTGTTAGCTTTATCTCTTAAAAAAGCTAGAACTCAGGAAGAGAAAAACGCAACGATGTCTCAGTTCTTAGACGCTTTGATTGAGAGTTACGCAATTAATCCGGCTAAACGAACTGTTGGTCCGGCAATACGTTTTTACACAGAAGAAGAGATAAAAGAAGAACCAAGGCCAGGTATAGAAGTGCCTGATTTCTTCAGTGCTTCTTTAGAAAGAACACCCGCCCTTCCCACGCGGAGTGCGGCTGCTCCTGAGCAACGTCCATTTGTAGTTGCTGAAGCACCTACCTCGGACAGTTCAGGAGTAGCCAGTTTATTACCTCAAGGGAAGCCGGACCCTAATGTCCGGAGACAATATGGTCAATATTTCCCTTATGATATAGTGTCTGCATAATATGGCTGTCCCACGTTTTAGTTTTGGTTCAGGCGCAAGCGGGTTGTATAACCCGAATCAGGTTCTTGTGCCAACGACCTTAACTTCCGCGGATAGATCCCAAGCAGACAAGTATCAAGCAGAGTCTGACGCTTATAACAAAGCGATTGACGCTTATAAACAGCAGGCTGAAGAGTATAATAAAGCCTTAGAGGCATATAACGCAGGTCCTCGTACCAGTGATTTTACAAAAGAGATACCTAAAAAACCTGCGGACTTAAGTTTTACGCAAGCAGACCTAGATGCGTTTGAAGCCGCGTCTACCGCCAGAGCACAGCAACTTCAAGCGGCTCGGCAAAATGCTTTTAACATCATGCAGAATCCCGAAGGGTTTTCTCAACAGTATGGTATAGGTTCTCTTGGCTTTGAAGATGGTGGTGAAGTACCGCAAGGCGGTGTAGCTGAATTAAACCCTTACGGAATTCGATACAGTGGAGATACTAGAAACGTTATAAGCGATTCCCTAAAAGGTAAAGGATACTTTGGTGAGCTAACTTCACCTAGTGGTCAGGCGGTAACCGAATACTCTTTATACGACAGTGATATCGGAGACTATCCTTCGATTGTCCCAACGCTAACGAGAGAAGAGATAAATGACACCGTTATGAGATCTTCTCGTCAGTTGCCTCCGTCAGAATCTGTAGTTATGAAAGCACGAAGACACGCAATGGAACGAATAGCAGAAGGTAAAAGTCCTTTTGCGGGTCGTACCGAGTTACGTTTCCCCGTGCCTTCAGAAGCAGACCAAGATATGGTAAGACGTATTCAACGATTCCTAGAAAAAAATCGCCCCTAATACACCGCCTAAAAAAATACACACGGCGACATAAAACCACTCTTCGTTCTCCGATTTAAAATCAGACGACTTTAGGTCATAGCCGAGTGCGTCTCGGGATGTTCGGTTAAAGCGTAATGTCCAATTGCTGTTGTCTCTCATAACTCCTCCTTAAAGTAACCAATCACGGGCATCTTCGCCTAGAACTTGACCCGCTATATCAATTTTGTTTTTCAATGCACCTAGAATTTTTTCGTCGATTGTCTGAGGTGACACAAGATCAATGTACGTCACTTTGTTAGTCTGACCAATACGATGCGCTCTATCTTCCGACTGCAAGCGGATCTCCAAGTCATAACTGTTGCTGTAATAGATCACAGTGTTGGCGGCAGTCAACGTAATGCCGTAGCCTCCGGTCCGTGGTTGACCGACAAAGAATCGTAAGGGGCTGTCTTTGTCTTGGAACCGCTCAACAATCTCTTGACGCTCGTCCTGTGGAGTCTCACCGTAGTAGTCAGCCACGGAATCCTCACCATACTTCTCGGCCAACGACTCACGGATCTTTTTGATATCATGCGTGTACGTGGCCCAGATGATTGCCTTGCCTTGTACCTCATCAATTATCTCCATCAATTCAGGTAATCGATGATTCGGGATAGGCTCAATCTCACCATCGTCTGGCTGTAAGAAACCACAACATATTTGTTGCAACCGCATAATCTGAGTCAAGACGCTAGCGGTCGTAGCCAACTCACCGTTATCGAGTTTAGCCAATGCTAGTTTTTTCATTTGCATGTATAGCTTCGTTTGCTCTTTTGTCAGATTTACGTTTCGACGAATGTAGACTTTATCCGGCAGATCTAAACAGTCTTCTTTTAGTATGCGGTTACTAAAGCGGTCAAGCCTTTGATTTAATTCATCTAATCTGCGATAACCGACAATCTGCTGAAAACTACGATGGCCCATTGTCCGTTGTTGTGTGTTCGCGTATCGACCTTGGAATGCGTAGTAACTGTTGTATCCCAGACACTTAGGTGACAAAAACTCACACTGACTAAATAGATCCATCGGACTTTTAGTGACCGGAGATCCGGTCAAAATACGTCGGTACTTGCTAACATTCTGCAATGCAATAATGTTCTTGGTCCGTTGCGCTTGCCTGTTTTTAATTGTCGTGCTCTCGTCAACAATCACCATGTTGTCAGGATTCTTAGATAAAAATACTTTGGCAATCTGCACACCCTTACGAGTACTGAATGCTTCGACGTTCATGACGAATATCTTCATGCCGTCAAACGGATCGAGCACAAACGGTTCAAGCTCGTCGTGAAACTTTTGTGTGATATTCGGTTGCCAACGCACGATCTTTCGCGGTATTCTTTTGGGAAGATGGACGGGGACCTCTTTCTTAACCCAGTTATCGAATACCCCTTTGGGTGCGATAACTAACACAGCGTTGATCTTTTTGGCTTCATACAGAATGCCCATAGTATCAATCGCTACTTTTGTTTTACCAGTACCCATTTCCATAAACAGCGCATAGTAAGGCGCGGCCCACGAATCACGGATCACGTCCCGCTGGTGATCGAATGGTTCAGTTTCAAATTTGTAATCTTTCAAAATAATTCCTCGTGTAGTTGACATTTGTAGGATAATGCGTAATATACGCATTTGTCAAGGCCAGATATGGTCTTTAATCACGAAAGGAGGAACTATGGACTTGACAGCACTGATGGAGCAGGAAGTAAAGCCGAGAAGTTCGGTGGAGGGCCTGAGCCAAGATGGACTCAAAAGTGTAGCAGATACTGCGATCAAAATCCGAGACAAGGAGCTTTTGATTGCAGAGTTGGAAGAAAAATTATCGGAAGAGAAGAAAGCTTTGCTGAAGCTCACCGATGAAGATTTACCGGGCATGTTTCTAGAATTAGGTTTGAATAAGTTGGAGCTTGAAGATGGTTCGACTGTTGAAGTGAAGCAGACTTATGGCGCTTCTATCAAAGTTGATAATCGTCCAGCCGCTTACGATTGGCTTCGTGATAACGGCTATGACGACATCATCAAGAACACCGTCGCTTGTTCATTCGGCAGGGGAGAGGATGAAGTTGCAAAACGTTTTGCAGAGTTCGCCTCGCAACAGGGCTTTGATGCTCAAACAAAAACAGATGTTCACCCACAGACTCTCAGGGCTTTCATCAAGGAACGGGTTGAGGCTGGTGATGAATTCCCAATGGAATTGTTTGGAGCTTGGGTAGGACAACGTGCAACTATTAAGAAAGGTAAAAAGTAATGGCTAAGACCGAAGTAGCAAAGCAAAAAGAGAACGGAATCACCGTTTTTGATCCATCTATCTTTGAGGCCGATGCTGGAAAAGGAATGGAAAACGTCGGGCAAGAGGATCTTGCACTCCCGTTTATTAAGGTACTATCGGGGAATGATCCAGTACTTGATGAAAACGAGGAGGCTCGAAAGGGTGACATTTACAATACCGTCACTGGGAAAATTTACAAGGGTAAGAACGGCATACGGGTTATACCTTGTGCTTATCAGCGTCGCTTTATCCAGTGGGCTCCACGTGGTAGCGGGACCGGCGCACCTAGCGCTATCTACACACCTCAAGATGAGAGACCAAAGACCGAAAGGTCCCCCGACGACAACAAGGATTATGTAGTCGGTACGAATGGTGAGTACATCGAGGAGACACACCAGCACTTCGTAGTTGTGCTGAACGATGACGGCACTGCGGAAACTGCGTTGATTGCAATGAAGTCAACACAGCTTAAAAAGTCTCGTAAGTGGAACTCGATGATGGCCTCTCGTGTGATGCAAGGCTCTAACGGTGCTTTCACACCACCACGGTACAGCCACATCTACCTCTTGAAAACTATCCAAGAGGAAAACTCAAAGGGTTCTTGGCACGGTTGGGAAATGTCCCTAGAGGGACCAATCCAAGACGCGGCTTTGTATACGCAAGCTAAGAAGTTCTCTGAGGATATCCTTGCGGGAGACATTGTAGTCAAACATGTTGGCGATGATGACGGTAACGATGGAGATTCAATACCGTTTTAATCATCAGGGGGCGGGGCAACCCGCCCAACCAACGTGGGAGACTCTATGTCAGTTGAAAAGTTTGCATCTATCTTTGAAGGATTGAAGTGCGCGTATGGCTTCTACAGGATAGATGGAGAAAAAGCTAATGGCAAAAAAGATGGTAAAGGCGGGGTTATACGAAAAGAACCAACGCTCGCTGTATTTAAAGATCACTTAGAAGGTAACGGACAAGGCATAGGTATAATACCCATCAACGAAGATGACTCTTGTAGGTGGGGTTGCATTGATATCGACCAGTATCCGCTCGATCATGAGGCGCTCATTAATAAGATACGTGAGCTTAAGTTGCCGCTCGTCGTTTGTCGATCAAAGTCAGGGGGAGCGCATTGCTTCTTGTTCAGTTCAGATTGGGTTTCTGCGGAGGATATGCAGAAGTCTCTTAAAAACGTGTCTGCGACTTTGGGATATGGCGGTAGCGAGATTTTCCCGAAGCAAATAAGACTTCACCTAGATCGCGGGGATGTCGGCAACTATCTTAATTTACCTTATTACAACGGGGAAGATGGATTACGTTACGGTTTCTTGGACGATGGCACGTCTGCCACGCTAGAACAGTTTATAGAACTGTACGATAAATACGTACAGACTCCCGAACAGGTTAAGGCTTTACAGATAACCAAGAACAAAGAAACAAAACTCTTGGCCGACGGACCACCTTGTCTACAAATTCTTGCACGAGAAAAGATTTCAGAGGGCGGCAGAAACAACGGGTTGTTTAACTTTGGCGTTTATTTACGTAAAGCTCATTCGGATACATGGGAGGATGAGTTATTGAAATACAACTCGTCTTTCATTAGTCCGGCATTGCCTCTTCGTGAAGTTAATACCATTGCAAAACAGATACGTGGAAACAAGTATGAATACAAATGTGGGGATTCTCCTATTAACAGTTATTGCAACAAGGATCTGTGTCGGACCAGAAAGCATGGGGTTGGCTCGGCATCTTCTGGGGCAACTATTGCCAATTTACGGAAATACAATTCCACCCCACCCCTTTGGTTTTTAGACGTTAACGGTGAGCCTTTGGAATTAGATACTGAGGGTCTTATGAGCCAAGGGGCTTTTCAAAAATCTTGTTTAGAACAGCTGAACTTCATGCCTCGCACCATGAAAAAAGATAACTGGGAAGGACGCATTAGCGGGTTGTTATCTGAGATGAAAGAAAACGATGGAGCGATTATTGAAGTATCTCAGGACGTTACTTCCTCGGGTCAGTTTTATGATTACTTGGAAGAGTTCTGTACTCAAATGCAACAAGCTGATGACAAAGAAGGCATCTTGTTACGCCGACCTTGGACCGATGATGAAACAGAATTGACGTATTTCAGACTGAAAGATTTTGAGGACTTCTTGAAAAAGAACAAGTTCTTTGAGTTCAAAAGAAACAAAATCGGAAAGCATATTAAAGATATTCAGGGAGAGAACATCGTGATGAACATCAAAGGTAAATCCGTGAGAGTTTGGAAAATACCTAAATTTGAAAACCAAGAAATACCTGTAAGCACCCCTAAGTTTAAACAGAAGGAGTCACCGTTTTGAAACCAGAAGAACGTGATAAGCGCATTTACGAAATGCACACTCAAGAGCATCGGACGCTTACCGCAATCGGTAAACACTTTGGCTTGACCAAAGAGCGTGTAAGACAAATTGTAAATAAGCACAGAGACGATGTTCAGGATATTCGGACCCCCAGGAACGGGTAAAACAACGACTCTTCTAAACATGGTGGACCGAGCACTCTCTGACGGGATGGACCCGAAAGAGATTGCTTTCCTCGCGTTTACGAAGAAGGCCGCTACCGAGGCTAAGGAACGTGCCGCGGCTCGCTTTGGGTTGAACCCAAAGACGGACCTGTTGTATTTCCGAACGCTACACAGTCTTGCACTCACGCAAACTTCAATAGGCTTAGAAAGCGTGATGAGCGATCAGCATTACAGGGAGCTTGGTAACCGGATTGGAATCGAGCTCAACGGCTCACGGACCGTGGACTTTGATGATGACATCTACAACATCGCTAATAAACAGAATCCGATTGTTACTTTAATCAATCTGGCCCGTGTAAAAAAGGTACCCTTGCGACAAGAATACAACCGAAGCAACTTGTCGGTGTCTTGGAGCGAGGTTGATTACGTAGATCGCGCCTTGCAAAGCTATAAGCACTCGATGAACTTGTACGACTACACAGATATGTTGGAAGTGTTCATCGCAGAAAGTGATAAGTGCTGTCCAAAATTTAAACTAACCTTCCTCGACGAAGCGCAAGACTTGTCTCCCTTACAATGGGACATCGCTCATATCTTGTCTGATAACTCAGACCGAATGTATGTGGCGGGAGATGACGATCAGGCGATTTACAGGTGGGGCGGTGCTGACGTTGATCACTTCATTAGTCTTAACAGTCAGTCCGAAACGCTACAACAATCGTACCGTGTGCCGAGTTCCGTGCACCAGCTTGCGGAGAACGTGGCAAAACGTATCTCTGGCCGATTCCCGAAGTCTTATCTACCTCGTGAAGAGGTAGGCATGGTTGCTCGCATCAATGGTCTTGAGTCATTAGATATATCCGAGGG
>Ga0208162_1000927_pt1 | contig 15897 bp, 7 predicted proteins | sample CB_VirMetaG_4_FD_184539 | JGI IMG/M metagenome (GOLD analysis project Ga0208162, IMG submission 184539) | Freshwater to marine saline gradient viral communities from Chesapeake Bay - CB_1508_1M Viral MetaG (SPAdes) (version 4) | ecosystem: Environmental > Aquatic > Marine > Coastal | place: USA... | reverse complement strand
AAAACCCCTGGTTACAGCCGTGTGTTCAGTATGGTAACCCGTGGTCAGCAAGAAAACCCCCAGGTGCTTGACCTGTCACGTGTTGTCAAAGAGTGGATCTCACCAGATGTAGATTCTATTATCGCTAGTCCGCAGAACTCTTTGGTTGCTGTAAGCGGTCAAAGTCTAAACGAAGTGTTTCTATATCGTTATTACAACGACGGTAAAGAAAACCTTATGGAGTCGTGGGTTAGCTGGTTAATGCCTGGTACTGTACAGTTCCTAGCTACTAGCTCTGACGATATGTATGCTGTAACTAAACAAGGTAACCAGTTTACCATTACTAAAGCAGCACTAAGTCAAAGCCCTGAGCAAGCTATTATTGTCAACAACGAAGGTGAAAAAGTTAACCCTTGTGTTGACCTGTACAAAAACATTGCTTCTAGTGCTGTTGTGTACGACGCTACTAACAACCGTACTAAGTGTTACATCCCTTACAACGATGTTTCAGGTTTGACACCTATCATCGTTATCAAAGGTGACACCAGTGCTGGTACGTTCGTGGAATCTGGTTTTACTATTACACCAGAACGAGGGTCTGATACCAACGGTCCGAACTCACCTGCTACTGAGACGTTCTTTATTGTACCTAATAAGAATCTAACCAACAGTGGTGAAAAACCACTTAATGTTGCTGGTGATGTTATTGTTGGATTTAAGTACGACTTCGACGTTACACTGCCTAAGACCTATTTCCGTCCTGAAAGAGCGGCTACTGATTTTACAGCTAATCTTACTATTGCACGGATGAAGTTTGCAGTTGGTTTGTCTGGTGTAATGAGTTTCAAACTACAGCAGACTGGACGCCGTCCTTACAGCGTAGAGTTCACAGGTGATGGTAGTACCACAACCTACACCTTTAACAAACGAGATCTAGACTACGTTACTAGGTCTGATGTTAAAGTGACAGTCAACGGTGTAAACGAGACTGGTTTTACTTTTAGTAATGACACCACGATTGTTTTTACCACTGCTCCGGCAAACAATGCGGAGATCGTTCTTTTTATTGAAGAGTGGTTTACTGTTCAGCCCATTGCTGACGCTAACACTTATCTAGCTAACGACGTTCCTCTTGCTAACGACACTGTATTTACCATTCCAATCCATCAACGCACAGAAAATTTTAGAGTTAGAATGTTTAACAATTCACCGTTCCCGGTTGCGGTCAATTCAATGATGTGGGAAGGTAACTACACACCACGTTTCTATAGGAGGGTCTGACGTTGTTCAATCCAAAAGAAAATATCCTTGATGAGCAACTAGCTGTATCAGGTATTGAAAATAACATTTTTGGTTTTGTTGCTGACATTTTTACTGGTGGCGCTTACTCAGCTAATAAACAAGCTAGAAAGCAAGCTGCTAGTGTAAATGAATACAATCACCAGATGTGGGAGTTCGATAACGAACAAGCACTTCGTTCTTACAACTACGCTGTTGACGGGCTTAAAATACTTAAGCGCAACACCGAAGCTAATATCTTAGCTCAAGAGGCTGATCTAAAACAAAAATATGATTACGGAATGGCTATCCGTAATTATGAGTTTAGTGAAGAGTTGCGGGAGTACAATCAATCTCAAGCACAAGCACAGGGTCAATTTAGTTTTAACGATATTGCCCTGCGTCAAGCTAACATCGAACAAGATCGATATTTAGCAGAACAGCAAGCTAGCCTTGATATTCAAGGGGATCAAACCTTAAAGGAATATACGATTGCTGCTGCCGGTCTTGATCTAAAACAACGTAGGATTAAAGCAGAATCAGACATCAAACTTCGTGAGTCTCGTATTGAAGCTTTGAAACAAGCTGGTCAAGTCCGAGCAAGAGGTCAGGCTGGTGTTTCATCAACCAAAGCCTTGCAAGCTGTTTTTGCTGAACAGGGTGCTCGTCAACAGGATATTGTACGACAAACGTTGTTTGCTGGTGAAGAGCTTGAGATTGACTTTAAGTCACTTAGCGATCAACTGCTTTTGGATCAAGCATCTCTAGACTTTTCACGGGCTAGTTTGTTGGCTTCTGACGTTGATAAACGTCGTAAGTTTGATATGCAAAAACTTCAAGCTGATCTAAATGCTGAAGCACAGATGATGCTAAGACCTGAACTAGCACCGCCTCTGCCTGCACCGTTCGCACTGCCGCGTCCTGAATATCAAGACATCTTTGAACCGAAGGTACCGCCTCAACCTAGAGAAGTCTATGCTCAAACTAGAAGTCTGGCTAGCGCATTTGTTAGTAACACTTTGGGCTTGGCCGCTACCGCAGCTGGTGCGGGGATAATTAAATTCTAAACTCTCTTATGGCACAATTTAGAAGTTACGCACAGCAAGGGAGTTTTAGCGACAACCAGCTACAAGCCCCCGATCAAACACAAAAAATTAGGAGACGTAAAGAAAGCCGTTTGCGTGGTATGCAGGCGGCTCAAGCTTTTCTTGAAGAAAACCGAAACGTCTATCTTAACTCACAAAAGCTTGCTCAACAGCAAGAATCTATAAACAGAGAAACAAACAGAAAGCTTGAACAAGAGAATCGCCAAAGGTATCGCGATGCTCTGACTCGGGATTTCAAGATTGAGCAGCAAAACATCCAAGGTCAAGCTCAAAGAACTGAAGATCTGATGAAGTCGATTGGTTCGATTTCTCAGAGTGCAATGCAGTTGTATGGGCAAATTCGAGAAAGCAGGCAAAAAGATAGGATTGCTGAGTCTACTTACATTATTGATCGTACTGGTCTAACCTATAACCAGCTTCAAGAGATCACAAAACTTGACGATAACCTCAGTCAAGCCGAGTTTGCACAGCAAGACATTATCCGTAACCTTATTGGTGAAGGCGATACTGATAAGTTAAACTTATTTTATAAGTACTATCAGAACAGAGGAACTAAAGAGTATGCTGAAAACGCTGGTCTTTTCCTCAAAACAGTTGATACGTATGCACCGTTTCTTGACGAAGCGTTGAGACGACTGCCTGTTGAGGCTACATCACAAGATAAACAAGATGCGTTAGAGCAAGCTCACCAAGACTTTCTTCGTGTTAATTTCTCTGAAAAAGGTGTACGTCCTGAATTGGTTTCGACGATTGTCAGCCCAAAGCTGCGATCAATTAGAAACGTATTCAATCAAAACCTGTTGCAACAACGGCTAACCGAAGCTGCTAAAACACAGAAACTTGATACCTTTAATTCACTTAACTTAGCGTGGAATAAAGGTGGCGTGTCTGAAATTATTAAGTTCAACAGTACAAACCCTTCAAGCCAAAAACGAGAGCAGATGCTTGAGTGGGCTGTTAACGCCTCTTATGGTAACGGTCCTAATGCATTGACCGGCAGTGACTTGAAAGAGCTGTTAGACTATGAATATGAGTTTAACGGTAAAACCACGACACTTGGTCAGCAATTCAGAGGCACCGAAGCTATTGGAAAAGTACACCAACGTATGCGTGCTTACAGGCGCGAAGAAACGATTGAATTTCAACAGAGAGAATCTGCAGAAAAAGATCGTATCAACAGTGGTGTTCGTGATCTATTTAGCCAGCTTAATTCAGACGGTTACTTGACTGATGCTGAGTACCGGCAAATGGAACAATATGTAGAGGATGAAGGTGGGTTTGGTATGAACATCCCGTTCCTTGACTCTGCTAAGAATCTAACTCTTACAAAACGTGCAGAAGTTGATGCTCAAAGAGAGCTTGACCGTTTGTATCGTAACGGTAACCTGACCGAAGAAAGAGTCAAATCTATGCGGTTAAGTCCTAACCTTGCTTCTCAATACTTGGGATACGCACGGGCACAGGACACGCTTCGTAATGGTGAAGAGTATAAGTCAGCTATTGAGCAAGTTAAGGCTTCTGTTCTTAACGATCAAGGTATTGCTGTTGCTTATACATCTAAGCGTAACGTCGCTAACGTTACCGCTATGCAAAACAAACTTGTAAGAGAGTTTAAGGCAAACCTAGCAGCAACTGGTGACATCCAACAATCCTTGGCGTTGAACAATCAACGTGTTGCACCGTTGTTGTCTAACTTGGCAAACCGTGATAAAAACGGTAATTTTTTAGAGATCATCAACGATCAAAAAAACTTGTTAGGTAAAGCTCAGCAGAGTATTGCTGATTTCACAGCCGTGAATAAAGTCATGCTTGACAACCCTAACGTGTTGACTGATCCTAAATTTATTGTTAATGCAATGAGTGAATCTATGGAAGCTGATGTAGTAAATTATTTTGACAAGATTGGTAACCCAGGTGCTCAAGAGCCTGCTATCATTCGTCATATTGGTGATCGATTTAATATGGACCGGTTGCAGGTCATGAATTTCATTGCTCCTGCTATTGGTAAAGAGCCTATTAAATTGAAAGATATGACTCTTGCCGAACGTAAAGCACAGCTGCCTCCTAGGTTTATTCGTGCGTTTAACGTTAACAGAACTAATGAACGTGTACAACGTGCTGGTGTAGCCCTTGCTAACGCTGGCAGCACTGCTCAACTGCGTGGACGTTTTAACGTACCTATGTCTGACAAAGCTGTGCCTGGTGCACGTACTTTGGTTGGAATGGGTCTCCCTCCCCGTAGTGCTGCATCTTTGGCAGGTACGATTGAACAAGAATCGACTTGGCAAGGTCAGCGTAGTTGGGGTGAAGTAATGAACGATACCTCTGAAAGGAATTATGGTCTTTTGTCTTGGGCTGAGTTCCAAGGTGATCGTGCACGTGTTGCACGTATTGAAGGTTATCTAGGCAAATCTATTGATCAAGCTACTGACAACGAGCAACTTGGTGCTATCCTACGTGAGATGAAAGAGGTCTACCCACAAACCTATAAGGTTATGATGGATTCTTCTTCAACTCAAATTGAGATTGACCAAGCCCTCAAAGATTATGTAGGCTACGGTCATGCTGGTAACCGATACAGGTTTGCTAACCAGATTTTTAATCAATTAAATGAATAGCTATGATCCATCGATGATGGGAGGTACGCCTAGTCTAAGTGAGGAAGACCGTGAAGAGATGCTTAAGGAGCAACAGCGCCTTCAAGGTCTCATCACGCCTCCAGACGAAACCCAAATCGATCCCCAGGCTCAAACACCCGAAGCTACGGCTGAGGCTGTCCCTGAGCCTCAAGCTCCAGTAACAGAACAAGTTACACCTAATCGATATAGGGATGCCCAAGGCAATGTTGACATTGAAAAACTACGCCGTGAAGGTGCTGAGTTTGATATGGCTGCTGCTACAGGCGTCCTTGATTTTGGTGTTGACCTACTAAATCTTATTCCCAACGTTGACATTCCCAAAGTATCACCTTATGAAAACGAGGTTGCTCAGAGTGTCCGTGAACTTTCGTCTATTTTAATACCTACTGTTGCGCTTGGCGGTGTTGCCGGTGCTGCAGTCAAAGGATCTAAAGCCGTACAAGCATCTAAATTCCTTAATGATCCTCTTGTCAAACATATCGGCCAAACTGCATTAAGTGCTGGTACTGGTGCGTTTGTTGACTACACTGTTGAAATTAACCAAGAGGACGACAACCTATCTGGTAGTCTGCGAAAACAGTGGCCTAGATGGTTTGGTTGGATTCCTGAGGATGTTGCTACATTGGATAGCGACAGTCCTGAAATTAAACGTGCTAAGAACGTCACCGAAGGTGCTTACTTAGGTGTTGGCACTGACTTGCTGCTTGGTCTAAACAAACTGTTTAAGGGTGTACGTGGCATTGACAGGGCTACACAGTGGGTACCTGAATCTGAAAAAGCAACAGCTTGGTTCAGTAAAAACCTAGAGATTGACGCTACACCTGAAGCTGTAATTGAACGCTCTGCAGGCAAACGCTCCGATGCTCTTGATGAAATCGGTTCTTACAACTTAGATAAATCTACTAACCTAGATCAACCTATTTTTGGTGTACACGATCTTTATGGGTACCAAGAGCAAGGTGTTAGATCTGCTGATGACCTTGGTGTGATTGGTGCTTCTGTTGACGTTGTACGTATTAACAAAGACATTGAAACGGTCTACGGTCGTGTAGGTAGTGTTGTTACTGAAGGTGCTCTTAAGTTTGGTTTAGAGACTGCTGATAATCAAGAAATGGTTATTCGTGGGATTGCTAGCCAACTGCAAGACGCTGGGGAGTATGGATACAACACAGCAGGTGGTCGTTATATTAGCCACAAAGAAGTTGTAGAAGAAGGTGAAGCACTTGCTGCTCAATTCTATGATATGGATTTGCCGCAACTCAAACGTGCAATATCTAAACTACAACGTCCTGATCCTGACACTAACGTCATGGTGCTTCGTTCAGAAGGCTATGCAGGTGTTATGGGTGCTATTAAGAAGTATATGGATGACTTTGTCAACATGGATTACATGCGGGCACAGGCATACGTCGGTACTTCTATGGCTGGTCAGGTATCTGATATGGCTCAAGGTATGCGCCTTACTGAAGGCACACCTGCCATTGAACGTGCACAAGAACAGATCCTTGATCGTGTTGAGTTCCTAATGGCACAAAAGGGCATGACGTCGTATGCACGAGGCCGTGCTCTTAACATGCTTAACCTTTGGAACCGCATGACTGTTAAGGGTACTAAAGCGTTTGACATGGCTGAGGCTAAGCGCCTTGAAGGTCTTATCAAAAACGAAGGCAACGCCACGCTTCGTACTATGGAGCGTATCAAACAAGAAGCTAAGTCTACTGTTGACAACCTGCGTGTCATCAAAGAAGAGCAGCCTGAAATGCTTGCTCCGTTGATGATGGCATATGAATTGACTGACGGCAATGTCAAAACTATTGCCCGCCTAAATGATTATATTCGTAACTCTACTGGTGTTTTAAGTAAAGCGTTTATTGATTTGAATCCTGAAATCCCTTCTGTGGTTCTTCGTGGGTTCTTCTCTAACCTTTACAACTCTACGTTGAGTGCATTTGCAACTCCCATCAAAGCTGGTCTATCTAACGCATACCTGTTAGCTGAAAAGCCTGTGCGTACCATGGCTGGTGGTTTGATGAATGGTGACCTGAAAACAATCCGACGTGGTTGGTATCAATACAACGCTGCTCTTGAAACGCTGCAAGATTCTTTTGGTTACATGAAAGAGGTCTTCAAACGTAGTGGTACTGACCCTTATGTGGTTGCTGCACGTGATGATATTGGACTGCGTAACGAAGCACAGATGGACGTGCTGCGAGCCTTTGCAAACGCTAAAGCTGCAGAAGGTGAGTACGGTCCACAAGTCATGTTGCAGATGGTTGAAGACATGAATGCGTTGGCTGATCATCCTTGGTTGCGTTTTGGTAACCGTTCTATGCAGGCGCTTGACGGCTTTACACAGTCTATGATTGCCACTGCAGAAGCCAAAGGGCGTGCATACGACATGGTAACTAACGGCGGTAAAGAAGCGTTTGATGCAGACAAAGCTCAAGCACTTTACACAAAAGTGCGTGACGGAATGTTTGATAAAAACACTGGTCTAATTACTGATGACGCTGTAAAACATACAACCGGTGAGATTGCTTTGAACTTGGACAACGCAGCTAACGATGCGTTTTCTTCAGCAATCCGTAGATTTCCTGTTCTTAAACCGTTCCTGTTGTTTACTAAAACACCCCTAAACGATCTAGCTTTGTCAGCTACTTATACTCCTTTGGGTGTCTTTTCTAAAACTCGTAAACAGTTTTCTTTGCCGTTTGAAGAAATGGCAGGAGAAGAGGTTGAACGGTTGCTTGTGTCTCGTGGTGTTGATCTTGAAAATACACCATCTATTAAAGCTAAGTACGACGAAATTCGTGCTGACATAAAAGGACGCGAAGCTATCGGTAACCTGGCTGTAGCCGGTGCTGTGGGTCTTTTCTTGAATGATAGGATTACTGGCAACGGACTTTACGACAAACAAAAACAAGCTCTTCGACGGGAAATTAACTGGAAGCCCCGTTCTATTCGTTTGCCTGGTGGTGAATGGGTTAGCTACGATAACCTTGGACCTATTACTAACTGGTTAGCTTTGACTGTTGATGTCATGGATAACTTTGGCAGCTTGGCACCAAACGACATCGGTGAACAGCTTCATAAACTAGGCTTTGTTATGGCTTCTTCTATTACAGAAAAGACTAGCACTTCTGGTTTGGAAGCCTTCTTTGATGTACTTAGAGGTGATACCGGTACTATCAACAAATGGACTGCTAGTTTCTTGACCAGCGCAACTGTGCCTGGTTCTAGTCAACTCGCAGAGATCTCTCGACTTATGGACCCAGGTCTAAAGGAAGTTGAGATGAGTGTGTTTGATTTGATGCGTAACCGCAACCCAATGACAAAAGGTCAACTTCCTGCTGTCTACGATTGGATTGACGGTGGTGAGGTTGGTATTCCTGATACCTTTATGGCACGTGTATGGAATACCTATATGCCTTGGAAAGTTAGTGGCAGCATGAGCGATGAAAAACAATTCCTTATGGACATTGAATACGATGCTCGTCCTACTCTGCGTACCAACGGCAAAGGTATTGAATACACTAAAGACGAACGTTCTGAGATTACTAACATCATGGGACGTGATGGGTTGTTCAAAGATGGCATTAAACGTGTCATGCAAACTACACAAGGTAGAGAATTTAGACGTCGTTACAAAGAGGCAGTGGATGCAGGTCTAGAGCCTGATCTTAGCATCTTTGAAGATCTACACATCATGCTAGATCGTGAACTGCGTTATGCTATGAAGATGGCATCTGCCAAATCTTCTAGCCGCGATTCTGTATCTAGAAAAATGTATATTCAAGAAACTGTTGGTGGTTACTTACGTTCTGGTATGAAGAACGAAGCCGAACGGTTCTTGCAATACATGGGTGAATACTCTTATTAACTTACTAAAGCGTAATGGCTGTAACTCAAAACTCATTCACAGGAAATGGCTCCACCACCAATTTCTCTTTTACATTCCCCTATATTAAAGAAGCGGACGTCAAAGCTAAAATTGACGGCGTAAACACAACTGCATTCACACTAGCCAACGCAACAACGGTATCGTTTACTACAGCTCCGTCTAACGGGGCTGCTATTATCATTTTCCGTGATACCGACAACGACGAAAAAACAGCTACGTTCTTTGCTGGATCGGCTATCAAAGCAGAGGACTTGAACAACAACTTTGATCAGGTGTTGTTTACTGCACAAGAGGTTGACAACAACGCTTTGCAGACCCTTGGTGGCACCATGTCTGGTGATCTGAACTTTGGTCAGAACGCTAACATTGTCTTCGAAGGTGCAACAGATGATGCAAATGAAACAACTCTGACGGTTGCAGATCCTACTGCTGACCGTACGATCACCTTGCCCGACGTAACTGGTACTGTTGTCACGACTGGTGACACAGCAACTGTTGCTACAGCAATGGTAGCCGACTCTGCAATTACTAGCGCAAAAATTTCTGACGGTACTATTGCTACAGGCGACATTGCAAACGACGCAATTACTACCGCAAAGATTGCTGACGCAAACGTTACCACGGCACTGATTGCAGATGCCAATGTGACCACTGCAAAGCTTGCTAGCGATGCTGTTACCACGGCTAAGATCACTGATGCCAACGTAACCACCGCTAAGATTGCAAACGACGCAATTACTGCCGCAAAAATTGCAGCAGATGCTGTTGGATCTAGCGAGATTGCAGCTAATGCAGTTACTTCAAGTGAGCTGGCTGACGCTTCTGTTGATACTGCAGCTATTGTTGACGCAAATGTCACTACTGCAAAGGTAGCTGACTCTGCAATCACCACTGCAAAGATCAACGACAGCGCAGTTACCAGTGCAAAGATTGGTTCTAACCAAGTAACTGAAGCAAAGATTGCAGATAACGCAGTCACTACCGCTAAAATTCCTGATAGTGGTGTAACTACACCTAAGATTGCTGACAATGCTGTCACAAACGTCAAGCTTGCTGATGCTGAGCTGCGTGAACTGGCAACTATGGGGTCTACCACTGCGTCTGCACTGGCTGATCTTACGCAAGCTGAGGTTCAAATCCTAGACGGTGCGACTGTTAGCACCAACGAACTCAATATCTTGGATGGTGTCACTGCTAATGCAACTGAAATCAACCAGCTTGACGGCAATACGCTGACTAATAGCTTTACTGCTAGCAGCACAACCCAATATCCGTCGTCTAATGCCATCAGCGGCTACGTTCTTGGCCTGATGGACAACCTCGGTGGCTTTGTTGCCATCGCAAACGAGAACAGCTTCCCCACTACCAACCCTGATCCCTCTGATGATGCAGGCACTGTTGTGTCTATCTCTGATGCAGGTGGTCTGGTAGTCAGTGCATCTGGCACTGCAAGTGGTCAAACCACTGGTGGTACTGCTGTAACCATCACAGGCTTCCCGTCTGCACTGCAAAGCAGCACCCTGCCTGCAGGTCAAGGCTTGCAAGTTGTTTCTACTTCCACGCTCAACACCTATACGTACCACAAAGTCCTTGGTACAGACGCTGACATTGCACAACTGAACGATGATGTCAATGATTTCTTTGCCCGGTATCGTATTGGCACGACTAATCCTACCACAGATCTAGACGCTGGTGACCTGTTCTTCAACACGTCCACTGGCAAGATGCTGGTGTATGACTCCACTACGTCTGCATGGGAGGAGGTACAGGCTGTTGGTAACTACTTCATCAACACTCTAAGCTCCTCAGGAGGCACTGGAGGCGGCTCAGCGACGTTTAACGGCTCTGCTTATAGGTTTACCCTCAGCAACCCTGGAAGTGTCGCACAGCAGCATATCGTAAGCATTAACGGTGTCATTCAAAAGCCTAACAGTGGCACGTCACAACCGTCTGAAGGCTTTGCTATCGACAATGCTGACATCATTCTTGCTGCAGCTCCTGCTACTGGCTCTGAGTTCTTCATTGTCACTGTAGGTACTTCTGTCAATATCGGTGCTCCTAGCAACGATACCATCAATAATGCGATGGTTAAGGCTGATGCAGCCATTGCTGGCACCAAGATCAGCCCAGACTTTGGTAGTCAAAACGTTGTAACGACTGGATCGGTTGGTGTTGGAACGACGTCGCCACTTGCTTTATATCGCAGCTTGTCTATTCACGGACCAGCCAATGATCAAGGTGGTGTTCTTGATTTAGCAACAGCTAATCAGTCTTCAAGAGCATACGTATTTAACGATTCCAACGGCTTGAGCGTTCAAACCGCAACGTCTCACCCCATTCTGTTTAAGCCTAACAGCACCGAGCGCCTGCGTATAGACAGCTCTGGGCGTGTAGTTATTGGCGCAACTTCAACTCCAGTTCAATTTTCAGTTCAAAACGCCTCAACTTCGCTTGGGATTGAAGTTGACACGGCTAGTGGGTTTGCGTCTGGTCCTACCTTGCGTGGTTACCACCGTCCTGGAAGTGCCTACAAAAACTTAGGCATTACTGGTGCACAAATTATGTTTGGCATCAATGATGTAGAGAAAGCACGCATCGACAGCTCGGGGCGGTTGTTGCTGGGCCATAGCAGCAGCGTGGGTGATGACAACAACCTGCAACTTGTTGGGTCAACGGCTGATGGATCTTCAGCGACATTTTGGCGCTCTAGTTCGGATTCAGGCAATCCCCAGCTCAACTTTGTAAAAACTAGAGGTTCTGTAGCTTCTCCCTCAATTGTTTCTAGTGGCGACACTTTAGGACGCATTCGGTTTTATGGCTGGGATGGTCTTGACAGTGACAGTAGAGCCGCAGAAATTATCGCGCAAGTAGACGGAACACCTGGCGGGGATGATATGCCAGGAAGGCTCATCTTCAGCACCACAGCTGACGGCTCACGCGTCGTGACTGAGCGGATGCGAATCGACAGCTCTGGAAATGTTGGCATCGGAACCACATCCCCGTCAAAAAAGTTACACATCGATTCAAGCTCAGATCAAATACGTTTGTCCGATGGATCTGGCGGTTTTGAGTTGAGAGCTGGCAACGTATTTAAGATTTCTGATGATGGTACTGAGCGGGTGCGGATCGACAGCTCTGGGAATGTTGGCATCGGAGTGTCGTCGCCGCGTGGACTTCTTCACTTACATTCTTCTAGTGCTCCTCGGCTTGATTTTACAAACGCAACTACAGGCACAGCAAGCACAGATGGAACAACTATTTCTGTTGATAGCTCAACAGGCGCGTTAAATATCATTCAAAGAGAGTCGCAACCAATCCAGTTTTATACCAATAATACTGAGAAAGTGCGTATTGATACTGACGGTCACCTGCAGATTCGCCGTGAGGGCGTTTCAAGTATGCCAGGTGTTGATACACGGCACACTCGCTATATTATCAAGCAAACTAATGGTCAAGAAGCAATTCTTGGCGCAGTTTATGCACAAGGTCAATCAGCTTGGGGCGGCGATTTAGTCTTCGCAAGTAAAAGTGCAACCGGCATCCCAACTACTGGATTGACGGAGCGGATGAGGATTGGTGATAGTGGGTATGTAGCCACTCACATGAGCAGCACCCTTGGGCTTGTTCTTGGCACAGTAGGTAATGCAACAAATTACACCATAATTAAAGGTAGAAGTTCTTCTACGGGCATTAACACTGGAAACGATGTTTTCTATGTTTATGGCAACGGCAACGTTCAAAACAGTAATAACTCTTACGGGCAAATTTCAGATGTCAAGCTAAAAGAAAACATTGTTGACGCGAACTCGCAGTGGGACAACATAAAAGGTGTAAGAGTCCGCAACTTTAATTTTATTGAAGGACAAACTCATACGCAAATTGGTGTTGTTGCTCAAGAGCTTGAGGCAGTATCGCCTGGTCTTATTGATGAAGCACCTGATCGCGACGAAGACGGCAACGATCTTGGTACTGTCACTAAATCAGTCAAGTATTCAGTGCTTTATATGAAAGCAGTCAAAGCACTTCAAGAAGCAATGGAGCGCATCGAAACCCTAGAAACACAAAACGCCTCCCTTGAGGCAAGACTAACCGCTCTTGAAGGAGGATCTTAATTATGGCACTTACACAAATTACAACCGGTGGTGTTGATGACAATATCAACATCGACAGTAATACTCTGAAGGTTGACGGTACTAATAACCGGGTTGGAATCGGGACGGCGTCGCCTGGGCATAACCTGGAAGTAAAAGGAAGCTTCCCTGACTTCGCAATCGTTGATTCTGATACTACAAACGACAAGTTCAGGATTCTGCATAACGGTGGTGGAACACAGTTGATGGTGGATCCCAATAATGTCGGACCTAACGCAAGTTATCTTTTGGTCTCAGTTGATGGCAGCGAGCGGATGCGTATCAACAGCTCTGGGCATGTTGGCATTGGAACCACTAACCCTAATTCCAAATTAACTCTTTCAACTGGGGACAAGATTTTTGTACCTACAGGCGAAACTCTCAATTTTGGTCACACGACTGGGTCGGTAAATACCGAGCGGATGCGTATCGACAGCTCGGGGCGGTTGTTGGTAGGGACAACGACTGCTAACGGCAGCATGACCGTGAACATGGGCACGGATAAAAATATTAGTTTTTCTGGCGGTGTTAGTGAAGTTGGTAGCGTTCCAGCTTTACAAGCAACTAACACGTCCGGAAGCTCTTTGGCGTCAATGGGTTTCCGTGCCACAGATCTGCGTTTTGCCACAGGCTCAGCCGAGCGGATGCGAATCGATAGCTCGGGGCGGTTGTTGTTGGGCACGACGACTGAAGGTTCTGGAAATGCCGACAACCTTACAGTTGCAGATAGTGGTCACTCCGGAATCACGATTCGCTCTGGAACGTCTAGCCATGGTTCTATTTACTTCTCAGACGCAACCAGTGGCGGTGGCGAGTATGACGGATATATTGAATACGAACACGCTAATCAAAGATTTAACTTCGGCACGGCAGGTAACACAAGGATGCGCATCGACAGCTCTGGCAATGTTGGAGTAGGACACACTAATCCGTCAGCGTTTGGCAAATTTGTTGTTAGTGGAACTGGCAACTTAGTTAATCTCAATGCAAGTAGCGGCGCTGCAAGTCTAAAATTTTACGAGAACGGTTCTGGCAGATTCAATTTAGATACTTTAAATGGATCAGTTGGCTTAGCTTTCAAAAATGGCAGTAGTGAATTTGCACGCATCGACAGCTCAGGGCGATTGTTGGTTGGAGCGTCAAGTACTCGCAACAAGTGGAACAATCAAACAATTGGCGCAAACCTTTTGCAAGTAGAGAGAGCAGGCGATGCAAATGCTGCTGCAATTTCTATTACTGCCAACTCAGGAACAACAAACAACACCTCTGCGGTGAGTGCGGCTGCTCGCTTGCTACTGGGACGTACTAGAGGCACAAGCGTTGGCTCTAATCAAGGCATTGCTAATGGCGACATCTTGGGCGATGTAAGTTTCCAAGGAATGGATGGCAGTGAATTTGTAGAAGCTGCAGCTATTCAAGCATTCGTTGATGGTGTTCCTAGTGCTAATGATATGCCGGGTAGGCTCGTTTTCAAAACCACCACGGACGGTTCAAGCGCCCCGAGCGCGCATATGATTATAAATCGCAATGGTGAGTGCCGAATTGGGCATGGTGATTCAGACCCTGTAAGCACTGATATGGTGCATAGCATCCAGGACCCCAACCTAGGTGCTGTTACAAGCAATTTAGCTCGTCTTGTGATGCAAGAAAGAGCTGGTAATTGGATTTCATTTAAGTCGGGCAGTGGAACTCATTACGGCACCATTTCTCAAAATGGAAGCGGTGTTTCTTACGGCAGCAACTCTGATTATCGCTTAAAAAATAACGTTGAAAATTTTACAGGTGGTATAGCTTTAGTAAAACAGTTGCGCCCAGTTACGTTCAACTGGAATGAACTTAGTGGCAATTCCGACACAACCTCAACGCAAAGGGGATTCATAGCGCATGAGGTTCAGGCAGTGGAGCCAACCGCTGTTACAGGCGAAAAAGATGAAATGGATCGGTATGGTGATTGCTACGATGCAGAAGGCAGAAAAACTCAAACAAATGTTTTTGAGCGCCAAGCAAAAGAAGGCGAAACTTGGACTTTTCAATCAGAGGAAATTCGTGATCAACAGCTTGATCCAGCAAAGCTAGTTCCGATATTGACTGCTGCACTGCAGGAAGCAATCGCCAAAATCGAAACCTTAGAAACCAAAGTTGCAGCCTTAGAAGCTGCAGAATAAACCACTCTATTTTTTATTTACTAACAATGTCTACTATTACTTGGAAAGTTGCTAACCTTGACCGCACTCTCGCTGACGGTCGCGTTTCTACTGTTCACTACACCGTTGATGCACGTTCTGATGACGAAGTGTATTCCGCTGGTGCTTATGGTTCTATTGGTCTTGAAGGCGATGTGGTCACTCCCTACGCTGACCTGACCGAAGAGACTGTCGTTGGCTGGGTCAAAGCAGCCCTGGGTGAAGAAAAGGTTGCAGAAGTTGCTGCAGCACTTGAAGCCCAACTGACTGAACAAGCTACACCTACTGTTGGATCCGGCACACCCTGGTCCTGATAACCATTACCTTTTAGCACAATGATCACCCTTATCCGTCCAATCCTGTTTTCCTTTCTTCAATCTGACAAGGTCAAGCTGCTCATTGTAGACATGCTGACCAAACTGGCTGAGTCTACCGACAACGATGTCGATGACAAAGCTGTTGAGTTTATTCGTAACGGACTTTTCCCTAACAAATAATGGACTTAGGAGAGCCGCCGGTACTACCGTCTCTACGGCTCCCTGAGCCCCTTGTTTTACCCCGTCCGGTACTAGATGTCCCACGAGCGGATTTGCCCTCGTACAAGCCGCTTGTGGTGCCTCCTAGCGACCTTCGGCCACCTCCGGGAGTCAAAGGAACAACAGAATCCGACAAAGAAAAACC
>Ga0208162_1000925_pt1 | contig 15899 bp, 21 predicted proteins | sample CB_VirMetaG_4_FD_184539 | JGI IMG/M metagenome (GOLD analysis project Ga0208162, IMG submission 184539) | Freshwater to marine saline gradient viral communities from Chesapeake Bay - CB_1508_1M Viral MetaG (SPAdes) (version 4) | ecosystem: Environmental > Aquatic > Marine > Coastal | place: USA... | reverse complement strand
ACCTAATTTAAAAATTATACAATCAACTCACACAACAGAACTCGCGATCCGTTTCGGACGTAAAGCTAAAACTTTAATGGACTCCCCGGAGTACAAACAAGTTTTTAAAACAAGATTAAGAGAAGATAGTCAAGCAGCTGGTAAATGGGAAACCGAACAAGGTGGTGAATATTATGCAGCTGGTGTCGGCTCGGCCATCACGGGCCGTGGTGCGGACTTACTTATTATCGATGATCCACACTCGGAGCAAGACGCATTAAATGTAACTGCATTGGAACGTGCGTATGACTGGTATACATCAGGACCACGTCAACGTTTACAGCCAGGTGGAGCAATTGTAGTTGTAATGACAAGATGGAATATGAAAGACCTAACAGGAATGTTGTTAAAGAACCAAAAAGAATTGAAATCAGATCAGTGGGAAGTAATTGAGTTTCCAGCTATTATGCCAACAGGTAAACCTGTCTGGCCAGAGTATTGGAAGCTAGAAGAATTAGAAGGTGTCAAAGCTTCTATTAGTATTGGTAAGTGGAACGCACAGTGGATGCAAAATCCTACAGCTGAAGAAGGATCGCTGATTAAACGTGAGTGGTGGAAAGTTTGGGACAAAGGATATATTCCACCATTGCAACATATCATTCAAAGTTATGATACAGCTTTTCTTAAAAAAGAAACTGCCGACTATAGTGCAATCACCACCTGGGGTGTATTCTATCCTGATGATGACTCACCTGCTAATTTGATATTATTAGATGCGTTTAAAGATAGACTAGAGTTTCCTGAACTTCGTAAAGAAGCATTAGAGCAGTATAGATATTGGCAACCTGAAACAGTTCTAATAGAATCTAAAGCATCTGGAATGCCTTTAACATTTGAATTGCGTAAAATGGGTATTCCTGTTATAAATTACACACCTAGCAAAGGAAACGACAAACACGCTAGAGTAAACGCTGTGTCTCCGATTTTCGAGTCGGGACAGATTTGGGCGCCTGACGAAAAATTCGCAGAAGAGGTTATTGAAGAATGTGCATCATTTCCGTATGGAGATCACGACGATTTGGTGGACAGTACAACACAAGCGATAATGCGCTTCAGACAGGGAGGTTTTATTGGACACCCTGAAGATGAACAAGATGAAGCCTTACCGCGAACGGAGAGAACGTATTACTAATGGCGAACAGATTACTATTACAGACACTATTAAGATTTAGCGACGATATTAAATCAGGGGCTGCAAAAGTTCAGGATGTAATCACAGATTATTTTAACAAAACAGGTAAGTCAGTTACCGATGAAGAACGTGGTATTATTTTAAAAGAATTCCAAGACAACGCTCCAAGCAACGTTGTAGAAGATGTGTTTACACAATCTACAACTACTAAATCAGACACACCTTTTACAGATAAAATAAGAGAACAAAATCCTGATGTAGAATTAAGAGGTGACGAAACTTTTGGTGAGTTAATGGAAATGAAAGAATCAAAACAAGGCCTCGGTTCACTATACCCTAAAGGAGAACCAGGTGAAATTTTTGACGAAGCAAATTCTAAAAGAGCCGAGATGGCTGCTTTTATGAAAGCGATGCGCGCAGCGGGAATAAAGAATGAAGATGTAATGAACGTTGCAAAGAATCCAGATATCGCAGAAGGCAAACGAGCCGCGACCAGTTTAGCGCGAGCCGCGGATATGGCAGCAGACACAAAAGTAAAACAAGAATTATTATCTACACTCGATGACGACATTGCAAACTACGGACCTGATTGGTGGAAAGGTATGGGCTACAATGAAGGACCGATGGGTAGAGAGTCTGTAGGAAATTTATTAGAGTCGATGACAACAGATATTAACAACGGTGTAATCGATGATTTAATTGCACAAGGAATGGACGAAGACAAAGCATTTGAGTTGATGAGATATGTTGGTAGAGAACAACTTAAGTATGATCCAAAAGCTTTCATTAGAAAAATAGCTGACGAGTTAGAAATGAATGATGTAAAATATGATATGACTTTTTGGGATAACTACACAGATGAAATTTTATCAAGAATACAAAAACCCGAACCGAGGTTCGCGCACGGAGGATTAGTATAATGGTAAAAAGTATTATTAATGAAATGTTGGAGATGACATATCCTGACGACTATTACAAAAATGTAATAGAGCCAGCTAAACTGGGTAAAGGTCCTGTTCCAAGTATGGGACAGATGTTAATGAAATCACAACCTTTCAAAGCAGTTTCACTTCCGTTTCAAGAAATGATGAATCCTGGAAAGTATGGATCTTTTAGATCTTCAGGAACACCAATGGCTCGTGCGATCACAGGACCTCTGTCTACAGCGGCTAGAGGATTATTTAGTGCACCAGCTGCAGGTATAATGGCGGCCTTAACTCCAACTCCTGCTAATGCAGATGAGGTTAATATGACAGTGGAAGATTTTGCTGCGCTTAATCAAGGAGTAACTCCACAAAACGAACCAATGGATATAGAAGATTTTTTAGGAACAAGCACACCACAAGATTTAGGATTTATAGGAATGGCACCAGGTATAAAAGAAGCTGTTGCTGCTACAGGTAGACCATCAATGGCAGACATTGCAGGTCCAATAAACGAAAATTTAAGAGACCTAGGAAACCCTTTTAATGATTCTAGAATTGCTCCTGAAGAACAGGGGTTATCTGGTTTTGCAGGACTAGGTCAAGTAGATCCAGGTTTTCAAAATGCATTAAATGCAAGAGAAGCAAGAATGAATGAAATTGCAATGCAACAAAATCCAGACTACGGACAGTTCTTTGATGCAGCACCACTTAATGAAGAGCCTACTACAAAAAGAAATTTTTTTAACGATCTTTTAGGTCTAGCGTCTTTAGCTTATACAGGTCCATATCAAGGAGTCGTAAAAGGTGCAAATTTATTTAATAATATTAGAACAGGAAAAGTTGGTCAAATAGCTTCAGGCATTGGATCTTTAGGTAATAAATTTGCTGGTAAGATGAGAGGCATTAATCCATTAACAGGAAGACCTAATACTCAATCACAATACGAACAAGCAAGAGCTGATAGACAAGCTCAAAACAGAACAGATGCAATGATAGATAGAATTACATCAGGTAAATCTACTAGAAGTAATCCAAGAGATGCAGGAACAACTCAAGCTCAAAAAAATGCAATTTCTGCAGCACTGCAAGAATCTAGAAGAGGACAACAATATACTGATAAAGATAGTAGTGGTAGTGGTGGAACTGGTGGTGGTAAAGTTGTCTGTACGATGATGAATGAAAGATATGGTTTCGGTTCGTTTAGAAATAAAATCTGGATGAAGTTTCACGAAAGCTACGGACCAGAATATCAAAAAGGATACCACGCAATATTCTTACCATTAGTTAAGATTGCAAAAGGTGAAGGTAAAATAAACACAGCGGTTAGAAAAGTTCTAGAGCATATGGGCAGACACGTAACTGCTGATATGTTTAAAATAATGAAAGGCAAAAAACGAGACCCGCTTGGCAGAATTTACAGAGCTATCTTCGAACCTGCTTGCCATATCATTGGAAAGATTAAATCCGCTTTTGGGAGGGGATAATGCCTAAAAGTGCGACTCGTATTTTATTAGAAGGAAAGTTACCTGAAATAAAAGCTGACTACTTAAAAGGTATGAGTAGTATAAAGTTAAGTGAGAAGTATATTCCTGGGTACAAAGGCAGAAGTTCTACAACTTTAGAATCTATTATTAAGGAAATGAAGGAAGGAAAACTTCCTACAAAAATTACAAAAACAGAATTAGCAAACAGACCTAAAATAGTAGGACTAAATCAATTTGAAGACAATGCTAGAAAAATTTTAGATAATCCAAAATTAAAAAAAGAATTTACTACTTATGCAAATAAACCAGGAGTTTTAATAAAAGATATTTTAGACAAATATAAAATATCTAGAACAACTTTATACGACACAGGTTTAAGAAATTTAATTACAAAAAATGTTCAACTAGGTAATCAATATGTAGATCCTGAAGTGACAGAAAGATTAACTAAAATACAAGAAGTAATTTCAGAAACAGATTTACCTAAAACTCAATTAAAAGTTGATTCTCCTGTTGTAAAAGAAATGGCAGAAAAAGTAGAAATGAGTCCAAAAGCATTTTTACAAGGAACAGCTAAATTAAAAGAAATTTATAAAACAGGAAGAGAAGATTTTGTAGTAGATGAAAAAGTAAAAGAAAATATAAAACGTTTTCCTGATGCAAGATTCAATAGAACTTTATTTTTAGCAGAAGGTTATTCTAAAAAAACAGTTGATATGATGGACTCGGTAGAGAGAGCTGCAAAAAAAATAACTCAAACAGGCACACAATTAGAACACTCAATGCCTAAAGCATTAATTAAAGATTTTAAACTGCCTAGAAGTAATTATTTAAAAGGAGAAAGAACTTCTAATTTTTTAAATCAATTTAAAGCACAATTTGATAATCAAATTATAAACGCAGCTAAAGACTTTAGAGATGGTAAAATATCTTACGATCAATATAAAAAAATAGTAGCTAATTTAGTTAGAACTGTTGCTAAACGTACAGGTGGTTATGAACAAGGTTATATTGACTTTAAAGACGGTAATCCTAAAAAACCTTTTGCAGTAACATCACAAGAATCTATTTTAAGTAAACAAGGACCAATGGGTAGAAAAAATACTGGTATTAATAAATTTTTAAAAAATGCTTCTCACCATAATGAATTATATAAACAATATATAGCAGACCCTACTAATGATGATTTTGGTACTTTAAGAAAAGAAATAAAAGCAAATAAAAAATTTAAATTTGTTCCTGAACCTGAATTAGAAAATTTATACAATGTAACTAAAAATTTAAAAACAACAGAAGAATTTTTTGATTTTTATAAAACAAATACACCAGAGTCTAGAATATTTAGAACTGCACTAACTAATGTTGCTGGAAAAATTGCTAAAGGTGGTAGAGGTATGAAACTTTTAGGTGGAGCCGCTGCTCTTCCTTTATTTGCAACTGCGTTAGCTGCAGAAGAAGTTAAACAACCACAAGTCAGCGAACCACTTAAATATGATGCTACACAGGGATCAATTGTAAATGCAAACACAGATCAAAAAGCAGACCAAAATCAAATTTTAGAATATGTAAAAGATAACCCATTAAAAGTTACAGCAGGAACATCTATTGGTTTTGCTGCACAAGAAGTACCAGGGGCTTACAAAGCTGCAAGAGATTTGGGTAGAGGTAGAGTTAGATCTGCACTTGGAATTAGTGGTGCGTTGAGACCAGTGCTTACAACTTTTGGAACACCATTACTTACAGGTTTATACGAAGGAGCAATCGGCACTAAACGACTAGAAGAAGGTGAAACGATGACAGACATTTTAACAGATCCATTAGGACCTGCATTAGGTGTTTCATTAATGGAACCATTATCAAAACTTTCTGGAGTTGTAAAAAATGCACCTAAACGAACAATGTTAGAAGGTGCAAGAAACTATTTTAACTTAAGCAATGTAGGTGCAGCAAGACCAGGAATTACAGGACAGATTTTAAGAATGGGTATGAGTCCAAAAATGATTGCAGGAGCATCAAGATTTTTAGGATTACCAGGACTAGCACTAGGATTAGGAATGTCAGGCTATGATGCTTATAAAAATTATCAAAACCAAGAAGGTATGATATACAACTTATTTAACAAAGATGAATAGACGAAGTTTTATAAAAGGATTGATTGCTTTAGCAAGTGCACCCGCTATTGGTAAATACGTAAACGTATTTAAAACTGAAGGTGCGCGTGAAGGTATTGAGCAAGTTGCAAGTCAAGGTGTAGATTTTTTTAACTCTGTAATTAAGAAAGTTATGGACGAAGGAACTTTAGTTAATGAGTCAGATAGAATTCAAACTTTTAAACACCCAGATAGACCAGACATTACAGTTGATGTAGATGTAGGTAGTGGAAGCAGTTCTGTATACTTTGATACAGACCAAGGTACAAAAGCTGGAGCAGAACTTGTAAAAGATATAGAGCTCGGTCCAGGATACACAGAACTTCTTGAAAATGAAGAAGTTTACAAAATGGGTGGAGATGAATATTACAAAGATGTACAAGAAGAAATTACAGGTGGTATTACAAACCTTGAAAAGTTTTTAAAAGGTAAAAAAGGTTTTGCAGCAGGTGGTAGAGTTGGAATGTTTAGAGGTGGTGTACCAAAAGGTCTACAAGCAGCACTGCAACTTATTAAAAGTAAATTTGGCGATGATGCAATTACAACTGCTGACAAAGTAGAAAGCAAATCAAAAGTATTTGACGACTTTGAAGCAAGAAATCCAAATCTAAACAAACAAATGACGGATGAAGAAATAAGAGAGTTTGCAGACGAATTTGGTTTAGACCCATCAGAGGAATATTATAACTGGGATGGTACACTTGCTGATGCAAGAAGACTATTAAAAGAATCAGAAGATGAAACAAAATATATGTATCAACAATACAAAGCTGGTAGATTAGATCCAAAGCCGGGAGAAAAAGGCAGAGAAAAATTTTTAGAAAAAAAACTTGAGGAAGCAGAACTTTCAGGAGAATCAAAACTAATAACTCGTGATGAAGTACAAGAGTTAGAGGATTTAAGAATAGCAAGAGAAATGGCACCTCAAATGACAGAACGATTAGAGTTAAAAGCTCGATATCCAGGAATAACAGACGATTTATTAGATAGTATTTTAATAGATAACAATCCACAAAGAAAAGCAGAAGTATTAGCAACACTAGATGAAGCTTTTGCAATGATGAGAAAAGGTAAAGGACCAGATGAAGTTTTAAGAATAATTAAGGATATGAACAGAACTAAACAAGCCGATGGTGGTTCTATCGACGGGGATATAAGTTTGACAGTAATTAAAATACCTGATATTAGCGAGTCAGGTGTTGAATCATTATTTAAAAGAAGGTAGAATAGCCAAATGGCAACTATAGATAAACCATTACCCAACGTAGAAGAAAACAATAAGTCTCAAGGTGAGGATATTGAAATTGAAAGCGTAAAATCAGCGGAAGTAATTGATACTCCAACAGGACCTGTTGAAGTAGATATGACTGAAGATGGTGGAGCAGAAGTTTCGTTTAATCCTAACACTTCAGAAATAGATCCTAATCAAGATCATTTTGCAAACCTTGCAGAAACTTTAGAAGATAACGTTTTAGATCCATTAGGCAATAAAATGATCGAACAATACAACGAGTACAAAGAATCTCGTAGTGATTGGGAAGACACTTACAGAAATGGTTTAGAACTTTTAGGTTTTAAATACGAAAGAAGAACAGAACCATTCAGAGGTGCATCAGGTGTTAATCACCCTGTACTTGCTGAATCAGTTACACAGTTTCAAGCGCAAGCTTACAAAGAATTGCTTCCTTCTGACGGACCAGTACGAACTCAAATTTTGGGTGATGTAACTATTCCAAAAGAAGAACAAGCAAAACGGGTAAAAGATTTTATGAACTATCAGATTATGGATCAGATGAAAGAATATGAGCCAGAGTTTGATCAAATGCTTTTTTTCCTCCCTCTTTCCGGATCTACCTTTAAGAAAGTTTACTACGACGATCTTTTAGGTAGGGCGGTATCAAAATTTGTACCGGCTGAAGATTTAGTCGTACCGTATTCTGCAAACTCTTTAGATGATGCAGAAGCAATTATTCACGTAATTAAAATTTCAGAAAACGAATTAAGAAAACAACAAGTTAATGGTTTTTATAGAGACATAGAATTAGGTGAACCACCTGTTACAGAAAATCAATTAGAAGATAAAAAATTAGAGCTTGAAGGAATTCAAAAAGATGGCCAAGAAGATCAATACACTTTGTATGAAATACATACTAATTTAGATTTAGAAGGTTACGAGGATGTTGGAGAAGATGGTGAGCCTACTGGAATTAAACTTCCATATGTTATTACTGTTGCACAAGCTAACAGTAAAGTTTTATCCATAAGAAGAAATTACAAAGCAGAAGACCCTAGAAAAAATAAAATAAATTACTTTGTACAATTTAAATTTTTACCTGGCACAGGATTTTATGGTTTTGGTTTAATTCATATGATTGGTGGTTTAACTAGAACTGCAACAGCAGCGTTAAGACAATTGTTGGACGCAGGAACTTTAGCAAACTTACCAGCAGGATTTAAGTCACGTGGTATTAGAGTTAGAGATGATGCACAACCATTACAACCTGGTGAGTTTAGAGATGTAGATGCACCTGGTGGAAATATTAAAGATCAGTTTATGACTTTACCTTTCAAAGGACCTGATGCAACACTATTACAATTAATGGGTGTTGTAGTTTCTGCAGGTCAAAGATTTGCAGCAATATCTGATATGCAAGTTGGTGATATGAATCAACAAGCTGCAGTTGGAACTACAGTTGCACTATTAGAACGTGGCTCTAGAGTTATGTCTGCGATTCACAAAAGATTATACGTAGGTTTAAAAGAAGAATTTAAATTATTAGCAGAAGTATTTAAAACATACTTACCACCGGTTTATCCTTACGATGTTCCTGGTGCAAGACGAGAAATTAAAGTACAAGACTTTGATGATAGAATAGATATATTACCTGTAGCAGATCCAAACATCTTCTCACAGACGCAAAGAATATCTATTGCACAAAGTCAATTACAACTAGCGCAATCAAATCCTCAAATGCATAATATGTACCAAGCGTACAGATCTATGTACGATGCGCTGGGTGTGAAAAATGTTAATGCAATCTTACCTCCACCGGCACAACCAATGCCGATGGACCCTGCATTAGAACATATTTTAGCAATGTCACAAAAACCATTTCAAGCTTTCCCTGGTCAAGACCACAAAGCTCACATTGATGCACACTTAAACTTTATGAGATTAAATATGGTACAAAATAATCCTATAGTTATGGCTGCAATGCAAAAAAATATACTTGAACACATAAGTTTAATGGCACAAGAACAAGTTCAAATAGAATTTGTAGAAGAATTACAAGAATTACAAATGATCCAAGCACAAATGCAACAAATGGGAGCACAAAATCCTGCGATGGCACAAGGTATGATGCAAAATCCACAGATGATGCAGCAACAACAACGAGTTCAACAGATAACAAACGCTATTGAAGCTAGAAAAGCGCAGTTAGTAGCTGAAATGCAAGAAGATTATGCTAAAGAAGAAGAAAAAATTACTGGTGAGTTCGCTGGAGACCCATTATTAAAGATTAAATCAAGAGAAGTTGACTTAAAAGCTGCAGAAAACCAAAGAAGAGAAGAAGAAGGTCAAGAAAGATTAAATTTAGACAAAATGAAAGCAATGATGAATCAATCACAGCATGATGAAAAGCTAGAACAGAACGAAGAACTAGCAAATTTAAGAGCAGGCGTGTCATTAGCTAAACAACAAATGGCTGATGCTAGTAAACTTCACGATTTCGGTAGAAATTTTAAGAAAAACTAGATATAAATTACATTAAGGAGAAAACTATGATCAAAAAAGCAAAAGACCCTAAAGCTGTTCCAGAATTAGGCGTTGGTAAAGATGGATACAAAACAGGTGGCGTTACAATCCAAGCTACAGACCCTTTTGAAACTCAAACAGTAACTGTTAGAGGAACAAAAGCTATGAGAGCGGATAAAAAACCTGTTCAAGCTAAATGGTACTAAACAATGTGGTTATCGGCAATTAAATTAGCCGTTTCTGCTGGTAGTAAAATTTATGCTAACAAGCAGAAGGCAAAAGTCGCGATGTCTGATGCTCAATTACTGCACGCTGAACGACAAGCTCGAGGTGAGGAAGCTTACCAGGGTAAGTTGTTAGAGGCACGTCAGAATGACTACAAGGACGAATTCGTTCTCGTAATTCTCTCGGCGCCCATAGTGGTGCTCGCTTGGGGGGTCTTCTCGGACGATCCGGGCGCTTTGGAAAAAGTAAAAACTTTCTTCGAACATTTCGCGGCACTCCCGACTTGGTTCAGTACCCTTTGGATCCTTGTCGTGGGATCAATTTTTGGTATAAAGGGAACACAAATATTTAAAAACGGAGGAAAAAAATAATGGCAAATCCAAGATACAACACTCAAGTTGCTCAACCAAGAGGTGGCGCTAGAGTAAAAAAAGCAGGTGGCGGAATGTCTACTGCTAGAAAAGATATGGCTTCAGGATACTACAAAGATGATATGGGTATGAAAGGTGGAGCTATGTACAAAAAAGGTGGTTCTGTTAAAAAGAAAAAACAGGGTTACAAAGATAGAAAAGATGAATCTATTGCAATGAGAATCAGAAAAAAAAGAACTAAAAAACAATTGAAAGATTCAAGAGATGAGTCTTATGGAAAATTTGGTTCTAAAGCTAAAAAATCTGGAAAGATAAATAAGTAATGAAAAAAAACTTAAAAAAAGTCCCAGCTGGTAAAAAAGGAAAAGGTTTAAAAAAACTTCCTAGAAAAATCAGAAATAAAATGGGATTTATGAAAAAAGGCGGAAGCGTTAAGTAATGGCTAAACTCTGTCCAGCAGGTAAAGCTGCAGCAAAGAAAAAGTTCAAGGTATACCCTTCAGCTTATGCAAACATTTGGGCATCCAAATATTGCAAAGGTAAAGTAGGTAGAACTAAAAAAGCTGACGGTGGTTCTGTAAATAAAATATCACAAGCTAGAAAAGCTGTATCAAGTTATTCACAAGGCGGTATTGCTAAAGGTTGTGGTGGTATTATGAAGGACAGAAGAAAAGTAACCAAAGTTGTTTAATGAGTGGTTTAAAAAAATGGTTGGACGAGAAATGGGTAGACATCGGGGCTCCGAAGAAGGACGGCAAATATCAACCTTGTGGACGTCAAAAAGGGAGCAAGAGAAAATATCCGAAATGCGTACCACTTGCAAAAGCCACACGAATGACAAAGTCGCAAAAGGCGAGTGCTGTCAAACGAAAGAGAGCTGCAGGGAATACAGGTCCTAAACCGACTAACGTTGCAACATTTGCAAAACGTAAAAAAATGAGTATGGGAGGCATAGTATGAGAAAACAAGACAATATGCCTGCTAGAAATAAAAAAAACTTTAGACCTACAAAGTCTGGAGCAGGTATGACACGAGCCGGTGTCGCTGCCTATAGAAGAAAAAATCCCGGTTCAAAATTAAAAACAGCTGTGACTGGTAAAGTTAAAAAAGGGTCCGCTGCCGCTAAAAGGCGAAAATCATACTGCGCAAGAAGTGCAGGTCAAATGAAAAAATTTCCTAAAGCTGCGGCCAATCCAAATTCGAGACTTCGACAGGCACGTAGAAGATGGAAATGCTAGATCGATTTATTTATAACTTTTTTGCTAAATTAGATGATGCAATCTCTTTTGTAGAAACAGGTGTTATAAAAATTACTGAATGGTGCTGGCATACAAGAGTTAAACTTTTAAAAAAGAAAAGGAAGAGAAAAAATGGATGATTTAATAATAATAGATAAACTTAAGAAAAGAATAAATGCTACTGTTCAACAAATAGGAGACTCGATGATGACAGGCGGGGTTGACAGTATGGAGAAATATAAGTATATGCTAGGACAAGCACACGCTTACCAATTAACATTACAGGAAATCTCTAACCTGCTAGAACCAAAGGAGCAAAAAAATGAGCAAGGAAACGTTATCGACATCAAAGGAAGTACCAAAAATTAAACTTGGTCTTCAAGATAAATACGAAGCAGAAAAAAAAGAAGAGCCTCACGTAAAAAGATTAGACGAAAACAATATTAAAGATGTAGCTGACCAATTACCAGAACCGGTTGGATACAGACTTTTAGTTTTACCTTTTACACCAAAAGAAAAAACTAAAGGTGGAATTTTATTCTCTCAAGAACAATTAGACAAAGCTAGAATCGCAACTACTTGTGGTTATGTTTTAAAAATGGGAGATCTTGCATACGCGGATAAAGATAAATTTAATAAGCCGTGGTGTAAAATAGGAGATTGGGTAATGTTTGCTAGATATGCTGGCGCACGTTTACCGATTGAAGGTGGAGAAGTGCGAATACTAAACGATGATGAAGTGTTAGGGACCATAGGTGATCCTGAATCAGTTCTTCATTATATTTAACATAGGAAGGAAACTATGCCAACAGAAAACGAAAAAACAGAAAATCTAATTGATGTAGGTGAAGAACAAGGAGCCGAAATTAATTTAGATGACAAAGGTGAACCAGAAAAAGTTGAGGCACCTGAAGAAGAAAAAATAGAAGTTGAAGAAGTATCTGAAAACGAAAGAGAAACTAAACTTGAAAAAAAAGAAGAAAAGGACGAGTTAAAAGAATACAGCGAAGGCGTTCAAAAACGTATTGCTAAACTTACTCGTAAAATGAGAGAAGCAGAAAGACAAAGAGAAGAAGCTCTTCAATATGCTCAATCTATCAAAAGTAAGAACGATGAAATGGAAGGACGTATCTCTAAAATGGATAGTTCTTATGTTTCTGAATTTGAAACTAGAGTTAAAACAGGTTTAGCAGCAGCAAAACTAGCACTTAAAAATGCTATTGAGTCTCAAGACGTTGAAGCACAAATTGCAGCACAACAACAGTTAGCTGCTTTGACAATGGATGAAGCTAGAGTTAATTCTATTAAAGTTGCAAATGAAAACAGACCAAAAGCTCAAGAAAGAGAAGTAAATATTACTCCTCAACAAAGAGTACCACAACAACAAAGTGATCCTAGAGCTGAAGAATGGGCTTCTAGAAATACTTGGTTTGGTAATGATTCTGCAATGACTTATACTGCCTTTGACATACATAAAACATTGGTAGAAAAGGAAGGATTCGACCCTCAATCAAATGAATATTATACGGAAGTAGATAGAAGAATAAGACTTGAATTTCCGCATAAATTTGATAAGGTAGAAGATACTACTACAGAAAGAGCAAAACCTGCTCAAAATGTAGCTTCGGCTAGACGTTCGGCCTCTACAAGTAAAGGACGCAAAATTGTGAAACTCTCGCCGTCACAAGTAGCAATTGCTAAAAGATTAGGCGTGCCGCTAGAAGCTTATGCAAAACAATTAAAAATCACGGAAGGAGCATAAAATGGAAAATGAAAAAATAAAAACTTCTCGTGCGAGTCAAACTAGAGACAAAATAGAAGTCAAAAAAGTTTGGACTCCACCCAACTCACTTGATGCACCCCCAGCGCCAACTGGATATAGACATCAATGGATACGTTCTGAAATACTCGGAACATCAGATGCAAAAAATGTTGCATCTTCTTTGAGAGAAGGATGGGAGTTAGTGAGAGCTGACGAATATCCTGACACAATTTATCCAGAGATGACTGAAGGCAGATACGCAGGGATTATCGGAGTGGGCGGCCTATTGCTGGCTAGGATACCAGAGGAGATTGCGCTTCAAATCGATGCTTATTATAAAAAGCAAAACGATGCAAAAGAAGAAGCAGTAGAGAACAATCTTATGAAGGAACAGCACCCTAGTATGAAATTCCATAAGGAATCTAATACTCGTGTAACTTTTGGTGGTACAAAGAAAAGTTAATCTTTTAACTATTCCTACCCAACAAAATAAATTAAACCCGTACTGGAGGCCCTTCGGGGCAGGTACATATAAAGGAAACAAATACTATGGCAAATGCAAGTACAGTAGGTTTTGGGTTAAGAACGACTTCAACTGTTGGAAATACTCCAGCAACTTCTGGTCAATCTAACTACAAAATCAAATCAGGCCTAGGTGTTGGTATCTTCAAAAATAACCCAGTGTCTATCCAGGATGCTTCTGGCGACCAAGGTTATTTACAAGATGCAAGTTTCGCAACAACTGATGACACAGGATCAGGTGGAGCAGCGTTCGATAATACTGGACACGCTCCTCTAATTGGTGTGTTTAATGGAGCTTTCTACATTGATAGTTCTACAAGCAAACCAACTTTTGCTAATTCAGTTGCAGCAAGCACAACATTTGGAACTGACTATAACACAGGTAGCAACGACGGAATAGGTTTTGTAAATGACAACCCGCAACAAGAATATGTTATTAAAGCGGACGCGGCAGTTACTCAAGCTATGATCGGAGATGCTGGCTATAACACAAACAGCTTTACAGCAAGTGATGCTAAAGACGGTCAATCAACTATTACTTTAGACATTGGTGGCGGAGCAGCAACAACTAAAATGTTTAAATTAGTTAGATCAGCTGACGATCCAGACAACAATGATCTAACAGCAGTAGGTGCGAACGTTGTAGTATCGATTGCACAAGCTAGTAACTTGTATAACTAATCGAATAGGAGATAAATAACTATGGCAATATCAAGAGCACAACTAGTTAAAGAACTAGAGCCAGGTTTGAACGCTTTGTTCGGTCTGGAATACAAACAATACGGCGAGCAGTGGACTGAAATTTTCGACACTGAATCATCAGACAGAGCTTTCGAAGAGGAAGTAATGTTAGCTGGTTTCGCAAACGCGGCAGTTAAACCTGAAGGTCAAGGGGTTGGCTACGACGATGCACAAGAAACTTTCACAGCTCGTTATACTAACGAAACGATCGCTTTAGCGTTCGCAATCACTGAAGAAGCGATTGAGGACAACTTGTATGATAGACTTGCGTCTAGATATACAAAAGCTTTAGCAAGATCTATGGCGTCTACAAAAAACATTAAAGGCGCAGCGGTTTTAAATAACGCGTTTGACAGCAGCTTTGTTGGCGGTGATGGAGTAGAACTTTGTTCTAATGTTCACCCTACATTAGCTGGTACTTTTTCAAACGAGTTAGCAGTACCTGCTGAACTTAATGAAACATCTTTAGAGCAGTCTTTAATTGACATTGCTGCACTAACTGATGAAAGAGGCCTAAAAATTGCGGCGCAAGGAGTTAAATTAATAATTCCTTCAGCTCTTCAATTTACTGCTGACAGACTTATGAATTCTGCAGGCAGAACTGGTACAGCTGACAATGACATTAACGCAATCAGAAATATGGGAATGATCTCTGGTGGATATGTAGTAAATAACTACTTAACTGCTGCGAAGAAATTCTTCATCAAAACTGATGTGCCTAATGGTCTTAAACATTTCAGCAGATCACCTATCAAAACTTCAATGGAAGGTGACTTTGATACTGGAAACGTTAGATACAAAGCGAGAGAAAGATATGTTTTTGGATTCTCTGATCCAAGAGGTATCTTTGGTTCAAACGCAACGTAATCAATAATTTTAAAGGGGCCGGACACAATTCGGCCCCTTTTTACATATAAAGGTGTGTAAATGAAAAAAACTCTAATCACTATCTGGGCTTATAATCATCATGCAAAATTTAAAATTGAGCATGCTGAAAACACTGTAGAAAGTGTAGAAAAAGCAATACTTGACAAACTGGGAGAAGATAGTGTAAAATGGGAGTATCTCGGAGAAAGCTATGACCCGAGAACAAATCGAATAACTTATGAGGAGGTTATTGATGATACAGGACCTGTACAAACAAAAACAGTCCTTGGAGTTGAAGTGGCAACAGGAGCACCTAGATAATGGTAGGTACACTCTTGACATGGTCAAAATTGATGACAAAATTAAAGAAGTCATTACCAAGATCAAGTTGGAGGAAGCTCAAATTGCACATAGACAGAATCAAATTGAGGATGTCACTCCACAAGTTTCTGTAGCTACTTAATCAAAAGCTACATTGCTGAAATGCATAAATACCGTAGGCTCTCTTGCACTCCACTAAAAACTAGTATATATTCTAATCACTATACATTTAATAAATGATGAATGCTGACGCGTATAGTCGACAACCCTAGGGACAGTATTCAGATATCTAGGAGGATATTAATATGGCAAATACTACTTTTTCGGGACCGATAAGAGCGGGAACGATTTCAAACACTACAGGT
>Ga0208162_1000922_pt1 | contig 15917 bp, 18 predicted proteins | sample CB_VirMetaG_4_FD_184539 | JGI IMG/M metagenome (GOLD analysis project Ga0208162, IMG submission 184539) | Freshwater to marine saline gradient viral communities from Chesapeake Bay - CB_1508_1M Viral MetaG (SPAdes) (version 4) | ecosystem: Environmental > Aquatic > Marine > Coastal | place: USA... | reverse complement strand
GTCGCCCCGACTCCTGGTGAGGAAGACCGATGAGTGACCGCAAGGACTTAGAGGCCATCCGTGCGTTGGAGATGGCTGAGCGTACACAGTACGAACGAGAGCAGATGGGTTGGGGCGGCAACAGCTCTAACCTGTACTCTGAGTACTTGCGCGCCAAACGAGAAACAGAATTTACGCGTGAGGATAAGGTCAGCATTGAAGCTATGGAGATCATGACGGTCTTCTTGCGTGGCCTGTTTAAAAATCACGACGTCTTATTTTGGCGCGGTACAAGTGAAGGTCTGACAGACGTCGATAAGTCTAAGATCATCATTGAGTCCGTGCTAAGCCCTATGCAGCGAGACGACATGCTGCGCAAGCCGTGTCTTTACGTCATGGCGGGGCCTGCGACGATGCCCGAACTTGTGCTTGGCTCTGTCAAGCATCAGTCTTTTTCACGGGGCACTAAGACAATGACAGGTTTGGCCGCTGGCACCTGTCAAATCATTGTTTCAGCAGCGCTGCCTTATCAGTCATTGACCCTGGCAAACATGGTGTTGCTGGCGATCCGAACGCACTGGGATTACTTGTGCAGTCAACGCTGGCATGCCATTACTGAAGTGGCGATGGGCGGCTTTGACCCTAACAACCCCATCCACAATCAACTGATTCGAAGCAGTGAGCACGTGGCAGTGACGCCAGTGACGTTCACGTTTTATCATCAGTGGATGACAAAGGTTGCCCCAAGGCCTGACGCCGCGCGACTGGCGGGGCTGTGGGCAGCAGGTTACGGCTTAGAGATTGAAGCGCCCCAGGGCATCGTGGGCGCTTCCACTGTTAAAGATACTCTGGTGGTTTACGCAGACGGCCAGATCCCTGAAGATTAAGGCAGCTTACGCAACCAAGCGTGTGCGGCCTGGACATGTCGCAAGGCCCGCTGACGCAGACTGGGAGACAATTTCATGCCACGCATCGTTCGAGAGCCACAAATCTATCACGTCTTTGAACGCGTCCGGCGTCAGCCCGATCCTGCTCCGCTGGAATTGTGGCCTGTCCTGATTGCGCCACACAAGCAAGTCTTTGATCCCTTTGACGCCACGGGTACGCCCATCGACACAGCGCTGATGGGCACCTACGATTGGCCGTCCCACAGCAAGAACGTGTTTGTTCCAAGCGGCTACGGTTCAGAGTACACGCAGTACGATGTGCCGGAGTTGTTGGCGGGTGCCAAGCTCGAAGAGTTGGACATCTGGGCTGTCACTGGTTCCGGCGCTTCTCAAAAAGTGTCGAAACTGCGCAGTAGCGAAGATGAGGTCATTCTCGCTTCGCAAGCCAACGCCGTCGCAACTTTGAAGCCTGACGGCTCGCTCGATGGTCGTACGTTTACGCTGACTGACAGCACGGTCAGCTTCAAGCGCATCTTTGACCTGAACCCAAACATTGTCTTTCCGTCAAACGACGGTCAGTACAGCGAGGGTAAGTGGGCACTGGTTCGCATCGGAAATGGCAAGGGCGGACCCTTTCTGGTCTCCGCTGCACCGACCAGCACCAACCCCTATCAGATCACCCTGCGCAGCCTGGGCTACAGCCCTGTGTACGCCGATCAAACCGTCAGCTACACGCTGCTGACTGGCGCACGAGAGTTCGACTTCAGCGCAGGCCCTGTGAAGTCGTCCGTGGAGTTTGCTGCGCGCAGCGACGCCTACAGCTTGACGCACCTTAAGCTCGTCCAGCCTGGTACTACGTCTGTGAGTGTCGGCGGAGGCCACGCGGCTGTCCTGATTCTGTCATGTGAAGCTCCAACTGACTATGTCGACGGATACACCTTCACCTTAGACAACGGCGTCGATCCAGCCGTAACTTTTGAGATAGACGCTGATGGTGGCGGTGTCTCGGGTGGCAATATCCCAATCGACATCTCAACTGACACCACGGCTGCGGATGTCGCCACTACGCTGGCGACTGCCATCGCCGGAAATCTTACGTTTAATGCGTTTATTGATCCAACCAACTCGAATGTTCCTACCGACACGCAAAGAGTAATCGTGCGTCAGCTGGTAGCCGGCACAGATGGGAACACTCTTGCAACTCAGAATCAGAACGGCAGTGTAGCCAACCTTTTTTCAGGCGCTTTTATCCCTGACGGCGGTGATCCAAACACGGCGCAGTTTGATGGGGGCAGCGGTGAGGCCGGACTGACCTATACATTTAAGAATGTCTCGGATAAGGCAGTTGAATTGACGTTCAACGCTTTAACGGGCATTGCCGCTGCGCCTCTGGGCGTCTGGACTGATGCGGGGACGAAGTACACCGCAAGCGTCACGCTTCCCAGTGCAGTGTCAAGTGACGTCTTTACCCTCAATGCTGTCCTGTCTGAGGATGCTGAGGGCGGTCCTCGATTGTATGTCGAGCCCTCAAGCATCGATACTTGGCTAGACCCCAATAACGTCGAGGGACGTCCGACCCGAAGCTTAAGTCAATTGCTCGCGGCTGGTGATCCAAGTGCGGTGGACTTTGGGTTTGGTGCCGGAGTCATCACTGTCCCTGCCGCTTCAGTCCGTCGCATTCCGCTGCACATTGGTTTGGTCGATGGTTTTAATCCAACAGACTCGTTGACTGTTGGATTTAGCAAAAACGACCGAGGTGCGGTTACCTCTACTGCATTTATGGGCGCTGCAACGGTTGAGATACCCTGCGACGCAGGGACTGTACCAATTGGTCGTCCTACCGGCTCGGCGGGCACGCCGCTTCATGAGCAGTTTTTGGAATCAGTCAACGCCGCCCTTAAGTCCTACTACGCAGGGCTTGGCTACGATCACGTTCCAGACGACTTGGTGCGTATCGCTGCGCATCCCGACGACCAGTCATTCCTGATTGATGACAGCACGGATTGGTACGCGCTGCCCGTCTTAGCCGGTCTTGGCATTGATGGCGGTGCGACTTCAGATCTGCCTCAAGTGTACTACAACAACGGGGGCAGCCAGGAAGGGCTGGCGTCGCTGTCGCTGATTCCGACTGAGCCTGTCGGCATCGCCACCTTGGAGTATCGAACGGCGGGTGCTGCGGGCAACGGCCTGAACATTGGCTTCTTGTACAAGCCAAATGCCGGGAGCGCAGTGAGCCTGTCCATCAGCAACGCCAATGGTGAGTTCCTGATCACCTTGCCATCTGATGCAAATGGCAACCCGACCGACGTCTTCCTCGACGACCTTGCGGTCCTTCTGGATTCTAAAAACGTAGGCGGCGATTTCATCTATCCCATTCAGCTGTCGAAGGTCATCGACCCTTCTACTGGCGACGAAGTCGATGCGGTCGATACTGACTACAGTGGGTGGGAAACTATTAGGCTCGCTGGCTTCTCCTTACGTGAGACGCACAGCTACACTGACAGCAACGGTGACACCCTGACCGCTCGGCTCAATCGCAGTGATCGCGCTGACTTGTTCGGCGGCAGCGACGCGGGTGCAGTGGCAAGGCTGGACAACACGTTGCGGGGTTACGGCTCGCTGGGCAGCACAAACCTTTACGCTGAGTTCGTAGCATTGCGTACGGACAGTTCACCAAGTGCGTCCCTGTCAGTTCACGGTCGCAGCCCTGACCTTGTCCGCGTGCGCAGCAGAGATATCGAGGCAGTTGTCGGGAAGCCTGACAGCCGCGACCCGATGAGCATCATCGTGTCTCAATACTTCTCCACTGCAAACGGCAGCACTGCCTACATCATTGGCGTTGATGAGACGACCAGTGAATACCCCTGGGGCACACAGGCAGCCTACGACCGCGTGTGGGACTTATTGCTGCGTCGCGAAGGTTACCATCACTTCTTCTTCAACGACGCTCGTTGGGTGCGTTCCTGGGTTGTCGGCAAGATTCGTGCGCTGGGCGGCGAGCTTCAAGACGACGGTTCAGTGACGTTCCTTCAGAAAGCGGGCTACTTCTACACGCCTGAGAAGGTTCCCGAGACTGCACCAGACGCGAAGGTTGCTGAAGGCAGCGACATTCAACTTGTGACTGACGACGGTACGACGAGCATTGTCAACACGGGCACAAACGTTGTAGAGCTTGGCGTTCAGGCCGGTGACATCCTTGTGAGCCTCGGCGCGACGTTGGCAGGCAGTGTGACGTTGCAAGACGGCACCACTGGCTGGCCAATCTTGAGCGTAGACATTGCAAGTCCGACGCGTTTTACGCTCAACGCCACCGGCTTGCCGGCCAACATCTTCTCGACTCCAGGCGATCCGGAGCCTTGGCAGATTATCCGCCCAGGCGCATCGCTGCGTGACAGTGAAGGTGTGTTTGATTCGGAGACGGCCAAGGACGCGCTTGTTGCGCTTCACAGCGTTGAAGGCAACTTCCACCGTCGTCTGCAAAAGCACGTCGCCAACAGCTACACGGACCTGTTTGAAGGCCAGCGTCTGACGCTCGACGGCGTTTACTTGCTGGCTCAGTACGCAGGGATCGTGGCGCGTACCAAAGACGAAGTGCCTACGAGTCAAGCACGCTATGGCGGTTCTGTTGAAGCGTTGCAGGGCATCCGCACGTACTTCAACGACAGTCAGATTGAGCAAGTGGTGGGCGTCGGTCTGACCTGTGCTCAGCAGAAAGTCTCGCCGGCTGGCCCTGTCAACGTGTATCGTGACGTGACCAGTGCGATCGGCAGCAGCGACCCTGACATCAACACGCGAACCTTCCAGCGTCGCGGCAGTCAGGTCGTCGAGGACTTGCTTGTGTTGCGCGTCAATCGACGCTTGCGTCCTCGTATGGCTCAAGCTCTGTTGACCATTCAGTTCCTTGATTCACTGTCTGCTGACGTTGACAGCATCATGCAGTACTTCAGGGACAACGAGCTGGTCAGTGAAATCACGTTGATCAGCATCAAGGTCATCGACGATGCCATTCGTACCGAGTATGGCCTCGACGACACCGGGTTGCTGATTATCTGGTCGTACACGCACGTGGAAGAAGCTGGCGCTGTCATCTTCCGTCACGTGGTCAACAACGACTAAAAAGCATTGCGAGGTCGCTGACACAATGCAATCTCACGTCCTAGGACACGCGCTGCGTCTTTCGCACCGGGAGAAGAGAAGTCGATCACTTGGCCTCTTCTCCCGGTATGCACAAGTCACGCGGCCGCCAAAGTCGATGCAGACAGGCATAAATCGTGTCATGTACGATGTAGGTCGCTATGGCGTTCCAATCGCAGGCGGGTATTACGGCGGCAAGTACCTGGGTCTTTGGGGTCAGGACAAGTCGCCTTACCAATCAATGCAGCAACTGGTACCTAACGAGGTTAGCTTCGGCAACAGGTACACGGAACATTCACCGTATGAAGTCCATTTAGGCAGAGGCCGAATGGTGCAGGCAAGATACAGTTGATCGACGCAACAGGAGGCCAAATCTGATGGCACGCTTTGACACATGGAACTTTTTCAACCGCAATGTCCAAAGCGGTCTGACTGAAGGTCAATTCATCAACATGGGCTCGTGCTTAATTTGCGCTGGCCCTCCCTCGCTTGGCGTACGTGGCGCAGCTCAGGTCGCAGATCAAGACGATACCGCAGTAGGCGACACTGTCTTTCCACTGGGTTTGATCAGCAGCTGGAGCATCAACCAGCAGATGGCGGTTGTGCCTGTGCCCGAGGCTGGCAGCTATAAGCGTTATACAATCACCGGCCCTGCCGATGGTTCGATGGCGCTTGGCCGTACCCTGTTCCACGGCCCATCTCTGCTGCGGGCTCTGTACGCTTACTTCAAGGCTGACGCAAACCAAAACATTATCGTAGAGTCGTTGATTGATGATGGCGCTGCCAACCTGACGCGCAACCCACACAACCATATCAACGATGTGCCTGGATATGAGAACTTCTGGATCAACATGTGCTCCAGCATCTTCTCGCAGCCCGTCGGCATTTTGCTGTACATCCAGGACACGAACCGTGAAAGCTACGGCGCTGTGTACTTAGAGAGCTTCCAGGCGAGCGTGCACGGCATGGCCAGCGGTCCTGGCCAGCTTGTTGTTTCTGAGCAGACTCAAGGTACGTTCCAGCGTGCACGCCCAGTCAAGCTTGCCAATGTCATTCCGCTGATGAGCCGTATCAGCGCGAATCAGGATGAGAGTGACAGCGGCATCACGACCATTGCGGGTACGGAGCGCACGCTTCTGAATCAGACCCGCGTCCCGACCGGCACTAGCTCCAACACCTAAAAAAAGACTGCGCCAAGGCAGGCGCATGCGACCACAACGCACGACAGCAGGGACACGGATGCCTCCACTGTCGTGCGTTGTGTTGTTTTATGCCACTTCCGACCCTGCTCCATACCATACTCCTCGACAAAAGCACGTCACGATGACTGCCGACTTTTCAGTCATCTGGCAGCGGAAGACAACGTCACTTTTCAGGTCGATGACTTCAAAGGTCGGCAGGAGATTGTCTTCGTGATTAAACGTGCGCTGTAAGTGGCCCCGGCACAAAGCGCGACGCATCCACTGAGCCGCCGACAAATAATCATCACCCCACTGACTGCCTTTGGGGTGCCGAGCCAAACATTGTTGGATGGCGTGAGGGGTGATCGTACAGCGGCCTGACACTGTACGAAGCGCTGACTCCCAGTCATTGCCTCCCCTAGATGCAACAGGTACGATTGTGTGTACGGCAGGAATGCCGCAACTCGTGTCGGTGAAAAGATGACGTTCGGATTCGATCCAGCTGTTCATAAGTTACTCCATGATTTGGGCGGTGATACCCTTGCGCCCTCCTTGGCGCGAGCTTTAAAAGGCAGCGGCAATGGCGAAAGCTGCCTGGTGGTGGTCAATTTGCCCGAAGACTTGCACTCCTTCTTAGTTCAGCGGACAGGCGAATTAAATCAAGTCCTGAAGACTCAACGCGGGCCTGATGCGCCAGAGTTGTGCGTAGAGAAGACACTGCAATTGCTGGTGTCGTACTACGCCAATCAGGCCATGTGGTAAGCGCGTCACAACTCTTATGTCCGTTTGGACCCGAAGGTAAGCACATGAAGCGCAGCATAGGAATGTCAGCCGTAAAGAACGCCGGAGGCATCCTTTCAATGCAAGGCATTCGAGGGCCTATTAAAGCTGCGCCACCTGCACCTGCTCTTGCTCCCATCCCATCTCCCACCAAGAAGCTTGTAGATGCCCCTCACGCCATCCGCTTCCTTTTAAAGTACATGGAGCATGACAACTACGTCGAGCTTGAACCAGGCTTGCGTATGGAGTTGTCGTTGATTCTGTATCCGCTCCATAAAGGCGGCGCCCTTGGCAAACTCATAAAAAAAGAAATCAAGAATTTGTCACCTTCTCAGCAAGCAGCCGTCCTGCGTGGCATGCTGGAGGGTCGATGGGCAGAATTTATCATGCCGCCCCTACCGCCTGCGGCGTCCGTACCCAAAAAAGGGACATAAGCTCTGTGAACACCCCCCCCCGTAATCAAGGGGACATCACGGAGATAATATGAGAAACGAAAAACTCCTGAAGTTCTGGAAGTCACTTCAGTATGATCACGATTTCGACGTTTTAGTTTTGCTTGATTATGAGCTCGACGTGACCGTCGCATATTTTGTCCCTCGCACGCCAAATGGTGACAAAGACTATGCAGCAGCATCACAAGCGTTGACGTTCGACGCGCTGGAGCGTGTGAAGGAATACTCAGATTTTCACCCATGCGACATGAACTACGACGCGCTGCTCCGCGCTATGAAGACGCCTGATGCAAGTGAGCGTTACGGCGCGCTTGTGCAGTGGCTCTTGCTGGAGACGTGCATCTCTGAAGTGCGCTTTGGCAAAGCTTTGAGCAAAAAGCAATCGCTGCCTGACTCACGTGTCCTGCAAAACCTGAGAGCGGCGCTGTCTAAAGCCCCCAGGCGCAAGCAGCCGCTGATTGATGACCTGAAAAAGTTGAGCAGTGCAGCGGCCAAGGAGCTGCTGTGGGCGCTTGAGTGGTTCGACGCAGAACTGTCGAAAGAGCGCCAAAAATCCCGCCTTCCGCGCATGTAAAAAGCGCTCCAAAACTCGCGATATCCGGACATAAGAACAATGACACCACGATAGCCCCTGACAGTCCCCTCGCAGTGCAATGCTGTGAGGGGACTGTCAGGATTTCTTTGGTCACTTTTAGCTTATGGAGGTGAAAGCTATGCGTGACAAGAAGACACGTCAGGAGACGGGGCTGTGCTGGATGGCCAGCGTCAGCCCGCTCCTGACATGGACCGCCATCGTGCTCGCGATGGCGGTCGGCGTCATCTGCGGCGTCGTTGAGTATTTCTCTCAGCGGCGTCGCCCGTCGTCGAAGTCCTGACGACGGTATAGGGCGAGGCCGGGCAGGCAGAGACTCCACATCTCTGTCTGCCCATTGTTGAAGATCAACCCTAGCCAAGGAGGGATTATGAAAACGATCTTCAATCCGACGATCTCTCCTTGCCTCGGGGAGATCTTCGAGACCCACAGCGCTCAGTTTGAGCGATGGCCACTGTGGGTCAAAGGCGGGGGTGCGCGTGACGCGTTGATCGCAACGCTCCGCGGTACCCCCGCCGCTCGCCTTCGAGACCTTGACCTGGTCTTGGTGGGCGATCACCACACTCCCGAGGATGTCGCACAGATCCTCGTGGAGTTTGACGGTCTCGTCGAGGCAGACGGGATCGAGGTCATCCCAAGTATCGAATCCCACTTCGACACTTTGGACTTCACCATCAACGGGGCGTTGGTCCGCCCTGGAGAGATGGTGGCCACCGAGCAAGCGGTGGAGAGTGTCCAGTCAGAGATCTTGACTGTCTCTGACCACGAGATGGGCCGCAGGTTGGGTCTGCAGTCACGTCTCGGCCTCCGAGCTTTGTTGTTCAGTGCAAGGCTGAACATGAAGCTCGACTCCCGTCAAGAGGACGAGGTGTCGTACGCGGCAACGACTGCGAGCGACTTCCTCATCCTCATCCATCTCTTTAAGGCGATGGAGACGGGAGTGGGCATCGCCTTTGTGCAAGCGATGCTAGAGGCAAGGATCGTCGGGTTGCCTTCGTCCGACGATGCCCAGTGCCTCCTGGGTTTGTTGAAGGCTGTGGGGGACTTTGAGCTCAGAAGTTCTTCACACAAGGCAATCGTGGCGGAAGCTCGCCGCGATGCTCTGCTAAACGACATCAATGTCGTTGCAGCGGAGCGAGCCTTCGACCGGGTGCTGTATGGCGCCCGGTTTTGAGCCAACAATCCCGCCCTGATGGTCAGGGCGGGCCGTCGAGTCAGTCTCCGGTCGAGTGACTGTCCCGCATACGCCGGTTGCGTAGAGTCCTTTTTTCGGAGGTCATTATGACTGATGACGAGAAGGCCCAGCTCGCCGTAATTGCAATTCAAAGTGCAATCACGGCAGGACCGCTGGCGTTGGTGATTTACATCATCGCCAGGTTCACGCTGGACGTCTTCGATTTCTACGTCGGCATCGGCGTTTAATCGAAGGCGGACGAACCCGACCCCGGATGTAGGGGGACTCAGAAGAGTGCAACGCTCTCTGGGATGGCCACGCATGGCCTAGAGCGGATACGCGCAAGCGAAGACCGCAAATGCACCAGATCAACTCCATGCAAAGTCCCGCATGGATGCACTGGGCCGGTGTCACCTACCGAAAGTGGTGAGTCAAGGGGAAGCAGGGCCCCAACCAAAAAACCCACAGCCGTTGTGTCCTTGAAACACGGCACAGGTGCGTCCTGCATCTGAGGACTTGGAGAGGATATGCTTACCATCGAGTTTAACAACACCGGAAACCTGATCATCGAGATGAAAGCCCTCCTGCGCCTCATGGCGCGAGTGGTTGATTACCAGGGGGTTGACACCTCCTGGGAGGTCGATGTCAGCCCTTTGAAGGGCGGGAAGGTAAAGATACACATCCAGCGGCCAGACCCTGAACGAGGGACTGCGTTCTGGGTGTTCACAGCAGATCCGCGGTTTTTACTCCCTAGGGAGGTGTACGGCCGCTTTTCGCAGGTTGGTTTAACCGTCGAGGAGCAATTTGCGCTCCGCGACGCGCTCCTGCCCCCTAAACCCCCTAAACCCATGAATCTTGATCCTTTCAACCTAGTTTTCTAGGAGGGGATCACGTCACGGCCGATGACGTTAAAGCGGCTTCTCGCTACTAGGACCATCCGGCGCCCGGTCTCGGGGCGCGGTACAAATACCGAACACCCCCCCCCTGGGGGCTGACCCGCATACGTCGGCCGCGTATTTTTTTATCCCCTACCTGACTGTATTTGCACTCACGTGCAAACATCTGCCCGCTCTTCAAAGCACAGCAAAATTTGCCAAATCAGGACACAAGGTATGTGAACACACCCAAGGAGGTCGCATGAACCGGCTGTGTTTTTCACGGCAATGGAGCACGCAAGATCTGCACAAGATGTTGGGTGTGCCAGTGCCACAGTGGCAGCACGTCGTTGCGGAAGCCAAAGAGCTTTGTGACGAAGTGCTGCGCGGGCAATGGAGCTCTGCCCGAGAAGAGCTCAGCGACGTAATGCTCGTCGCATTGGCGTATGGCGCCGACTGTTTGGGGACAGATCTCCCCGTGCTCGTAGGTCAACGCTCCTTGCAGAGGAATCTTCAGCGCATCAAAGCGTGGGAAGACATTTTTGTTAAGGAAAACTTAACCTTCGAGCCCCGCTTCTGTGTGCGCGGGTTCAACTGCCACGATCCTTCCAAGGTCAAGGCAGCATTGGATGCAGCACGTCAGGAGCAATCAGTAGGGTAATGCCTACCGACGTAAGAAAGCCGGCTTACGTCTGATGACTACCGCCAGCGTCACCTGCTGAAAGTGGTGAGCCGTGAGGAAGCAGAGCCTCGTAGGCCGAAAGGCACAACGCCATATTTATGGAGGTGAATATGTGGCGTTTCTATCCAGAGCGCCTGATGTTTCGACGCATCGGGCGCCGAGCGGTTTTGGGCGATGAGTCGCCCGAAGAGTCGGACCATGACTACATGGTCATGGCTGACCCTGATCTGCCGCTGACCGACTCGGTGCGAAGGGTGTGCGACTGCCTGCCCTTCTGCACTGTTGAGACTATGTGGGGTCCCTTCGAGCAGGGAGGGGCCTCGCACATTCGATACCGCGTCGTGAGCCGTGACGGCAACATCGACGTGATCGTCGTTGACCGCATGGAGTACATCTGGACTGCCAAGCGGTACAACGCCATTAACAGGACTGAAGCGTCGCGGGATCGTTTCCGTACGCTCTACGCCTGCAAGGGCAAGTTGGCGGCCTACAACGCGTTTGGCCTGTGCCAGACGCCCCGGGATTGGCGCCGCGTGCGCACCCTGTAGCCGTCAACAAACCCAAAAAACCACCGAAACTCGACATTTCTGTGGTTTTTTTAGCCCTTTGCGCCGAAAACAGGAAAATCAAGAACCACAAAATTTGCCATATGTGGACACTAGACAAGTGCTCCCCCCTAACACTTAGACGCGGGAGCATTGTGCGAGTGTCATGGGGACACTTGCATGCACCTGACCTTGCAGTGCCGACAGGCACTGCGCTGCTCATAAGGAGGAAGACATGAGCAAAAAAGGTTATGCGGGGATTGGCGGCTTGCCCGGCCGCATCCTTAAGCACTTCCTTGCAGGTGACCCTGTGGTCATCTGCGAGGACTGCGATCAAGAGCAGGCAATTCTCGAAATCCAGGGAGAGACGGACTCCTTCGGCTTCGAGAGAGTGGCATTGTGCAAAGCATGCCACGAGAAGTTCACACCTGCCGACGCAACCATGCACTGCAGCGTCGGCAGGTGCAACAACGAAGGGCCGGCCAGCGACTTCGTCGTGTCCCGTGACTGGACTGAGGGCAGCCACGGGCCCGTCTACGACTGGTGCCCCAAGTGCTGGGATGCGCACCAGCGTATGACGGATCAGGAAACGGACGAGGACAGGTGGGACGACGAGGACGACGAGGACAGGTGGGACGACGAGGACAGCCGGGACGACGGGCTGACCTTACGGCAGCGGTGTGATGCCTTATGGCAGCAGTGTGATGAGGACCAGGAACCGGAGTGTTTTCGCAACACTGACTGTCGCGAGTACCACTTTTGGGTCAACCTACAGCGTGCGGACTTTACCGATGCTGACTGTGCCGGCGTTGATCTGCGTCAGCGCGACATGTCAGGCGCCATTCTAATTATCGCTGACTTCACTAAGGCAAACCTCTCCGAGGCGGACCTTAGTATCGCTATCATGCGATCCGTCAGGCTTTCGCACGCGAACCTCACCGAGGCAGATCTCACCGGTGCTGACCTCGAACGTGCCATCGCGGTACGCGCCGACTTTAGCAAGGCCCAGCTTGTCAAAGCCCGACTGAGCGGCGCGGACCTCACCGGCGCCGACCTCACCAGCGCGAGGTTGATCGGCGCTGAGATGCCGGGGGCGGTGCTGAAGGGGGCGGTGCTGAAAAAGGCATTGCTGGCTGAGGCGCAACTGCCAAAGGTCGACCTCACCGGCGCCGACCTCACCGGCGCTGACTTCGGCTACGCAAACCTCCGAGGCGCCGACCTGCGTGGCGCAATCCTGGATAGTGCGAGCTTTCACGGAGCTCTTCTGAAGGATGCCGTTTTTGACCCTGGGGTCTCCATAATCAACGGCAAGGCTGTCCACAAAGACAGGTGATTCATGGGAGTCAGCAGCGCGCCCAAAAGGCGCTGCATTGCTCATATGGAGGAAGCATGAGCGCATTGATACATATGGTTTGGATGGCGGTCTGGGGTTGGGCGGTTCGCGCCAACATAGTTGAACTTTCCGGCGCCAACCTCGCCGGCGCCAACCTCTCTGGCGTCAACCTCTCTGGCGTCAACCTCTCTGGCGCCAACCTCACCGGCGCCAACCTTGCCGGCGCCAACCTCTCCAGCGCCACTCTTAAAGGCGCCACCCTCCCGGGCGCCAACCTCCTGGGCGCCAACCTCTCCGGCGCCTACCTCACAGGCGCCAACCTCAAAGACGCCGCCCTCACCCGCGCCAACCTCACCGACGCCAACCTCTATGGCGCCAACCTCACCCGCGCCGACCTCTCAGACGCCAACCTCTATGGCGCCAACCTAAAAGGCGCCGGCCTGTCCTACACAAAGTGCCTAAACGCCAACTTCACCTCTGCGTCGTTACAGCACGCAACTATGGTGCTGGCCCAAGTCAAAGGCGCTAACTTCACCGGCGCTGACCTGCGCGGCGCGCAGCTGATAGGCACCCAGCTCGCTGACGCCAACCTGATGGGTGCGCAGAGGTCGTTCGACATCAATAGCGTCAGTCAGATGATGATCGACGGCCTGCGGGCCGCGTTAGGCGTGAATTGACCATTGGACCTGGCGAGGTCGTAAAACATACGCCCTACGAGGCACTTATGAACCAAGAACTGGCAGTGGATGTGGTGAGGCATTACCACGAATTCGCACTTACAATCGCCAAGAGCTCCCCCCTGGAAGGAGCCCTTTTTGCAATTGACCGTCAAGGGGCTGTCTTACAGACAGTGACCCTAGACGTCGATCGCGAAAACTGGCCCTTGAACGGGCAGCAGATGAAGGACACGGGGGCTGTCCTCATCATGGCGATCTTTGAAGCGAAAAAGACCGATCTTCATTCGATGGCCAAGGTCGACATTATTCAGTCTTCGGGCTGGCTCGTCGACACTGAGTTCTACGTGACGGCTTCTAGCGTTACGTGGGACTGGGATTTCTGGATTCAGTGGTGTGGGGAGGGAGAGGCGTTGCGGCCTCGCCCTTTCGAGCCGACCGCGATCTGCTCGAACCTGACTCATCCGGGGTTCAGGTTCACCACCAACTGGATTGTCAGGAGGTAGCCCCTACAACAAACCCACCTCCGTGCAAAGCCCTGCATAGAGGCACTGAGGCCGGCGTCACCTGCCGTAAGTGGTGAGCCTCAGGGAAGCAGAGCCCTCATGTCTAGAAGGCACTCTGAGCCGTCCTGGCTCACGGTTAACGCAGTAACCGGAATCACTGCATCGCCCATATGGAGAAGATATGGACCAGCGAAAGGTCATCATCATGCATGGCCTTCAGGGAAGCGGGAAGAGCACCTACGTGGCGGATAACTTCCCGAAAGCTACGGTGTGCAGCGCGGATTTGTATCCGGGCTTGCACACTGAGGCAGGGTTCCAAGGGATGGTCCTGGATGACGGCGTCCCCAGGATCAAGCGCGCCCACGCTTGGTGTCGTCAGCAGGCCATGGAGGCGCTGGAGCGCGGCGACACCCTGATTGTTGTCGATAACACAAACATCCAAAGGTGGGAGTGGGAGCCCTACCTTCGGATGGCTGAGTCTGTTGGCGCCACTGTCGAACACGTCGACCTCTACGACGGCGGAGGGCTGTCGGACGAGCAGCTGGCCAAGCGATGCAAGCACGGCGTGCCCGTGCATGTGATCGCGAGGTATCGGCGACGCTACGAGGCGTGTGTTCCGACTGCGCCCAGCAATTCTTGACGCGAGAGCCCCGCCAACACGTACGCCGGCAGTACGGGGCGCTGCCACTTGCGGCGTACACACATTGGAGGACGCAATGTCCAAAGATGAGAGATTGTTCTACAGGTCAACGGGGACAGACCAGTCCCCACATTCCACCCAGGTCTCGCCATTTGCAGGCGAGAAGGTTGCTGCTGAGACGGCGGCAGCAACCTTGCGTCCGGCAGTGGACGCGGCGACGGCCCAGGCGGCGACGGCCTACAGGCATGCGCGCACAGCGCGAGTCTTGGCCGAGCACTGCAACGACCGCCTCGACCACGTGCACGACCGTCTGGCCGAGCACGCGGAGAACGAGCAGTTCCTCCTGCAACAGCACAACGAAGTGCTGGACAGGCTGGATGCCGTCGAGGGCGAGGGGGGCGCGACGTTCTGGGACTTCGCGACCAGCGCTTTGTTTATCGGCGGCGGCCTGTACGCCATCGGCAAGCTGGCGGCAATGTTCCTTGGCACAGCAGAGAGCGACGTCGAAGAAGTGGCAAGCGCGCTGCTTAAAGACGACCGCTTTGTCCAACAAGTTGAGGACATCGCCAGGCATGAGGCGGACAAGGCCGTGACGAAGGCGACTGTCTCCATCACGGCCGACCTGCGCGCGGACCGGAAAGAGCTCGTTCAGGTGCAACAGCGCCTGGATGAGCTCGAACAGTTGCGGTCCGAGATCGAAAAAGGGAGTCGAGACATTGACGCCCTGAAGAGGATGGCGAACCGCGCAAACGCTGTCCGCGAGGAGATCACTGCGCTCAACGCTCGTCTCGACGAGTACGAGCGCATGCGGGACCGCGTCGCCCGCGTGGAGCAGATGCAGGGCAGCCTGCAGCAGGACCACGCTGACTTGTCAGCCGTCCTGCACGCCCACGTCGAGTGCGGAGCGCAGCACAAGCGCAAAGCCTCAACCGTCGCGGCAGGCACCGCTGCCTCTGGCCCAAAGGTTGAGAAGACCAACTAAGGGCTTGCACCTGAGCAGGTGGGTAAAAGGCTCCTGTTACGCGCAGTGCAGTCCGCTGTGCGCCGTCGAGTCAGTCTCCGGCCGAGACTGTCTGGCAATTCTGTGGAAATCACGAACCACAAAATTTGCCATATGTGGACACTAGACAGTTGCTCCCCCCTACACCCCACCTCACTCACCCCACCTCACTCATCCCACCTCAACTCCTTCCTATGGCACGGACAGGAGTCGGTCTACTTGGACGCAAGATAGGACCATGACTGCAGGTTCGAGTCCTGCACCGTGCCCTGCCCGTTCACAACCGATGTGTCTGCACGTGGGCTGTGCAAACAAGGACGCATCACGCTCAAATGGAGAAGCCATGAGCAAGAAGAACAAGCGCCAGACCTCGCCAGCCCTTAACGCCGCCACCGCGGACACCTCGCTCGTCGAGGTCGTCCGTCTTCTGACAGCGGCAATCGCCACTGACCGCAGCGAGGATCGTCAGGCCGCCGCCGACGC
>Ga0208162_1000921_pt1 | contig 15935 bp, 25 predicted proteins | sample CB_VirMetaG_4_FD_184539 | JGI IMG/M metagenome (GOLD analysis project Ga0208162, IMG submission 184539) | Freshwater to marine saline gradient viral communities from Chesapeake Bay - CB_1508_1M Viral MetaG (SPAdes) (version 4) | ecosystem: Environmental > Aquatic > Marine > Coastal | place: USA... | reverse complement strand
CTCTGCAAGGTTAGCCTCTTCAAGGTAAGCCTCTGCAAAGTTAGCCCCTTCAAGGTCGGCCCCTTCAAGGTTAGCCTCTTCAAGGTTAGCCCCTACAAGGTTAGCCCCTTCAAGGTTAGCCCCCTTCAGGTTAGCTTCTTCAAGGTCAGCCCCTTCAAGGTCAGCTTCTCCAAGGTCAGCCCCTTCAAGGTTAGCCCCCCAAAGGTTAGCTCTCCAAAGGTTAGCCCATTCAAGGTTAGCCCCTTCAAGGTTAGCCCCTTCAAGGTTAGCCCCTTCAAGGTCAGCCCTCGGCTCTATTGTGTATCCGTTAACAATCATTTTATCTAGTTTATTCATTTAGAAGTTTCCTCTCCCTCAATGACAGATACAAGATAGTTAGCATACCACTGGATCTTTTTAGCGTCTTGCAGGTCTGCATCCTTCTTACCTATCCGGATAGCATACTTAAAAATTTGGCCCAGAAGGTGCGCCCGTACCCCGTTGTGATGAGCGAGAACATAAGTCATTAAGTCCATGTACTCAAGACCGTCAGGGTAATTCTTATAGGCACTTGCCGGGATTAGCTCATAGTGTTTTGGGTTAATAATCTCATCACGCTCTTCTTCTGACATTTTCTCGAATTCACCATGAAAGTCAGTAGTATGCTCTTTGGTTTCGGATAACTCTTTTGCTATTCGTGCTTCAATTCTATTTTTGTACAAGACTTTTCCTCTCTTCCTCTAGGTAGTTTAGAAGCGCTTCCTTGGTTGCAAACCCCAAGGCTACCGCAGATCTATGCTCTGCAGCCTCTCTGCTAAACCCTGCATCGTACTCTAAAATAGCGGCTCGCTCATTAAAAAAGTCAAGGGCAAGGTCTAGCTGCTCTTCCCTTGACAAGCTTCTTGACATCAGGGGTAGTTTTAACATTCTTTACTCCATATAACTGATAGCTGAGTAGACCGCTTCTTCGAGATCGTCGTGAATTTCTGTTGCCATTGCAGTCAAAAATGGATTCAACTTATCTTCTGGGTTCTTCCAGATGATAATGATTTTGTTCTTCATGTGAGAGAACATAACCTCGCAGGCTGTCCCTTGGCCCTTACTTCCACTGTGGTCACGCCCATCCACAAGGAGGATTTCACACCGGGCGATATCCCGCAAGTCCTGTTTGAAAATACGCTTGGCAATGTTAAGCTTTAGCCCCCGGTCATCGTGTACTTGCTGGTGGTAAGGAATCCGACGAGTAGGATCTAAGTAAGGAACGTCAGCCATTTCAAGCATTTGACCAGCTTTCGTGCGCCAGCCTTTCATACTAGTCCCGGCCATACCGCTCATAGGTCCAGCCAAGTATACTCCAGTTATAAGCTTCATTGATTTCCCCTTCTCTATAAATAAGAGCAGTTTAGACACTTGCTCAGGTGTTAAGTTACTTAAAATGGAATTTCGTCGTCGAGGTCTTCGTCGGGATCAATCTCTTGGTTGTCAGCGATTTTGTTAACTTTCATGTCAACCATATCAAAATCGTCTTCGCGAGGCTTTGGGCGGTACTCGTTCAGGGTAGTTACTTGAACAGCCATAAGCATAGAAGCAACACCCTCACGACCACCTACATTGTAGTCATACTGGAAGATACGAACATTACCAATAGAACCATTACCGATAATAGCTGGATCTAGGTCTTCTAGAGAACCAGAGACAACCTTAACAGGGTTTTGAGGCTCCCCGTCTTTCTTCTTAGAACGCTTCTTTAGGTTTACCTTGTAGAAGACACCATCATCGTCTTCTGCTGGCTTAACACCAAGTTTTAGATCCTTCCACTCCTTTGCTTGCTTCTTATCGCGTGTACGGATCTGGACTTCCCAAGTTGGGTTTTCCTTGTCGAAGTGATCGTTAGGGTACTTTGGGTTTAGTTTACAAAACCATAGTTCAACATTCTTTAGTACAGCCATTTCATATTCCTCTTGGATTAATTGTTGTTATACATAATAGATAATAATAAGACCTTTAGAGTACCCCTTTAATATACCCTTTAGGGGGGGGGCACCTTTGGTCATTAGGCGGGAGTAATTTTCTTACTTGTTTTCATGATCTCTACAACCAGATCGTCGTTAAAGTCATCTCGATAAAGCTCCGCATAGAAGGGTACAATGGCCCCCTCACTTTCTTCGTGTGAAGAAGTTACCATGACACCGATGTAGTCTTCTCCTTTCTCTATGATTTCCCCGTAGTCACAACCAGAGATCCTTATTTCATCACCAATCTTAAGCAAAGGAAAAATCCGATTCAAGGACGTTTCTGACATCTAGTGTTCCTTTCTGTGGTATTAGAGATAGAGCCTCTAGTTGAGACAGTATGTACTCTAGAGGGTTCTTCTCATAAAGTTCTACAAACTTCTTTCTAACATCAACAAAGGCTTTGTCCATGTTTCCCGCATGGGAGCCGAAAGAGTCGTGAACAACAGTTACAGGGTAGCTTGTGTCATGGACATACATTGATAAGTGTACAGCGTCGATACTGTGTACAATGTTGGGCGCTGCTCCTGTTTTCTGTTTATCCTTGTTAAGGGTAGCCTCCTGCCAGAGCTGGATGCTAACACGAAGAGAACTATCTGCATAGAACAGCTCTACTTCTTTCTTTTTACCTCGTCGATAAGAGTGGACGAAGGGGAAGTTAGTGACAATTTGTTTAAAACTTATCGGGCGGTCTTTTTCATTTTCTTGTACAGCTAGCTGTTCAAACATCCGAAGCATTTTTGCAGGACCCTTGAGCTCTTGATAACAAGTCTTATAGATGAGATGACCGAGATAAGCAGACCACGCCTTGTCTTTATCCCGTAGGTACTCGGAAAGGTCGTAGGTGTCATCATGAACCATGTCCACCATGCCGTATTGAGTACCCCCGTAGCCTAGCGTCATAACTGGTCTTTTAACCGTTTTACGCCAGAGCTTTCTGTCTGTGACCTTAGACCAGTAAATTGGGCCAAGCTGTCTCTTTGTATCATAGGTTCGATTGCTAAACTCTTTAAGGCGCTGGATAGCTAACTTGTAACGCTCTGACCCCGGTACGCACTTGTTTACTTCCTGCCGGAGCCGAACAAGCTCCTTGTGTATTTCTGGGAAAGCCCGTTCAATAGAGCTATCCTTAACTTTTAGCTGTTCAACATCCCTTCTGACGTTCTGCATAACAGCCTCTGCAATAAACATGTACACATCACCGGGTAGCTCACTCGGGGTTAAGTTAACCAGTGGGGCAATTTCCTCGTCCTTAGACATAGCTACTAGGTGCTGGACACCGTTATTAGAACCGTCAACGTAAACAGGTAGACAACTAGGGAAGTCCTTTACTGCATAACCGTCCCCAGCCCAGTTACTAATAGCAGACCACTCGTAACAGCAAGCAAGAAAGCAGAAAGGTTTATCTGCCTCCATCCAACCTGTATACTCCAAGGGGTCCTGTACATAGAGCATCATGTCATCAAGAGAGTCCTTTGACCACTGATAGCGGTCATTAAGGCTAACCTTGTCGTTACCCCACATGTTTGCAGTGTGAACACCTAGCCAATACTCCCCTTTTTCACCTAGTAGCACGGGCTGGTCGAACATAAGAAGACCTTTGGCGTTGTCGCTAGCTTGCTCATGAAGGAAGGCGGTGTTAGGGTAAATGCGACCACGAAAGTCTACGTTATACAAGTGATAAAAAGCCTTGTTCAAGTTCTTTTCTGCTAGAGTTTTTACTGCCTCTACTTCGATTACTAAGGATGCCCTCTTTTCCATGTCAACTTCTTTGGAAAACTTAAAAGGTGTTTTCTCAGAGTTTAAACAGTTTACAAAAGTTTCATAAACAGGTGTATTAATCCGCCAAGGAGTCCTTTGCAGTTTGTTAAGGGTTTCGGTTAGATAAGAGAGGTCTTCCTCCTTGAAACGAGCTACTGCCTTTTCGTGAGCATGTTTGATAAGAGGGTAGCCTAGCTGTTGATGAAAGAACGAGTTTTGGGACCAGTCCTCCGGGGGTTCTGCTAGAGGGAATAGGTCCACTACTTCTTCATCAACTAACTCTACTATCCCCTTTAGAGCTTCTAGGTTTAGGACCTTAATTTGGTAGGTTGGATATTTTGAGCGCTTTCCCTTTACCTTTAAGTGTTTTGAATAGTACCCTAGTAACCCCAGCTCAAAGTAAGAGATCAGGAGAAACCAAGCAAGATGTACTTGCTCTACCTCATCTGCTCTGAGACGGTATCTGCGGTTTATACAACCCCCTACCGAGGTCAGAAGTTGCACTAAGGTGGACTTCCTTTCGACGGCGGTTAAGATATGCCCGTAAGTTACCTCAAAGGCGTTTCTAGAGCTAAGCCCGTATAAACGCCATGCCTTACGCCGCTTGTCCACTTTAGTGCCAGAGTTATCTAGTAGGTATTGTTTTCTATAGTCGAGGTCTTCGACTAGTTCGTCTAGTGTTGTTTTCATATGGCTTCCTTTTTAAAGACTAAATACTGTTAGGTATTCTTTTAGTAGAAGCTTCCCATAATCACCTTATTCGTCTGTAGAGGGTTGCTCCTCTTTTTCAAAGAAGAAAACACCTATAGAAACGATAAGAATGAGTAGGGCCATAGTTAATCCTTTAACAAAAAAAAAAATAGGGACACGAAACCCCCGCCCCGAAGGGCGGAGGGAGAGTTTTAGGGTGTCTCTGGCGAGGTTAACTGTATGTGGTGATACGGCCTTTTCGTACCGCTAGCCCCGCCAAGTACCGACCTTGCTTTGATTTGACTGGCAACTCCATACGGAACTTCCCGTCCTTGGAGATTCGGGTGACTTTTCCCGACTCCGATTCATACCACGTCACCGACTTGGGGGTGTCATGGGTCGCTACAAAAGGTGTACCAGAGGTTTCTTTTTGTACCATCCGCTCGGTATGCTCTTTGTACCGAGGGTCTTGCAGGTTGTAATAGTGTACGCGATCATAGTCGCGCCACACTTGTGTGATCTCTTTTGTTTTGAGATCCATACTATAGCTCGAAGAAGCCGTTGCACGGGTTACATAGTCCATCTTTGTTTCCTTTCCTAATAAAGGCAACCTACTGTTACCTAGAAGACCCCTCCAAAGAGGGGCTAACTAAGTTACACTAGGTCTTTCCCTTGCTGCTCCACAATCTTCAGGAGCTCTTGTTCCATTTCTTCGTCGATTTCCGGCTGGAAATCAACATAGGTATGCTCGAACTTGTTGTTGATCATCTCCACCAAATTTTCCATTGCGGTGTTCTTCCTTTTGGTTTTAGTGTCAAGTTGGCGTCGGCGAAGGGTGGTCACCTTCACCTTGTCAAGGACCAATCCATAGCCCTCAATCTGCGCATCTGTCAGGATTACGCTCTTCCCGGAAGGGAAAGTCACCCTACGTAGTTTTTGCATTTGCATTTGTTCCTCTTTCTTTTCGTCCACTCTTGAATCGCCGTGAGTATCTCAGGGCTAAAGAGTCCTACGGACCCTGCTACGCTTAAACCACCCCCCGTGAAGGGCAGGATAAACACCAAAAACACCAATGCGTACTTATTCGAGAGAAAGGGCACGCAGAAGAAACCTTTCCCCTTTTTCATTTTGAACAGGATACTTACTACCAAGTTCATAATGAGACGAATCACTATACCACCTGAAAACTCGATACTGATGAGGTTGATTAGTTCGTTAGCGCCCATCTTCTGTCTCCTAGTTTAGCGGTTTTTACTGTTACCCCTTCCGTTATCGGAATGGCCAGTTCGATCATAGTTTCCACCCCTGCCGTTATTAGCGGAGGCGTTTCCTTTAGAGGCCCCCGGAGAGGCCCCAGGGTTGCCGGGTTGGCCCGGAGTATTACCACCCCCATTGGGGGCAGCAAGCTGTCCGTCCTCGTGGCGCTCTGTGCCTCTCTGGCACTGGCACCGCTCCAGCAGATCGATAATCTGCAAGGGCTGCTTTTTGGAAGCCTTCTCAAAGTTTGTCACCTTGAGTACCTTCCCACACACACTGAACTGCCGTTCTTCGGCGAAAGTCCCTGTAGCTAGCGCCATGCCTAGTGCTACAAAGGTAACAAAGATAGTCTTCTTCATCCTAGTTCTCCTATTTCAGTAGTCAAAACCCTCAAGGAGGATTTTAGCATACTCACAGTAGCAGTACATGCCACCGTCTTTTTCGAACTCATCGATCGAGATTTTCCACTCACGAATATTACCGTGAATAGCATCACCTTCCGCGATGGACATCTTACGATTCCACCACTTCGGCATCTCGTCGAATTCCATTACTATGACAGCACCTTTACTATACATCGCTGCTTTTTCAAGCGAGTCAGTCCAGTGAGTTACTGCACGACTCTGAAAGCCTTCTCCAAGGCAAACCGCCTCGTGGAAGGTAGTTCCACGGTAAAAACGAAACATGGTGTCTTCCTCTTTAAGGAAAGTGAAAGCTGCCCCCGAAGGGGCAACTATTAGCAGTAGCGGCCTTCGTAGGCCTTCCGCAACTCATTGTAGAGTTGCCAAGCTTCTTCCTCGTCTTTCTCAAACTTGGAGCCGCTTAAAGACCATACTGCGCTGTCACGCGCATCGGCCTCGGTCATCCCTTTCAAAACATTTTTCAATGTTTCGTCAGCGATAGCCAAATTCCACGTTACACTAAGCTTAAGAGCTTTCTGAGCGGCGGACTGCATCTCGTACCAGAACATCTTTTGCTCAAAGTAAGAAGCAGCTTCTTCAGCCTGTTTCTCTTTTTTGGTCGAGAAAAAACCTTTGAACAAGTTCAGCATTGGAACCTCCGTTAGTTGCTGATTGATATGTTCTATCATTATAGATGCGTTAATTTTCTCACTTTTTTAACGCATTTAAAATGACAAAGCCCGTACAATTGAAATGGGGCCAGCCAAAGCCAGCCCCAAATCGTATTTTTAACGCATCAGGTCACCTGCAACGCATCCCACATATGTACCCGCAGTGCCCATGATTGGCCCCATGATTGCAGTGCTAATGCCAGCAGACATCAGAGTTGATCCGGTGAGAAAGGGTGCAGACAGCGCACCCGCCAGACCTACAACGGGTCCACCTACAGCCCCCACAGGGAGCATGGCGACCGTTACTACACCTAAAACGGCAGCACCAGTAACACCAATAACACCACCAATTACCACATCACTTGTAGTACACTCTACAGGTTCATCCGCGTATGCGGCAGTCGAAAACACCAACGTCATTGCGACCACGATCGAAGTGATGATAGATTTCATGATTTTCTCCATTTATCATGAGGTAGATGATACATTATTGTATCATTATAGATGCGTTGATTTTCTCAGTTTTTGTGAGGGGGTTTTTACCCCTCTTCTGCAGTCTCTGCTGCATTCCAACCCCACTCATTGCAGGGCTGTATTAGCTCCTTGTCAGGGAGCGGTGGTTCCCAGTACACTTCTAGAGTGTCTGGGTCTGCGCCACACCATTCGTGTGACGTAATTGTTCCATCTGACCAATGAAACACTTGGGATGAGTTAATTCCCATTTGCACCTCCTCTTGGTTGCACTCAATAACAGTGATACTATTGTATCATTATAGATGCGTTAATTTTCTCACTTTTTTGAGAGTAAAAAGCAGCCCGTAGACTACTCCCTTCCAGAGTTAGTTGATGCCGTATGTCTCAAAACGGCTTCGCGCCTTGGCCATCGCGTGGGCCTCATCGCGGGTTGTTATGATGTTTCTGCCCACCATGTCACGATAAATCGCTTTGCCATCTGATGTATGATCAACAAAGGCACAAGGATAACGGCGTCCATCTTCGCGAGTTGTATACATGTAGGTTTTCTCAATGGTCACTGTCTTTCCTTTCATCGTTGATCAGGCCAGTGTTTCCAGATATTTGTTCACCGAATAAGCAGACAGACTAAGACTGACGACAAGCGTTCCCGGTTTGTCTTCAGGAAAATACCCGGTTGCCTCCCAGCCCCCGTTGCCAAGGGACGTTGATCCATCCCACATGTTCGCCCGGATCATAGTCTTGATATCTTCAGCCGATTGAGGGCGGGCTGGATTGATTACTTTCAATGCCTTGACGGTTTCTTCAAGAGTGTATTTGTCGATTTCGATATAAAACATGGTGTCCTCCATTTGTTTGCCGATGATATGTTCTATCATTATAGATGCGTTAATTTTCTCACTTTTTTAGCCCAAAATCGATAAAAAAAAAAGGGACTCCCCGAAGGGAATCCCTGTAAGTTATTTTTTACGAGTCCACGATTTACGATTTTTATTATTTTGTGACCGTGTTGTGGTACGTAAATTTTTTGGTTTATTATTGGATCTACTGCGATCACGATGATCCACAAATCCTTTGACCCTTTTGCCAGTACTCATTTCTTTGACAATGCGGTGTACATACACTGCTTTACCATCAATACGGACTGTTTTGTAGCCGTCTCCATGATTAGTACCTGCAAGAGATCCCGCAGTCTGACGACCACGGGATTCTTTCCAGTATAGCTGGCCATTTTTGAGCTTGAAGAGTTTATTCCATTTCTTCATTATAGTTAAGCCCCTTCTTGCTTTCTACAAAGCCCGTACAATAACTTAACGAGCCCTGTAGTTGTTTTCACGGTTAGTAGAGTTAACCCCTGCAGCAATCTGTGGGATCATTCGCATAACCTCTTGTTTAGTCTGCCTAGAAATATCCCCAGTAATTTGCAGGTTAACAACAGTCTGCTGTCCACCTACTTTACCGTCTCCGTTAAACAGTGACTTTTGCTGTTCTTTAGTTAGAACCATTTCACCGGGGGTGAGCATAGTAGGAACACTGTCAATGTCGGTTCGGGTTGTACCCAAGGCAGGAACAATTCCTCCGGAGTTAAAGCCGAAGAGACCACCGAGGAAACTCCCTCCTTCTTTTCCTCCTCCAAAGAAACTACCAATACCGGAGAATAGGTTACTAAGCAGTCCGTCCTTCTTGAATAGACCGCCTAGAGCGCCATCTTCTTTGAAGAGAGAGTTCGCAAACTCCCCCGCTTTTGCACCTAGGTCTTCTAGACCAGAGTACATGCCCTGTAGGACTCCGTCAAGGAAGCTCCCTTCTTTGAAGAGAGACTCTGTGAAACTGCCAACAACAGTGTCAATAACCATGCTTGTAAAGGTATCTGCTATAGATAGGAAGAAGCTTTTGAAGTCCCCTGTTTTGAAAAGGTCGCTTACAGCAGAGCTAAAGCTCGAAGCAAAGGATTTGACAAACTCCTCTGCAGGAGTTTCCTCTGTGTCATCATCTCCTCCTCCTCCATCACCAACGCCAGTGACTTCTGGAATGTCCTCTTTAGACACTCCGGCGCTTATTTCGGCTCGCTGGTATTTGCGTTGGGCATTTTGTAGTACCTCTAAGAATTTTAACACAGAGGGGTGGTTAGGGTTGAAATCCCTTTTCGTTATCTCTTTGTTGTACTCTTGGAAGAGTCGATGTACGCTATCGTAATACCTGTTATCTACGTTATCATAGCCAACAAGACCGCCGGAATTAAAGAACTGTGGTAGCATACCCCGGTTAATTGCGTCAAGGAAGCCTCTCCCGAACTTGCTTACAGAGGAAGCCTTAATAACGTACTCACCGTTAGAGAGCATAGCGGGAATGTCATCAGAGGTTCCAGTACCCGGTCCAGAAATGTAACCACCTGAAGCTCGAGTTTCCCTTCTTATTTCTGATCCCGCTGGAGGGTTAGGCTCGTCAGAGTCTCCGAATCCGAAGATATTGGCAATTTTACCTTTAAACGAGTCTTTTAACTCCGCCATCTTGCTAATCAAGTTGCTTATTGTTTCAACAACAGAGTCAATAGCCTTTTCAATGAGCTCAAAACCACTGGTAAAGAGGTTAATAACTGGCTCGGCTGCTTTCTTCGCGAGTTCCCAAGCGCCGCTAAAGTCTCCACTCAGGGCCTTACCTACTGCTTCCAACAGGTCTAGCACTGATTGAATCGTTTCTACCATGAAGGTAAGAACTTTGCTAGAAACAAGTTTGGCAGTTTGGCCCGCGCCCTCTCCTGCGAAGTAAGACACTAGTGCGCCAATGGCTGTAGAAACCCCTTCCACTAGCTTGTCCTTAATCACCCTAAAGAGGCCATTTATCCCGAGAGCATCAACGATTAGCCCAACAAGCCCTACGGTGGATAGCGCCCCAAAAATAAGACCCCTAAAACCAAAACTCGCAAATGTACGAAAGCCGAGTTTAGCACCAGCTATAAGGTTATTACTAAGCCCCCTAGCTATGACAGGAATAAGCCCTGTAAAGGCCCCTTTCTCTGTTTTAGATATTAGAGACTTGAGCAGTAGGCTTCTAAACTTACTACTGAACAGGGCAAAGGTGCCAATTCCAATAGTAATGTTTGAAATCGATTTAGCTAGGCCAGCAGAGAGGGTTTGACTGAACTCCTCACCGAAAAGCCCACTTATTATACCTTCAGAAAGGCTATCTATAGCGCTACCAATAGCTACCATCCAGTTGGCTACTACTTTTTCTCCCTCTACGGCATTGCTGAAGAGTGCGCCTATCATAACACCAAAACGGCGGATAGCCTCTAAAGTTTCCTCATTACTGAGAGCACCGGGCCCAATAGCGACCGCTGTAGCTACTAGTTTTATAGAGAGCGGTGTTCTTGAATAGAGAAGCCAAGCCGCACCAATAGCCAAACCAATCTGCGTGGCAGCAATCTGAGCTTCCTTGGCAAAACCGACTCCAATTTCTGTACCAGCCTTTAAAGCCTCGCTAAGAATATTGCTGGTAGCCTCAAAAGAGAGAAGGATACCTCTAGTTAGGGCGTTTCCTTTTATAAACCGCCCCAGAGTAGACTCTTCGAAAGACATAACAGTACTGTCTAAAACCGTAGAAAAGGCTTCAGGTAAAGTCATGTCTGAAAGCGCTTTAGTGAACTCAATGCCTCTGTCGAAGGTTTCCCCTATGCTGTTAAAGAAGTTACCAAGCTTTGTAGGTGCTTTAATTTCTGTACCGAAAGGGCCATAGTCTACCGTCTTTTCTAGGAAGTTATCGTTAATGTAATCCTTAAAGTCTGACCACTTGTTTTGTAGGTTTGTAATTAGCTTACTGAAGCCACTTTCTACAGGAACAAAGTAACCCTCACCTAGCTCTAGTTGACTAACAAAAAGCTTTTCGCTAATAGCTTCTCTTAAGTTACCATAGATGGTTGTTACTTCGGCTAGAAGATTAGAAAAGACCTGCTTGATAGACTCACCCCAGCCTTCTAGAGTGTCAATAACTGGAGAAATTGCATCTAGTAGAGCCCCAGAGTCACCTACAGCGGTTACTCCGTGCTTTGCCGCCTCTTCCTTTTTCCAGATACCCCACCAGAAAGGGTTGCCAACAATTTTCTTCATAAGATCTTTGAAGAAGTCAATAACATCTCCAACAAAGTCTTCAACGGTTGTAAGTGTGCCGCCAACACCTTCAAAGATATTTCCAAGGTCTATTTTAAGACTGGCGCTCTCGCGCAAGTTGGAGAAGAAACCAGTAACCTCATCTACAAAGTTGCTAATGCGGGTTGTTGCAGTATCTATGCTAGGAAAGATTTCGTCTAGTGTAATTGGTGTAGTTGCAAAAGTGAAGGCAAGATCAGCAGCGTTACTTATCGTGTCTATAGCTGACCTAACCACCCCCTTGACTTGGTCTACTAGTTCTTCGGAGGTTGGAAGAGAAAAGCTTAAAAGAATGGAGTCAAGAGTACCTACACTCAGGTCTTTTAGTTTAGAGAGTCCGGCTAAAAAGTCTTCAGCGTCTAACTCTTTTAAACTAGAGAAAAGGTCTGTAAAGACGTCTATAACATCATAAACGAAGCTATAGGTATTAAGTACGAAGAGATCAAACTGTAATTTAGTCTTGATTACAAAGTCGCCAATGTTATCTGCCACAAAAGAAAAGACTTTGGTCAGCCCTACGATTTTTCTTTTAAGGACATCGGAAAACCCAATCTCCTTGTCAATAGCGGCCAAGGCCCTAGTGAACTCGTCACTCATGACGGTAGTGAGACTTTCTACGGTAGCCTCAATTAGTTCAAATTCCTCTTGGATTTTTCTGACAATTTCTGGGTCGGTAATAGCTTTAAAAACGCCTTGTGCGTCAATGAGCCCTTCTTTTGCTAGGGCCCTGAGCTCACCGAAAGGAACCTTCATGCCATCAGCAATAGCTTCTGCAAGCCGAGGAATCTGCTCTAGGACTGAGTTAAGTTCTTCCCCTCTTAGAGTACCAGAAGCTAGACCCTGACCAAGCTGAATAATAGCAGCTTCAGCAGAAGAGGCGGTAGCCCCCGAGATAGTGGCTGTTTGTAGGATGGTCTTAGTGGCCTTGATAAGTTCCTCAGAAGTCTTGTTTGAGCCCTTGAGAGAAATACCGAGACGGTTAAAGGTATCCGCTGCCACCCTTACAGGGAGGCGAGTTTGTGCAGCGGTTTCGCGAATACTCTTCATCGTCTTCGTTAGTTCTTGACCTCTCCCAACGACAAGAGCTAGCCGGTTTTCTAGACCAACAATGGAGTCTGACGCGCTACTGAAAGCCTTCACGACGGCACCGCCAGTAAGAGCGGCTGTCAGGCCGATTGCTAGTTTCCTAATAGCGGAGGTAGTATTGTTTATGGTTGTTTCAATTCCCTTGATACTGTTACCAAGAGACTTAATATCTTGTTTAGCCTGACGACTGTCAGAGCGTACTCTAATCTCTACGCCTTGCGCCATAAGTGTCTCCTTAAAAATTTTGCCCCCTAACAGACCGCGAATAAGGCGGAGCCATCAGAGGGCAAGGTATTAGATCGGGGAACCAATCAGTCCAATTGTTGTGAGAACCTGCTCAATAAAGTATTTAGGAGCTTGTTTACTACTCCCTCTATTGAGGTAAGTAATGTGCTCCACAGGGTTCTCGATTACATAGCTTGTTTCGCCACGGAAATCCAATTCAGGGCGGGAAGTCCAGCCAGAACGCGCCTCTCCTGTGTCTACAGGGGTGACTCGACGAAGGGAGGTCGTTGCAAAAGCAACACGAAGACCTACCTCTTCTTCTGCTATCTGTTTTACCTCTTCCTCTATTCCGCGCATAGCTTCTTCGAAGTTTACAACTTCTAGTGATACTTTCATTTTAACCCCTTCGGTGTCCAGCCGGAGTCATCTCCGTTTTTAGCGTTCATCATCATTTCCAGAATCTTGCCTTTAGGCATCGCTCTGTCGCCTTCTAGACGGCTTTCTGAGTACTGCTTAATCTGTTTAAGGGTTTGGAAAGTAGACTCTGCTTTTCCTTTGTAACCAAAAGAACTCATGATCAAGTGGGTGCGATAATCTTCGCGCCACCCAATAGGTTCGTACTTGAAGAACTCAATCCACTTTAAAAACTCATCATAAGGCATTTCTTCTTTGAGTTTATAAACAGGCATCTTCAGAAAGCTTGCCAGAGTAAAAAGGGTTCGTTCTTCTTGTGTTAGTTTCCCGCTTTATCCGCCTCTAGTAGCCCACAAAGCTTTAGAACTTGTTCGGCTAAGAAGTTTAGGTCAACGGGGGAAAAGGTATTAAAGTCTTCATCAGTTAGTTCTTCGCTCCCAACGACGCCAGCCCGTAGAACCTGACGAACTGCATAAAGCTCGTCAGCCCCTTTAGGGGGGTTTTTCATGATTTCTTGTAGCTCTAGAACCTGCTCGACGCTGAGTTTCTTAATTTCAACATCGCTTCCCAAAAACTTAATTTTCTTTGTATGTACTTTACCAACTAGATGTTTCATGATTTTTCCTTAGTCTAACTTATCTTGTTCATTGAATAGCGCTGAGTTGTGCTTCTGGAAGTCGTCTAGCATCTTCCGCACGGTATGGAGTGTTGAAAGGGTCTCCATAATTTCCCTACCTGTTGATGAGTCTTGATCAAAGTCTTGGAAGCGCTCAAAAGACTTCCGAATACTAATATCTACACTGCGCCGCATATGACGGAATGTTGTCCTCATAACAAAGGATTTGCTAAAGGGCTTATCCATTGTTTATTCCTTAATACTTTAGAGCGGGGAGACCCCTAAGAGCCTCCCCTAAAAACTATCCAGAACTTAGAAAGTAGCTGGACCGTAGAAGTCTGACTGAGCCGTGATTGTTACAGTAGCTGTAACTGAGTCAGTTAGCTGTGAGTTTACAAGAATTGCTTCGATACGACCAATCCAGTAGAACTCGGTGTTTGCTACGGATAGAGTTGAGTCTGCACCCTCGTCCTGAGTAACAGCAGAAGCTGCCATCATGAAGCGGAAAGCAATTTCTGTACCGATTAGGCTGTGGATGTCAGCCATGTCGGCAGGTACGTAGTTGACGGTAACTTCGATTGAAGGAGCGTCAGCCTGACCCTGAACCTGTGAAGAGGTGGCCTGACCGAAGACAGGAACGTTCACGATGTTTGCAGGAGTACCGATTGCAGGGAATTCGCGGACGGAAGGCATACGAACATGGTTTGCTACGCCTGTTACCTGACCATCAGCGGTGTCAGCGGTGCCGGGGGTTGAGCCAACAAAGAGAGCTGCAAATTCAGCAGCGGTGTCTGTGCCAGCAGGAATCGCCTCCGTAACCATGTCAAGGTATGTATAAATACCTGACTGTAGTGAAGAGATATGAGCCATTATTAGCCTCCATATAAGATGAATGGTATAAAATAGGTTGCGCTATAAAGCGCTGAATTGGCAGAGTCAATGCCCTCTACTGATAAGTAGGAAGCACCCAATCTTGTTCCGTTTGCTAGGTTTTTGTTCTCTAGAACAGTGTCTAACAAGTCTGCTATTTCCATAAGCCTTCCTTGGCCCTCGCCAGAAAGCACGAAAATCTTTACTGCAACTAAGCCTGACAGCTGCTTATCAGAAGCACCAAAGGATACGTTTGAACCAGTACTAGGTAAAATAGAAACTGAAACGCGTTCACCATCAGTTATATCACCTTGGTAGTTGTCAGGGTAAGTGTTGATAGAGTTTACAGTCCAACTAACACCTGCAAAGACGCCTTCGATGTCTTCAAGAACGTTATCAAACATGTTACGTCTCCTTTACAAGAGTTGCTTCAATGTGATAGCCGCTGTCTGTATAGTCGGTTATACGATAAACAACAGAGTTGACAGTGAGAGTATCATAGACACTCATATCAGGCCCTGCTTTAAAGATTGCAGTAGAAGAATAGGGTTGCCCAGAGGATTTCTTAGTATCTGTTATAATGACCTCAACGGTAGCTATAGAGCTAGAAGAGGTCACTCCTCTGGACCCAAAGTCGTAAGCAGTAACTGTTTTACTACTCAGTGTGCCCGTTTTGACAAGATCACTAGCCGCGATAAAGGCTCTGTTAACAGCATCTGTAATCTTAGCCCCTAACGACATTAGCTATACCTCCACCAAGAAGCGCCATAGCTGGTACGACCCTTGACGAGCAAGGGTTTAATGAACCTCATAGCGTTCTGAGTTTTGATTGGTATACGCGCAACGTCGCCGTTGGAGTCAGAAAGACTGATTGAACCAATAGAGATTGACTCAAAGGTTTGAGTGCTGCCTACTTGCAAGTCTTCATTATTAACTAGATGAAGGGCCTGCTCGTAAACAGCAATCTTTACTCTTTCTGGAATCTCCGTTGACCCGATGCTGATTTCTTGTCCGAGTTTGTCGTCGAAGTAAACAGCGTTTTTACGGGGCCAAGCTAGGGCTTGAGAGGAACTAACAGCATAGCCGATCCAAGCTTGCTCATCAATCAGCTGAGTAGCTGTAACAAGGGCTTGCTCCTTAACATCGTCTGAAGCGTCTGTCCAGTTAGCACTATCAATACGAGTCTCAAAGTAGTCATCAGCGTCTGCCAATTCGACATAGCTATTTGTATTAAGAACTAGTGCCATTAGTCCCTCCTAAGATTAGGCGTGGAAGATTGGTAGAATGCCAAGGTTTAGTGAGTCCATCTTACGGGCGTAGGAGGCAGCTGCACC
>Ga0208162_1000920_pt1 | contig 15941 bp, 16 predicted proteins | sample CB_VirMetaG_4_FD_184539 | JGI IMG/M metagenome (GOLD analysis project Ga0208162, IMG submission 184539) | Freshwater to marine saline gradient viral communities from Chesapeake Bay - CB_1508_1M Viral MetaG (SPAdes) (version 4) | ecosystem: Environmental > Aquatic > Marine > Coastal | place: USA... | reverse complement strand
ATGCCAATCTCCTAATGGAATAGATTTAGCTATTTCTAATACTACACTACCTTCATCATGGTGCCGAGATGTAGTTGATTTTAATGTTAAAGTAATTAATTATGGTGGCAACGAAGTATCAGGTGCTGAATTAATGTTTGATGGTAATTCATATGCTTTACCAACCCTTGGCGCAGGAGAGTATACAGTAGTTCCTTTTACAGACTACCCTGTAGGTAATGGAGTATTTGATTTTGAAGTAGTATACGATCAAGACCAATATTTAGATAATAATACCTTTACCCAAGTAGTTGAAATTACTGAACAAAATTGGCTTGAAGTTGTTTTATCACCTGATGTTTGGTCAAATGAAATAGACTGGGAAATCACAGATGAAAATGGTGAAATAGTACTTTCCGGAGGAGATTACCCAGTATTTACACAAGATTCAACTTACTATGAGGGTGTTTGCTTACCCTACGGGTGTTATACATTTACAATAACTGATAGTGCTGGGGATGGTATGTGTCAATGGGATTTTGATGATGACGGAATATGTGATGGTTCAAGTGATGCGTTTGTTAATATTATATCTAATGGTAATTTAATATTTAACTTATCAGACCCTAGTGAAATTGATTTTGGCTCAATACTCACACATGATTTTTGTATTGCTAATTGCCCCATCCCAGATTGTCCTTGGGATTTAGATGGTGATGGATCAGTAGCAGTCTATGATTTAATGATATTTTTATCATACAATGGGTTACAAGGTGAATGTTTACCTGCTGATTTTGATTTTAGTGGGGGTGTAGATTCACAAGATTTAATGACTATGATTAATTATTTTGGTTACGATTGCTTTACGGGTGAATTTATTGAAGGAGTAACAATTCCCGATTGGGTTTGGTCATATTTAGACGTGACCGAAGTAACTGAAAATATAGGGAATATAGAAAAAATATGTTTATTAGGCCCCCCAATGTATTTTGATTTATTAGGTAAAAAAGTAAATGATAAAGGAAGGTTAGCACCCGGAGTTTATCTAGTTGTAGAAAAATGGTCAAATGGCCATGTCACATCTAGAAAAGAATTCCGAATGCAATGAAACATGTATTAACCTTTTTATTACTTCTTCTTCCTTTTATAGGATATACACAATGTGATGTATTTATCGAACCAGGATCTGTTCAAGTAACTGATAATGGTTCTGGTGTTAAATTTACATTTGATGTAACTAATAACTCATCTGCTGATTGGTATGGTGATGTCTTAAAGATGTATTGGTCACTTAATTCAAGTGCCCCAATATGGGATATTGATTATAGTACTAATGTAAACCAACCGCCAATAGCACCAGGTGAAACCAGGACAATTAAAACACCTTGGTTTGATATTCCCAACTTACCTTCTTGGTTCCCAGATGACCCTACTACGGCTCAACCTTGGGAAGAATCTATGGAATGGCCCTATTATGGGCTATCTTTCCCCTTCCAGGGAGCTTGGTCACCAATGAATTTAAGATTGGGAAGTTGTGGATTAGCAGATGGAGCATGGGTTTATGATGATAATGGTGATGCATACTATGGCCCATTTAACACAGATTGCCCTGATTTAAATAATGATGCGTTTTGTGATTGTGATCTTGAAATTACAAGTTTTGATCCTAATACTTTAGATATTAGTGTTGAAGTAATAAGTCACTGGAATTGCGGCCAACCTTTGAATATAGGACAATCACCTGAAATGGACGGTATTAATCATGTTCATTTTGGTATCCATATCCCTGGATGGGATTATCAATGGGGATGCACAACAGGAACTAACCATCCTGGGTGGGCATTTACTGGATGGGCTACTTTAGGTAATCCTAATTTACTTTTACATGCAGGTGACATTTTAGAGGTAAATTTATTAGATAATTTTGGTGGGGATTGCTTTTTAGAAATCTTAAGTAATGATACTTTATCTGAATGTCCTGAATTAGTATTGTGGCAAATAAATTATTCACAAACTCTTCTTATAGCTGATGGAGGGTGGGCAGTGAGTCCAAATTCTGGGAACAGTACCCAACCTTATCCTGATGATTTTATACAAGATAATTCTATTTTAGTTTGTGAAAGTATTGATCTTACAGAAGGGTGTACTGACCCAATGGCGAGTAATTATGCTCCTGAAGCAATTTTAGATGATGGTTCATGTGAATATTTTTTCCCTGATGCTGACCCAAGTGCTAATTTCAATGAAATAATATGTAATGAAGGCACAGCAGAATCATTATATAATATATTTGTTTACAATTTTGGTGAAGATACACTATTTCAATACTGTGTTGAAATTCCTGAATTAAACTACAATGAATGTTTTAATGGATACCAGATAGGAAATTTATGGATTGAACCAAGTGGGGGTCAATTAGTACAAACTGTATCTATTCCTGCTAACATAAACCAATTTACTATTATAGTATATAATGTAGAAAACGAACCATTTGGAAATAACTCAAATAATACCCAAATAGTAAACGTACCAACCCCAGGAGATGATATTTGTGAATATACAGAATTAGCTTATTGGATGTGATACTCTCTTAGGAGGATATTATATCCCAGAAATAATGTATGAAAACATAGGTAATACTACTATTACTGAATTTTGTGCTGTGTACGATATTTTTGGTTCTCTTTATGATGAAGAAGTTTGTTGGGAAGGAGAACTTAACCCGGGAGATATAGCATATGTTTCATTCCCTCCAGTATATGCTGATGGAGTAGGTGGGGTTTATATTCAAATAAATGATATTAACGGACAAGGAGGAGGATGGACTGAAATTGAAGTAAACATTAATTACGCAGCTGAAGCAGATGATCAATGCATTTATGGTTGTACTGATAGTAATGCAAGTAACTATAATGAAAATGCGGAAGTTAACGATAATTCATGTGAATACCCCATAACAGAGTTAACATATGTTAGTGCTGAATGTTATGTAGATTGTGACTTAAATGGCCCATTTTATTATGTTATTACTACATGGACTAATACAGGTAATACTGAAATTACTAACTTTTGTGCTGAATGGGATGTGTTAGGTGGGCCCGGGGATATACAAGAATGCTGGGATGGTAATTTACTACCTGGAGATACAGTAAATCTACAGTTTGGGCCATATACAACAAATGGTTCACCAGTAGCTTGGGCTTATTTACAAGTAGTAAATGGAATTACTTTAGACCCCCAAATTGAAAATTACGAAACTTTATATTGTTACGAAGATGCTGTAGCATCCTGTATTTATGGTTGTACAGATGCAACAGCCAATAACTACGATCCCACTGCAGATTTGGACGATGGTTCTTGTACTTATAGCGTATTTGGGTGTACAGATGAATTTGCTTGTAACTATGACCCCGATGCAACAGATAATAATGGAAGCTGTAACTATGATTGTTACGGTTGCACAGATTCTTCTGCTATCAATTATAACCCAATCGCCACCATTGATGACGGTTCTTGTGAATATGATGTATTTGGGTGTACTGACCCGAATGCCACAAATTATAACCCACTCGCTACTGTGGACGATGGTAGCTGCGAATATATAATTTATTTAGGGGGTTGCACTGATCCTGAGGCTATTAATTATAATGTTGCAGCAACTTATGATGATGGAAGTTGTGTATATGATCCATGTGGGGGCATATTAGGTGCAGTTTATTATGCCCCTAACACTTTTACACCTAATAACGACGGAGTAAATGATGGTTGGACAGTCGTTACTGACCCAGGTTGCTGGTTAGAATGGCATGTTTTAATCTATAATAGATGGGGACAATTAATCTGGGAATCAAATACCCCAGGGGAAATTTGGCCAGGTTCACATTTTGATGGTAATTATTATGTTGCTGATGGGGTTTATTTTTACAAAATTACAGGAGTAGGATATAACCCAGCAAATACATTTCAAACAACAGGAAATATAACAATTTTTAGATGAAATATTTAATTACCATTTTATTTTTAGGAAGTATTACTTATGGGGTAACTTACTTTAACTGCCCTGATTGGACTACACTTCATGTTAACCATAAACTTACCCCAGACAATGATAATATAGATGAAGTATGGATGATTAGATACAATTTAAATTGCTGGGAAAAGGTTGAATTTTGGATTTATAACGACAAAAATGAAGAAATATACCACGATTATGGTATCAGTTTTGATTCATACCCTTTTTGGGAAGGTAAAATAAAGGGAGAATATGCGCCTAATGGGACGTATTGTTATGTAATAAAGGCAGTAAAAATCACAACAAAAGAACTAGTAGAAAAAACTGGACAATTTGAAATGGTAAGATGAAAAAACTAATATTTTCTTTATTATTACTTTCGGGTTGTGCTACTTATGACAAAGTAGCCCTCAACCCTACAGACTACAGGTGGGATGGTATGATTCCTATGGAATGGAATCAAGAGTATCCAGTAGATACTTGGAGAGCTACAATAAAACTTGATGAACCTTTTACAGGCTCTAAAGGATTTTATTATGTTTTAAGAAAATATGAAGGTGATCCTAGTGGAGAATGGTATATTTTAGAAGTTAATATAAATAAAAACGAAAACTGGGGGAACTAATTTGGTTCCCCCAAATTTTGTTCATATCGTTATGAAAAATTTATAAATGAAAGTTACTTTATTAAATGTTACTCCAAACGCTGAAGACCACATTGTGGAGGTTGCACGTGTATCTAGTTCACGTAAGAATAAGAAAGATAAACCAGAGGGCCTTTTGGCATACTTGGTACGTCACAAACACTGGTCACCGTTCGAGCACGGTCATGCGACGTTCGAAATTGAAACTTCCAAAGCCATCGGAATCCAGCTCATCCGTCACCGTTCTTTCGCTTTTCAAGAATTTAGTCAACGATATCAAGATGTTAATCGTTTGGAATCTATATTTGAACCCATTGAACTACGAGCGCAATGTGAAGACAACAGACAAAGTTCAACAACAGTAATTAATCCTAATTTATATAGAAAATTTAATAGTGGAGGTGTTAAACCTTATCCTGCTAGCTCTATTATTAATAATTTTTTAAAGGATGCTCACGAACTTTATAATGATCTTTTAGAAGCAGGAGTTGCTCGTGAACAGGCTCGTATGATTCTTCCACTTGCTACTACTACTAAAATTCATATGACTGGTAGTATTCGTAGCTGGATTCACTTCCTTGAATTGAGGGATGATAAACATGCACAGAAAGAAATTCAAATGGTTGCAAAAGAAATAAAGCGCATATTTATTAATGAATTTCCAATCATTGCAAAAGCTTTAAATTATGAATTGCCCAACGAGACAACAAATTGAAGCCACAGTTAAAGCCAAAGGTTATAAATGGTTTGAAAGTGGAAACTACAACCTTAATATAGTGGGAGTTAGAAACTCTGATACATTAAATGAGGTAACTAACAAGTTCGACGATCATATAACTTTATCTTACAAAAAAGATGGAGAATGGCAATTCCATTGCTTTGATTGCACAACTGACCCAGGTAAATATTGGGTTGAAAATATTATGAGAGAATCTGGTGTTGCTATTTTAAAACCTAATCAATATAGGGGTTCATATCAAATAGGTCTTCACCAAGGAAAATATGAAGCGTTACGCCAAGCAAAGCCGGTCCAAGTCTATAGAGACAACAATTTAGATGTGTGCTATGATTTGAATGAAGAAAATGTCCAAGAAGGTATTTTTGGAATTAACATTCACAGAGCCACTAAGTGGGAAGGTAAAAAATCTACCCAAGTCGATAAATGGTCCGCAGGTTGTCAAGTAATTGCTGCTAATGATGATTTCCAATTATTTATGGAAATTTGTAACACAGCTAAAAATATCTGGGGTAATTCGTTTACCTATACTCTTATTGAGTCAGATGATATTGTAGCTTAAAGGGGGGATTTACCCCTTTTTCTTATTATGGAAATAATTTCAATTAATTTTTTATTTAAAACCAAAAACCAAATGAGACAAATTTTTAAATTTGCCTTAGTGGGGATGTTCTGTATGATCTCCTCACTATCAATTGCCCAAATTACGGGTAAAGTTACAGATGCTTCAACAGGAGGAATACTCCCGGGAGCAACAGTCCTAATCGAAGGTAACACTACAGGTACAGCAACTGGACCGGATGGAACCTTTAAATTAGATGCTACACCAGAGGGAACTTTGGTGATCAGCTTCATCGGTTATGAAACAGCAAACTTGACTGCCAAAACCGATATGGGAACTATTTCTTTACAACCAACAGCACTCGGCTTAGCTTCAGCTACTGTCATTGCCAATGTTGTTGATATTGCTAAAGTAAGAGAAACTCCCGTAGCTGTGTCTACAATTTCACCTCAAGAAATTGAGTTGAAAGTAGGAAACCAAGAGTTTCCTGAAATTATGAACTCCACTCCTGGTGTTTATGCTACTAAGCAAGGTGGTGGTTATGGTGATTCACGTATCTCTCTTCGTGGATTTGATCAAAGAAACACATCTTTCCTTATTAACGGTCAACCTGTTAATGATATGGAAAATGGTTGGGTTTACTGGTCTAACTGGCAAGGTTTAACTGATGTTGCTAGTGGAATTCAAATCCAAAGAGGTTTGGGTGCTTCTAAACTCGCTGTACCTTCAGTAGGTGGTACTGTTTCTATTGTTACTAAAGCTGCCCAAATGGAACAAGGTGGTTCTGTTTCTGAAACAGTTGGTAACGATGGTTATGCTAAAACTTCTGTTAGCTACAGTAGTGGTAAAAATGATAACGGATGGGCTTCATCTTTCCTTTTAAGTAAGTGGGCGGGTGATGGTTATGTCTATGGTACTCAAGGTGAAGGTTGGACTTATTTTGGAGCAATTGGATATGCTCCTGATAATTCAAATCATGCCTTGAATTTGTCTCTTTTAGGAGCAGGTCAATGGCATCACCAAAGAGATGCTTGGGTTTCAATTCGTGACTATCAAAACTTTGGTTCAGATCATAAAGAAGGAATTGATCGTAGATGGAACACTGATGCTGGTTTCTTAAACGGTGAAGAATATTCTATGAGAAGAAACTTCTACAACAAACCATTAGCTACATTTAACTGGGATTGGGAAATTAGTGATAACTTAACTCTTAATACCTCAGTTTATGGTTCTGCTGGTAGAGGTGGTGGAACTGGTCCACGTGGTCAAAATTTCCGTAATACTGATATAGACTTTTACCCATATAATACAGACCTTACTACTCACTATTTAGAGAATGGAAAAGGTACCCGTGATGAAAATGGCTTTATTGATTTTGATGCTGCTGTAGCTGCTAATCAATCTACAACTAATGGCTATGGTACCTCTGATACTACAGGAATGTATACTAATAGCCCATTTTATGGTCAATTAATTGGTTCTAATGGATACCGTGATGCTGATGTTAATCGTGCTGTATTAGTTCGTAGAGCATCTATGAATTCACATGACTGGGTTGGTGCTATCTCAAATCTTGAATACCACAATGGTAATTGGAGAACATCAGTTGGTGTTGATCTTCGTAACTACAAAGGTTATCACTATAGAGCACTTAATGATTTAATGGGTCTTGATGGTTATTACTCAACTGGAGATAAAAACAGCCAAGGACTTATTATTACTGAAGGTTCTACTATTGAAGCTAATCCATTTAGCAATACTGGTTTAAATGGTCCTAAAATTGATTACTACAATGTAGGTTTAGTTAAATGGGCTGGATTGAATGGTTTAGTAGAATATGACAATGATGTTGTATCTGCGGTTGTTCAAGCTGGTGTTTCTAATCAGTCCTATCAAAGAGTTGATTACTTTGATCAACCTGGTAATGTAGTTTCTGAGGTAGCAACACTTCCTGGTGGTTATTTAAAAGGAGGTGCCAACTATAACTTAGATGAAAGATCAAATGTTTTCTTTAATGCTGGTTTGATTTCACGTCAACCTAACTTTGATGCTGTTTTTCCAAACTTTGCTAACAATGTAAACGAAGACATTGAGAACGAACAAATCAAATCTATTGAATTTGGCTATGGTTTTATTGGTAATAATCTTACCCTCAATGCTAACGTATATTCAACTTCTTGGGGTAATAGATTTACATCTAGAGGATTTGATGTGTTTATTAATGATTCTACATCTGTTGAAGGTACGGCCCAATTTAGTGGAATTAATTCACTCCATAATGGTCTTGAATTAGAAGCTACCTATAGACCAACTAACCGTTTAAAATTAAATGGTATGGTTTCTATGGGTGATTGGAGATACACTAAGAATTTTGAAGCCGCTATTTTTGATGATAGCAATAATGAAATTGGTACTGGTACTCTTTATGTAAATGGTGCTAAAATCGGTGATGCTGCTCAATTCACAGCTAACGCAGGTGTTGATTATAGAATTGGTAATAACATTAATATTGATATGCGTTATAGATTTGTTGATGGTTTGTATGCGGATTGGGGTATTAATAATTCCGATTTTTACAGCCCAGATAACGCAGGTGCTCTTCAACTTCCATCTTTTGGATTAGCTGATTTAGGTGCTACTGTTAGATTATTTGACAATAAAGCTACTTTTAGAGTGAATGTTAATAACTTGTTCGATACTGTTTACATTGCAGAATCTAACACGAACATCCACGCTGATGATGCTTCTACAACTTGGAATGGTATTGACGTTAGAAACTCAGTATGGTTCGGTTTTGGACGTACTTGGAATGCTAGCTTGAAGTACAACTTCTAATAAAATATGAGATTAATGAAAGCTACTCCCATTAATTTGGGGGTAGCTTTTTTTAATTAATTTGGAACTTTATAATAATGTTTTTAAATTTATAAAATGATTAAAAGTTACGATAAAGAACTCTTAACTGAGGACTTACAATCTGGTGAAAAAATTTATTTGTTTTTTAGAAATGCTGGATGTGGTCCTTGTAAAAGAATAGAACCTGCTATAGAAAAAGTAGCTAATGACTTTGATGATATTTTTTACATTATTGAAGCAAATGAAGCTAAAGATTTACAAAAACGTGTGGGTATCGTAGGTTATCCTACTTTATCTATAGTAGAAGGAGAAAAAGTTATTTATAATGCTCTAGGAGAGCATAAGATTATGGAATTGTTATGACAGAAGCAATAAATAGAAAAGATTTAGATATTAAAATTAAAATTTTAGCTAAACAGATAAATGATGAACATAGAGATGATTCTACACCTGTAGTATTTGTTTGTATACTTAATGGTGGATTTATGTTCTTTAGTGATTTGGTAAAACAAATTAATATTCCTGTTGAAATCGATTTTATCCGTTGTAAATCTTATTTAGGCAGAAAACAAGGTGATTTAGTTGTCACTAAAGACCTAGAAACCAAAATTAAAGGAAAACATGTCTACCTTGTAGATGATATTGTCGATTCAGGCAATACTATGAAAGCAGTTACAAAATTCCTTTCAGTTAAAGACCCAAAATCAATAACCCCAGTCGCTGCTATTTATAAACAAAGCGGGGATTTTGATAAAGTCCTTCATATCTTGCACCAACCAACAGATTCGATGTTTGATCCTTGGTATATAGGATATGGTATGGACGATGAAAATGGACATAATAGAAATTTAAGTACAATTTATATAATTTAAATGGAAAATAAAAGAAGAAAGCAACACACAGATATTGAGTGTGTGCCTTACGGTTTTGCTAATGGGGCAGCTCTAAAACGCCCTTTAACAGATGAAGAAAAATCAGAAATGATTGATGCCGCTGAATTTGCTTATGGGCAATTTTTAGATGCATTATTGTGTGATTGGAGAAATGACCCTAATTCAATGGAAACCCCACGTCGTGTAGCTAAAGCATATGTAAATGATTTATGGGCAGGAAGGTATAATGGATTTACTGATATTACATCTTTTCCTTCTGATGGTTATGATGGTATTATCATTGAAAGGAATATTCCCCTTACTAGTATGTGCAGCCATCACCACCAAACTATTCGTGGTGTTGTACATATTGGTTACATCGCCGGAGCCGAAGGACGAGTAATTGGGCTTTCTAAACTTAATAGAATTGTTGAGCATTTTGGGCGTAGAGGAGCAATCCAAGAACAACTAACAGCTGCTATTCACCAAGGTGTAGATAAAGTATGTGAAGGTAACTTAGGTGTTATTGTTACAGTAGTTGCTACACACAATTGTGTTAGTTGTAGAGGTATTAAACATGCGGGAGCTGCTATGGTTACTACAAAAGCAACAGGCGCATTTAGAGACGACACAAATCAAGCACGTAAGGAATTCTTTGATAGTTTAAAAATTAACAACGGAGGACATCAAATTTAATAATTATGAGCAAACCAACAGATATTTATACCCAACCTCAAGGGACACCTCACTATGATCCTTATCAGTTAGAAATGTTTACAGATATGAAGATTAATACACCAGTTCCGTTTGTAAGTGAAGTAGAAGAGTTTAATGATTTAATGAATAAACCTAATAACTATGAGCCGACAATACCCGAAAAGAAAGAATGGGAGTTCGTATACAATTTCGTATTGGAAGAGCTGGAGGAATATAGAGAAGCGTGTGAACGAGGCGACATCGTTGAGGTTTTGGATGCTTTGTGTGATATTACTTATGTTTCCCTTGGGAACGGTACTATGTTACACGGCCTTAAAGATAAAATTTGGCCAGCCTATCAAGAGGTACAAGCATCGAACTTATCAAAAGCTTGTTCAACTGAAGAAGAAGCCAAAGCAACTGTCGAGCAACGCTCCCAAGAACAAGGTGAGCCCTGCCACTATGAAGAAGTTGGTGATAAGTACATTGTTTACAGATCATCTGACAGAAAGGTTATGAAATCAATTAATTATTTTAAACCCGATCTTAAACAATTTTTTACTAAAGAAGAATTAGATTCTTTTAAACCTAAAAATATATTTGGTACTACTACTAAAATTAAAGGAGGAATAGGAGCATGAGTGATGGACTAACAGAAGCCCTTAGAGGCACTTATTTTAATAAAAACATGAAAAATCTAGACCAAATGCCAGACCAAAAATGGCATCGTAGGATTTCATTTTTGAAATCTGGAATTAGAATTTTAGGTTACATTTTTATCCCTTTTAACTTAATAACTGCTACTGCCTTGCTTGTAGTAAGTGAAGCAGTAGGTATAATCGAAGAATTAGTATAATGAAATTAATTTACTTTAGTGCTTCTTGGTGTGGTCCTTGCCGCCAACTAAGCCCCATTATGGAAGAAATTAGCCAACAAATCCCAGTACAAAAGGTTGATGTTGATAATAGTCCTGAAATGGCTACCCATTATGGAATTAGAAATATTCCTACAGTAATCGCCATTGATAATTTTGGTAATGAACGAGGCAGAAAGGTAGGATTTAATCCAAAGCAATCCTACCTCGATATGTATAACCAAAACTAATGTTTAAGAAGCTACAAGAAAGAATATTCCCTTTTATTATAGCTTTAAGTGCTTTATCGGTTTCGGCGTCAGCAGCATTTTATTCGGTTACAGGATTGAGTAAATTGTTTGCTGGGGCCTCAACTGAGGTACTTATAATGGCTGGTTCATTGGAAATTTCTAAACTTGTAATAGCTTCTTTACTTTACCAGTATTGGGATACGATTAATAAAGTATTAAGGACCTATCTAGCAATTGCTTGTGTTGTTCTTATACTGATTACTTCAGCTGGTATTTATGGTTTTTTATCTGCTGCTTATCAAGAAACAGCAGCACTAGCAGGAAGTGTTGATGCTCAAATTGCTCTTATAGAAACAAAAAGGGATAATGTTAGAGACCAATTAACGGTGTATAATGAGGAAAAAGTCACCATTAACGGGGCAGTATCTGATTTGAGGTCTGGCTTATCTAACAATGTAATACAGTATAAGGACCCTGAAACTGGCGAAATAATAACAACCACTTCAAGTTCAACTCGTAGAGCATTAGAAAAACAGTTAGATCAAGCAATCGAAAGACAAACCGAAATTAATACTAGAGTAGATAGTTTAAACCAACAATTATTTGAATACGAAACTGAAATAGTAGAAGTTCAAACAAATAGTGAAATTGGGAGTGAATTAGGACCCCTTAAGTATTTAGCTGGTTTAACTGGTTTGGGGATGGATAAAATAATAAATTATCTTCTTTTAGTAATAATTTTTGTTTTCGATCCTTTGGCCATATCTTTAGTAGTAGCTGCAAACTTTGCTTTTGCACAATTAAAAAATAAACCTAATGAAGTTTTAAAACAAACTTTTAAAAGGCATAAAGAAGAAGTTGCAAAAGAAGAAAAACCTTTAGAAGTGTATGGTGAAAAAAAAGAAGAAGTTTTACCCTCTCCTCAAAAAAAAATCCCCCCGAATCGCCCCCCACTGACGGGTCTTCAACCTTGATCATAGAATATAATTAAGTTATGTATAAAAATTGTTATGCTGAATACGCTGGTAAAAACCAGTATAGGATACACTTATGGGAAGAAGATGGTTATCAAATAATTCCTTGGCGTAATCCTGCTTATGTTGAGTGTGATGAGAGGGAAGCAGAGTACCAAGGACTAAAAGGTGAATGGTTAAAGAAAACCTATGACTGGGACAAAGATAACCCTAGACTCCACTTTCATGACATGCCAGCATATCAAAAATTCCTTATTGAAAAATATGGTACTGATGATAGTGTATCTAAGGGACATCGTGAAGTATTTTTTGATATTGAGATTGAAATGGGAGGAGCACTTACTGAAGAATACATTCAGGAAGCTCCTAAACCAGTAACTTCAATTGCCTGGTATGATAAAACTCCTGATGAGTGGGTTATTCTTATTTTAGATAAAAAAGGACAAATCAAGCATACTAAAGGACATAAAGAAATTATTCCTTGTGCTACTGAAGAAGAATTATTAGGTAAGTTTATTGAAAAATTTAGAGAAATAAACCCAGACATTCTAGTAGGATGGAATAGTGATTACTTTGATATTCCTTACCTTTATTTTAGAATCAGTAGAGTATTAGGTGAGGAGTTTGCTAATGCTTTATCTCCTATAGACGTTGTAAAAGACGAAAGTGCTTGGAACCGCAACGGATGGTTAAACATTGCTGGAGTTGAATCACTAGACTATATGAAACTACACAAAAAGTTTAGTTTTCGTGATGAACCCTCTATGCGATTAGATGCTATTGGAGAAAAATATGTTGATTTAGGTAAAATTGAATACGATGGTAATTTGGATAGATTGTTTGAAGATGATATCCAAAAATTCATTAAATATAACTTTCGAGACGTAGAAATCCTTAAAGCACTAGACGAAAAATTTGAATATATCGGCTTGGTAAAAAATCTATCACATAAAGGAAAACACAACTATGGAGAGGTTTATGCTAATACCAAAACCCAAGACGGAGCAATCTCAGCTTACTTACTAGATCAAAATATTGTTCCACCTTCTAGAGATAGAAACCCGTTTACTAAAAAGAATTATGCTGGTGGATATCTGTTTTGTCCTCAAGCAGGACTTTATAAATACATGTTTGATGAGGATTTAACTTCACTATATCCTTCTATTATTATGTCTCTTAATATCGGTAAAGAAACATTTGTTGCTCGTATTGTAGACAATGATGATAGGAATAATCGTTTAGGATTAAATGATTTAAAGGAGCGAGACAAAAATGAAGAACTTCTAATTGAAAACCCATTACGCAAACAAACTTATATCAAAGTAAAAGATTTAATTCAACACATCGAACAAAATAATTTTGCTATTTCAGCAAATGGAGTAATGTACCGTACTGATAAACAATCCGTACTATCTACTATTCTTGCTAAGTGGTTTGATGAACGAGTTAAGTACAAAGGTTATATGAAAAAAGCATATAAAAAGGGTGATAAGGAAAAAGGAGCATTTTGGCACCAACGTCAACACACAATGAAAATTTTGCTAAATAGCTTGTATGGCGCGACAGCTCTTGGTAGTTTTAGGTATGGTAGTGTAATCCTTAGTGAATCAATCACTTTAAGTGGACAACGAATTATTCAAGAATCAGCATTGTGTGCTAACAGACATATGAATCGTATAATGCGTAATGAAATAGAGTTATGAAACATTTAGAAGATACACCTTGGTGGATTTGTGACAAAGGCGACTATAATTTTTGTGCCTATGTAGACACAGACTCTAATTACTTTAATGCTGAACCTCTACTTAAACACTTGTATCCTAACTTTGAGGAAATGAGTGATGAGGAAAAAGATGATGTATTAGAAAAAGTAGCACTTAAATACCAAGATATTATTACTGGGTACTATGATGAGTTAGCACGTGATTGTTTTAATGTTCAAGAACATAGACTTGAAATGAAAACAGAATGTGTTATTCGCTCAGCATACTTTAGAGCCACTCGTAGATATGCCCAATGGATTACTAAACAAGAAGGCATTGCTAAGGAATCACTTGATATTAAAGGACTTGAGTTTAAAAAAGCTAATTTTCCTCCTATATTTGGTAAATTTTTTAATGACATCCTAGAACGAATCCTAAAAGGTGCCAAACAAAAGGAAATTGATGATTTAATTCTTGAGTTTAGAAATAAAGTTATGTCTAAAGACTTAGATATTACTTTACTAGGCAACCCAACTTCAGTTAAAACCTTAAACGAGTATATAGGACGTAAACCCAGAGCAGGTGAAGTAATGACTGAAATTAAAAAAGGAGCACCTGCAAACGTTAAAGCAGCTATTGTGTATAATGATTTGCTTCGTTTTTGGAATATTAAAGGACACAGTGAAATTGTACAAGGTGATAAAATCAAGTGGATTTATTTGATTGATAATCCTTATAAAATAGATGCAATTGGTTTCCTTAGCTTTGACTTACCAGATAAGATGCGTACATTTCTAAACGACTATGCAGATAGAAAAAAATCATTTGAAACCATCCTACAATCTAAACTTGAAAATTTCTATAACGATTTAGATTGGACTCTCAATTTGAACCCAAACATTAATAAATTCTTTAGCTTCTAATGATATCAAAAAATACACTCCAATCAATCATTTCCAAGTATTACCTTGGGGGTAAAGTAGAATCCGTTAAATGGAAAGTTGAAGACGGAAAACTCCATATTGATTTTATGGCTCCTACTAAAGATATGATTGGGAGATTATCGTGTACTAATTTCCCTCTATCAACAGACGGTGAACTTGCTATTTTTAACACAACTCAACTTAATAGATTGTTGAATGTATTAGCTGGGGATCTAATGCTTGATGCTGAAAAGACTAAAGCTGTATTTACAAAACTCAACATTCAAGATTCCAAATCTACTATTAATTATTCACTTGCTGATCCCCTTATGATTCAAAAAGTAGGTGAAGTAGACGAAAACATTGAATGGAAAGTTCAAGCAACACTTGAAAACGAAGATTTCCATACATTTGTTAGAGCAGCATCTGCCATCCAGGGAAATGAACTTGTTACTATAAACCCTACACAAGATATTGTAGGTACTCCTGTACTTCAATTTACATTTGGAGAACGTATGGAATTTTCTAATAAAGTGGAATTTCATGTTAATGCTAAATTTACTGAAAATGTTAGGGAGGATAATAAAATCCCTTTTAATAGTGAAATGCTTAAAGAGATATTTAATGCTAATAAAACGTCAGATGAATGTCATTTAAGCTTTGTGGATGATGGTTTACTTCGCCTTATCTTTACATCCGAAGATGAAGGTATAGACACAACATACTTTGTCGTACGAAAAGCAGATTATTAATATTTATTGACATGGCACGAGTTAAATCACTATACAACGACATTGGAATAGCTACAGAAGGCATAGTAGATATCATAAGTGACTTTTTTAGAAGTTATGAAAGTTCTACTTATGGTAGGTATTTAGACT
>Ga0208162_1000919_pt1 | contig 15958 bp, 21 predicted proteins | sample CB_VirMetaG_4_FD_184539 | JGI IMG/M metagenome (GOLD analysis project Ga0208162, IMG submission 184539) | Freshwater to marine saline gradient viral communities from Chesapeake Bay - CB_1508_1M Viral MetaG (SPAdes) (version 4) | ecosystem: Environmental > Aquatic > Marine > Coastal | place: USA... | reverse complement strand
CAGTTCCTTCTCTTTGGAATACGCCTCGACTGTATAGAAGTCGAGCAGGTCCTGCACAGCAGGCAACAGCCAACGATCAACCCTGCGGCAATGCTCCCAGTTTTCAGGGCGCAGAGCGCAAGGCAGGACAACAGTCCGCACAAAGGTGCCCAGGTATCTGTGGCTAATTACCAGCTGGTGATACCAGCGCAGCCACCAGCACTCTCGATAGCTAGGACAAAAAAAGACCCGCCGAAGCGGGTCCATTTGGTGTGATGACTGTAGCGAGTTCAAGCTATCAGAACTTGTACTTGCTGCCGAGCTTGAGCCCGTAGCTGTTGCTTTTGTCGCCGGTCATCATGCTGACTTCGGTGTAGATGCCCAGCTTGCCGTCGGCAGTGACATCAGCACTGAGACCAGTTTTGGCGGAGAACTGATAGTCGGTGTCGCCACCGTCAGGGAAAACGATTGCCGGACCACCTTGGATGTACCAGGGACCAGCTTCGTAGCCGACGTGAGCATCAATCGAGCCACCGCCGTTGGTCTGGTTGCCAGAGAAGCCGAGGTTGTACTCAGGATTGACGTAGAAGCCGTCTGCTTTTGCAGCAGGGACAAAGGCAACGCCAAGGGCAGCACAGGCGAGGGCAGCGGAAGCAGCTTTAAGCATGTTTCTGAAGAACCGTCCCAGAATCCTACCGAGTCAAACCTGGGACCAATTCAAAGAGTGTCTCCTCAAAACAAAACCCCTCCCAGTTGGCGTGGGAAGGGTTCTGCTGCTCTCCAGAAGCTCTCGCAGCTTACTGCACTTTGGGCTGCCCCTCATCCAAGGGATCTCTTCCACCCTTTGCAATAATCACCGCACGAACGTAGTAGTAGCTGTCGGTTTTGCCTGCCTTCTCTAAGACTTCCTTGAGCTTTGTCCAGTTCTCACGAGTGCGTTGGTCCACTCATTTTCCCTGCCCTCTGTACACCTTACGGTCACCTTTGGGCTTGGAATGTTGACCTTTGCCCTGACGGGTCTTTTTCGGCTTGCCAGGGCGGTGCTCAATCCGCCCCAGCGCCGTCTTCGACTTGACTGCCATCAGTCGTCAGCAGGAAGCGGTTCGTTGCCTTCTGCTAGCCAGGCAAGGTACTCCTGGTAGTCGGTGTTGCCGGGTTCAAAGGGGATCCACCTGCGAGTTTCAACGTGGCAAACTGTTTTAGGAGATTCGCCAACTTCAGTCCATGGGAGTTTGTAGGTCATGTCTTAAAGCTCCGCAGCAAAAGAGATAGAAGCGTCTGTTGTCTCAGACCTCAATACTTTGACACCACTCGCCGCAACAGTGCTGACTGTTGTCGTAAGCACAACGACATCAGGTCTTGCAAGGGTCATGACGGGATCTCCACCCCATCCAGTACCTGTATCCCAAGTGCCTGTGAAAGCAAATGTTGGCGCTAGTCGCATAGTTTCTCGCAAATATACATTGCACTCCCCAACACCTGAACTTTGATCCCATCTTGAACAGGCGAACTTAATGTCTTCGACAATCATTTTTTGGTAGTACCGCTGACACCTCGCCAGCTCATCACCAAAGCTCCGGTGTTCAAACGGTGTGGCGACTTGACCGACTTCTAGTTGGACGCCTGTAACGTCGAAGGTGGCGTCATCAGTTGTGTTCCAAGTTGTAGTCATATCAGGAACACGACTTGCGGAGTCATAAGCCGCCCAAGCATCATCGGTGTGACCGCTTGTTGTAAAATCAGTTCCGTAATAAGGGATAAACTCAAGTTGCAACCCGACGCCGTTATCGGTGTTAATAGTGATATTAGAATTACCGGGAATTGTTTTGGTAACTTTGGTCCAGGTGTCTGCAGCCAAAGCAAAACCAGACGAATAACTTTGAGCAGTGCCGTCGTTAGTTTCTAACCTGATGTAGTAGGTTTGTGCAACACTTGCTCGCGCCCAAAAAGAAAGAGTGATGTAACTTGTAGCAGAGCTATAGTTCCAGCCGGATTCAGCAAGATTTTGTGCTTCAATCCTTTGGTAAATCCTTCTAAAATTATTGGTGTTTGTAGAAACTGTAAAATTTAATGTGCGTGCAAAGGACCTAAAACCTTCGTCATAAGGATCACCAGACGATAAGGTTTGTTGGCTAACTTGTTGCACACCTGCACCACGTTCAAAGTACCAGCGGTCAAGCGTTACATAACCTACACCAGTGCTTGCATTTGAAGATCGTTGTTCCACCTGCATCGCACCGTTGATGATCAGGTTGCGGTTGCTAAGCGGTCCAGCAGTCGGATACGCCAGTCCGTTCAGATTGACGGCGTCACCCGCTGTAGGCGGATTGATGTTTGTGACCTTGATCGTAGACATCAGCTGGCACCTCCTTCAAGTGCTGTAAGGCGAGCCTCAAGGGAGGCGTTGGCGGTTTCTAGGGTTTCAATCTTGGCGAGTGCTTCTTGCAGCGCAGCGGTCAACAACGGCACCAGCTTCGATTGGTCAATGCCTTGATAGACCGGAATTGTATTTCCGTCTTCGTCGAGTTTGTTATCGCCAACTGAGACGCCATCGGGGAGTTCTTCGCCTTCCTTCCAGACTTCAATTTCGTCCTGCGTACCAGTGACAGCCTCTGGGACAACCGCTTGTGCTTCGTGAGCAATAAAACCATCAACCGTGGTGTCAGGATCAGCGATGAAGTTGAAGCGTCGTACCTGAAGTTGGTTAAGACGCTCAGCAGCGCCGGTCAATGGGATAACGTTTTCTTTGAGGCGGTAGTCGGAAGATGTGTTGTAAGAGGTAGACGATCCACTTGTTGCTATGGTGCCTACCAACCCATTGGGATTGTAAAACTGCCAATGAGTGTAGCTGCTACTATAGCTTGTTGCGTTTAGGAAAAAATTGCCGTTTGAACCGTTTGGCTTAATAGCGGTTCCCTTGACACTGCTTGACGGCTGTTCAGTGCAATTAAAAAAGAACAGGGCGCCATTTGAGTCTCCACTCGTAATCCTCATCCGCTCCGTCGGAGAAGACGCCCCATCCGCCGTAGTGTTGAACAATAGACGCCCCGGCATGTCGTTAGTGCCGGGGGTGCCGTCTACTTGTGCATAAATGGAGGCACCAGATTGAAAGTTGGTTCCGTCTGATCCATCAAAGTACAGTACGCCTAACGTATCTCCACTTTGAACTGCAGTTGTACCCCCGATAGCTGAGCTTCTATGTTTGGCAAGGGTTATGAACGGACTGCCTGCATCGGAGTTACCGTAGACAAAACTGGCACAATTACGTCTAGAACTGTCGCCTGATCTTTCAATTTGCAAGGGTGCATCTTGACCGCCGCCATTAAAGTTGGTACGCGCAGTGCTTGTCCCCACCAACAGCCTGCCGGAGCCGTCGATGTTGACCGAATCGTCAGACGCGCTGCCGTTGATGTCTAGCGGTCCAAGGTCAATGTTGCCGGTGCTTTCCTCAACAATGAAGGTGCCGCCGTTCTTCGCAGGGATCGTGATGCTGGTGTCTGTACCAGCAACTGCGGGAACATCAATCTCGATGCTGCCGGAAGTAGAGCCGTTGATCTTGAGTCCCATTAGGAAGCACCTCCTTCAAGTGCGGTAAGACGGGTTTCGAGGGTTTCAATCTTTGCCAACGCCTCTTGTAGTGCAGCCGTCAGCAGCGGGACAAGTTTGGACTGGTCGATTCCTTGATAGACCGGAATTGTGTTTCCATCTTCGTCGAGCTTGTTATCACCAACGGAAACGCCATCAGGCAACTCTTCGCCTTCCTTCCAAACCTCAACTTCATTGTGCGTACCAGTAACAGCCTCTGGGACAACTGTTTGCGCCTCGTGGGCAAGGAAACCGTCAACCGTGGTGTCAGGATCAACAATGAAGTTAAAGCGGTGAACTTGAAGCTGGTTGACGCGATCAACAGCGCCGGTCAGTGGGGCAACGTTTTCTTTTAATCGGTGATCGGAAGTGGTTACATAGTTTGTAGCAGAAAGCGTTGTCTGAATAGATCCAACAAGGCTTGTATCGCGACGAAAAATTATCGAGTATTCAGCTGAATTGTCTGTGTCTGTATTGCTGACCGTCATCGGGACGACAGTTTGCGTGTTGCTTTCAACAAGAAGTTGTTCGGTATATAAACCAGACGCTCTGTTAATGCGCACTCTGCCATTGGCATCAATCATCATCCGCGTCGGCGTACCAGATGCTGTTCGGCCGGTGACAAACCTAAGATCACCGCCAGAATCAATGGAAAAACCGTCTGAGTCGTTGTAAAAATAAAGATCACCGCTACTATTTCCAGTCTCAAAATGAACAGGAGTTTGACCGTCTCCTGCCTTGTAGACATGAAGCGCAGCATCTGGAGTGGTAGTGCCAATGCCAAACTCACCACTTGCATCCATTGTCGCCCGAGTGCTGCCGCCCGTGACAAGGTTGACCGTATCAGTGCCGAAACTGATGCCAGTGTTCGTGTCAGTGCCCTGAATCGCAGGCGTCCCAGCAGAGCCGTTGACCCCTGAAACTCCGTCGTCGCCGCTAAGAGTTAATGCCATGGCTCAGACGATAACCCAGGTGGACCCTGATGGGATTGTAACTGTGGCGCCTGAATCAATAGTGATCGGACCGGCTGAAATTGCATTGGTAGACGACGTGATCGAATAATCCGTCGTTACGTTTTGCCCGTTTTCATAAAAGACGGCATCTGAGCCGCCGCCAGAAGCGCCGCCTCCACCCCCGATGGCTCCCCAGGCGCCATTCGCATACCCCTCAAATGCGTTGTCGTCGGTGTTGTACCGAAACATGCCATTGCTGGCAGTCGGTCGCTGAGCTGTCGTGCCAGCAGCCACATCAATGGCGCCAGTACCGGTCATGTTCACGTCACCGGCAAAGCTCACCGTGCCGGTAAAGCTTGGCGAAGCCAGCAGTGCTAAGCCAAGGTTTGCGCTGCCAATTCCACCAGCTGCCGAAACCTCAATCCAGGCATCATTTGCCGAGTTGCGGATCTTCAGCGTATTGGCATTGGTGTCCGCCCAGATCTGGTAGGCGTAGGTCGTACCAGGCTCTGTGCTGCTGCTGTTCTGGCTAACGATTGCTGCCAGCGCGTTATTCAGGTCACTACGGACGGCACTACCGGTGCCGTTCGCAATCACATAATCATGAGTTGCCACAGCAAATCAGGCAGTCGTTTCGGTCACTTTACTCAAACCTTGCCATAGCCGATTGCGCTATAGCGGAAGTTGCGGTCGATGCCAGTGTCAGACGAGTTGAAGAACGCCACGTCAAAGCCGGTGCCGGTGACATTGCTGAGGGTGAAATAATCACCGCTCTGCATGTTGTCAGCCGTGATGCCGACAGTCGGCAGCTTGCTGTTCGTCCCAAGCAGGCTTGCCGTGCCAACAAAGAAAGCATTGGCAAATGTCACCGACTTGGTGCTGGTGCCACTGGCAATCGTCGATTCGCTTTGCTCTGTGCGCCGCTCGATCTCAGCAACGTACCCAAGCTCGTCAATCAGGATGTTTTGGGCTGTGTTGCTGGAGGTCAGTTCTGCCTTGAACTGGAAGGCGCGACCTTTGAACGAGCCATTCGCAAACTCGTTCCAGTCGCCATAGGTAGGTGAACCGCTGGGGTCGTCGTCGGTCTTTCGCACGTAAAGCTTGGCATTGACTTGATCGACCTCATCACCATCAAACTCGTCCCAGTCATCAATGTTCTCGGTGCGAGCATCGATCAGGTCGCTCGGGTAAAAACCTCGGGTAACAAAGCGGCGTTTCAGGTCAAGCGAGATAACAGCCCCAAGATCAAGCGTGTTGGTGAACTCGTATTCCGCACTGCTGAGGACATCCCCGGCAAAATCGAAACTTGCGATGTCATCAAAGTCGGTGACGTCATCAATGTCATCATCGCCATCAATGGTCAGCGCGTCGTATTCGTCGCTGTAGAAGCAGTTCGTCTTAGTGCCTTGGAACGGCGGGCTGTCTAGATCTTCCCTCCGTGTCTGCAAGGCGAGCTTGCCCTGCGAATCAGGCAGGTCGATGATGATGCTGGTTTCGTTGGTGCTCTGCCGCCCGCCGTCATCAGCGAACTTAACCAGCACCTCGCCTTCTACTAGCGGGATCTTGGCGCTCGTAGATGAGCCCGCAACAGCAGTTATCAGGTCAACAGAGTTCGACCAAGTGCCTGTACCGTCAGTCAAGCTTGAGTGCTTGATGTGGACCTTGCCGCCGTTCTTGACGTCAATGTCAACGGTTTCGTCCCACTTCAGCGTGCCTTCCTTGCTGTCAGTCGCCTCAAAGCTCAGGTTCTGCACCTGCCCAGGCACAGCGGTCTTGCCGATCGCAGTAAAAGTCAGCCCCGCAAAATTAGTGGACTGACGACCCAATGAGTTGATCGTGTACAACTCAAAGGTGTAGGTCCCGTCTGTCGTGTCCAGAATCTCAACGTCTGGTCGCCCTGCATAAACTGTTTCCCAGTTATCGTTTCCGCGCCTGTAGCGCACCTTGTACTGCGGCGCACCTTTGACCGCTTCCCAGCTGAGGATGATCTTTACCTTGGCTTTGTCGTTGCTGACGTAAAACTTCTCCTCAGCCTGCAGGTTTCCTGCAGCACCTGGAATCGGGTTCAGGTTGGTGATGTCGCGCGTATCAAGCTTGAACCCGTTTTCAACGTGTGCATACTTATTGGCGTTGTACTCAAGCGCAGAAATCTCGTAGGTTGAGACGTCTTTTTCTACAACCGCCAAGACGCGGAATTGCTGCGTTTGGATGCCATCTGTCTGGAAAATCCAGACGCTGTTTGTATTAGGCGCAGAGCTGTAATCAGAGGCAACAGTGATCGCTGTGCCATCTCGTGAAGAGACGTCTCGCGTCTCTAGCGTGCCATCTGACAACAGCACCGACAGGGTTCCATCATCGCTGTCAGGCAGGTCGTCTGCGTTGTCAACTGTGATGGTCGAAGCGGTTGCGCTGCTAATCCTTCCGCCATAGCGAACGCCAGCCCGGATCGGATCTTGGACGTCAATGATTGCCCCTGGGCGCACAATCGCACCTGCATCAATCGACGCGGAGAACGTAATCACGTTCGTTTCGTTTTGCTCGCTGAAGAGAATCCAGCGCCCAAGACGGTTTGCTTGCCCCCTGGATGTGCAGGCAAACGCCTTCACCTGCGTCGCTACCCAGCCATATTTCTCAATGCCGTCACGGTCTTCAACCATTTCATAGTTCTGTTCCCTACGCTCCAGGTCCAGGTAGCTGACAATCGCGACAGTGTGGCGTGTCTTGACATCAGAGCCGGTGTAGCTGAAGCCAGGCTCTAAAACGTTTGACCTGTTGAACAGATAGCTCGAATCAGTCGGCTTGTCCTGCGACAGAGTTAGCGAGCCTGTCGACCAGAAAGGCTGGCAGCGCATGACCGAGCAAAGGTCGTTAACCAGCTTGTACGCCTCGTACTGGTTTTGAATCATTGCATTGCAGCTAAAGCGCGCCTCTTCGCCACCTTGCCCATCATCGACAAGCTCGTTGGCATATTTCGAAGCAGCAAGGAAAGCAAACTTGTCGAGATTTGCTTCTGCAATATGGTCGCCGAATCCGTATCGCTTGTTGATCAGCAGGTCATACAGAATCCACGCCGGGCAGGTCGTCCATTGCGCAGCGCCAAACGTGCCTGTCCATGTCCCGCTGTAAGTCAGGCGCCCAGTAGCAGCATCGACCGTTGCATTGTTCGGGATCTTGACCTTGATGCCACGAACGCGATACGAACGCGCCGGGATGTTGTTGAACTGCTCTGCAGCAAACCTGATAGCAGCTAGCGCACTGTTTGGGTAGCGCAGCTTTTTGCGAATGATCTCTGTGTACGAAACCCAAAAGCTTGGGTTGACATTGCTGTCTGTCTGGTCGGCTGAAACACGCGTGACACGGATGTCAACAGGGAATGAGCCATCAAGATCGATCAGATAATCGCGCTCATACTTGTCTGCCGTGCGCCCGCTGATGTCCGCATCCTTGACTTTGGTGAAGCCACCGCCGTTGTATTGGACTTCAATGTCAAGCTCCACGCTTGTACCAAGGATGTCCCCCTGTGCGTTTGATGCCTCCAGACGGGGAATAGCAATCGTTACCCGGACCGCATCGACGTTTGTGTCAGTGATTTGGCGGGTAACAGGAGTTGCCTGAACGACTTCCGTGTTGACACTTTTAAAGTCTTCAACGTCGCCAAAACCCTTGACGCTGATGTGCGTCTGGGCGTTGGTGCCATACCTGGTCGTAACAGTGACGCCCTTAAAGTTGTAATCGCTGTCGCTGAGGTTGGTTACGTCTGCACCTGACCGAAGAATCGGCGTGTCGGTCAGGAAAACATCCTTCAGTAGCGCAAGATTGTAGTTAGCCGTCCCCCTTGTATAAGCACGGGCAGAGGGGAACCCTTCGATCTCGCCTTCACTGATCAGATCAAGGATTGTGGCGTGTGATGTTGAAGCAAGATTGTCCGCCGTGCGAGTTGGCGTTCTTGCAGGAGGTGGCGCAGCCTGCTGGACAACGACCGTCTGCTGGACGACTGTCTGACCGCCACCGCCACCGCCGCCACCACCGGCACCAATGATCTGCTTGGTTTCTTTCTCAGCCATGGTCAGATCGTATCGACGTCGATACCAGCTGAAATAACGACCGATCCGACGATTGTTTCCCCGTAGATCAAAGGCACGGGCAAGCCAACACGGCTCGTGTTCTGAATCCCGCTAAAGCTGTAGGACTCCTGCGGGTCCATCTCACTGCCCTCTGTTGTTGTCGTGCGACCACCGCCAGGGGTAAAAGAAGCTGGTCCGATCTGCCCCAACTGTGGCGTCGGCGAAAGCAGCTGCGAGACACCGCCCAAAACCAGCGTTGCGCCAATGCCAACGACAGCTGTACCGACTGTTCCAATGCCGAACAAGCCCCCCAAGTGCGCCGCACCGGCAGATGCAATGCCACCAGTGATGAAAGCAGCTGCAATCAAAGCGACACCGGCAATGATCTTGGCGGTGCCACTGCCTGCGCCACCAAGCACGGGGACGATCTTTATCGTCTGGCTTGCTGGGTAGTTGAGCTGGTCTACATCTGAGTCGTATCCATCAACAATCACTTTGTAATGCTGGTCCGCCATGTGGCGCTCTAGCCCAGGGAAGTTCGCAAGCAGCATCCTGATCGCCTCGCCTGCACTGCTGATCTCGGCAAGAAACTTCCGCTGTCCTACAAACTTGGCGAGAGGACCGTAGACCTTAACCTCTCGTTCCATGGCGCAGGACCCGTCCTGTGCATTTTAGGAGCCACTCGCCCAGCAGGTCTCGGCTCGACAATCTCCCACGCAGGTGATGCAGAACCATTTGATCTCCGATGTAGACGCCAACATGATTCAGCTTGCTGGAGTCAATCGCCATCAGCATTGCGTCGCCAGGTTGCATCTCGCTTAACTCGACCTCATAAAATCCTGCCTGCTCCCAGCAGTCATCAAACATCGGGTCAGCATTGAACTCGTCAGGCGTTGTCGGACGATCCCAGTCCGGCAGCTCAAGCCCTTGCTCTTTGTACCAGTCGCGCACAAGGGTCCAGCAATCTGACACGCCCCAGACCCAAGTTCTGCCAATCAGCGGTGCTGTGTAGCCTTCTGGGTGGCACTCCCCCCAGCGTTCAGTTTTTGGGTTGACGATGTACCAGGGGAGCCCAGACTTTTCGCAGGCAACACGGTCAGCTTCGCTAGGTATTGGTGGCGTTACAGGGTGACTATGGACGACTGCTACGACTTCACCCTCGTCCTCAGCGGCAGCGTAATCGACTGGGTCGAGGATGAAAAACTCGTTTGTTTCAGCGAGGTTTTTACATGGTTTATACCGTTCCCGCCCTTTGACGATGACCAGCAACCCGCATGATTCACGGGGGTCTTCTTCTTTTGCGTGCGCCAGTGCTTTCGCCTTAGCGGTTGCCTTCATGAGTTAAAGGCACCAATGCCCGGAAATCCACCGAACGGTAGCGCAGCATTTTCTCCGAACCTAGCCTCGCAACTGCTGAGGCGTTTTCCGCAGTTGTCCTGATCAGCATCAGTGACTTCGTTGTCGTTCTCGTCGAAAAAGGTACTGCCGCTATAGCCACATTCGGAGCCCTTGTAAATCCAGGGGCAGAGGTTAGCGCTGCATTGGCGTTTAGGGCTGCGTACACCAGCCAAATCAAAGCTTGCTGCTAGCTCGAACTGGACGGTGTCCCGGTTTTCGTTGACCTTGCGGGCAACGTAGTAGACATCATCGTTGAATTTCTGGGTCGCATCGGGCGTGCCAAAGGGGTTGTCGCCATCGAAGTTGTCGTTGTCGATGTAGCGGGCAAGGGTGCGAATCCGTGTAAGTTTTGCCCCAGTCAGATCATTGCCAGGCGTCGTTTCATTGACGTCAAGCAGGATCGTCGTAATGCCCCCCAGTAAGTTTGCGACTGTCAGGGTTGGGCGTGGCAGGCTGCCGCTTTCTGCGTTGTAGTCAAAGCCTTCTGCCTGTATCGGTAACTTCGTGTACGTCTCGCCATCCCAAACGATGTTCTGCACGCCAGAGCCGACATCGTTGATGCCAGCGTGAAACCGATACGTAAAAGCACTGCCGTGAAGGAGCGCCGTGGTTTCCAGCTCAAACAGCTCGATGATGCTGCTTGGGTTGATCTTCTGTAGCTCTGAAAAGGGGATCGGCATCAGGGCTCAAAGACTTGGATAAAGCGTGCCGTGATGGTGGCGCGGTTGTTGTACGGGATCGACTTAGACCATTCAGGACAGATCCACTTGTACGTCTCGGTTTCGTCCAAGGGGCTCCAATCAAAGCTGGCGGAATCCTCAGCCCGTGCGTCCAGAAAATCCTCGATCGTGTCAGCGTCTGCCTCAGACACGTTCCAAGTTAGGTCCCATTCCTTCGGGTTCATATGGGAGGGTATGCCGACGAGCAAGCGTTGCTGATAGCCATCGCCGAACTGAATGGTCCGAGTCTTTGGACGGCTGGTTTTAGAAGCGCCGTAGGCAGGCGTGATTGAAGGGAAGGTAGCCATTAGCTGAGAAGACCTCCAGGACGCTTTTGCTTGATGAGTTCATGCCGGATGGCAATGCCGATAGCTTCGCCTAAACGCTTCTGCTCTGCACCATCACCCTCTGCTCTTGTACCAGAAGCATCGACCGTGACGTTGATGGTGTTGTTCCCAGCAAGGCTGCTGTTCGGGGCAATGCTGCCAGTACGTCCAGGGGTGAACAGCTCAGGACCACGCTCACCCACCAGGAAGCTGCGACCACCCATTGCGGTGCCGCCTTTTGCTAGCGGCTTGATTGGCGTCACGCCTGCATAACCAGGTATTGCCCCGCCACCGCCACCGATACCAGGCAGCAAGCCTCCGCCTGGTTTGCCTAGAGCACCCGAACCGCTCAGACCAGGCGCGGTCATGGTGCTTGCAGAAAAAGAACCAACACCAGGGAACAGGCTGGCGATGATGTTGAACGCCATCATCCGAATCGCAGCGTTGATGATGTCCACTGCCATTTGCAGGAAGCTGTCGGCAACCGACTTAAAGAAGCCACGCAGCGCATCTTTCGCAGTCAAGCTGCCATCGACCAAGCCTTTGATGGAGTTAGAGAACGCATCTCCGATTGCCTCCGATGCCTTGCGCACCATTTCCATCGGGTTCAGCAGCTCTTTCAGCTTCTCCTTCAGCTCTTCCAGGTGCTTGGTCCTGTCGCTGTTCTTGCCAGTAAAGATGCCGCCAGCCTCGTTGCCGTCAAAGGTGCTTTCGCCAGGCGTGATCTGTGCCCCAGCGATGATGTCCGCAATCTCCTGACGAATCTCCTTCACGCGGTTGGAGTATTCGATCTCAGTGCGCAGCAGCTCAAGGGTGCGTTCTCTCGCACCCATCTCTTTCTGCATAATCTCTTCGCGCTGGATCAGCTTTTCCAGGTAGGCAACTTCCAACGCGTCGCCTTGCTTTTGCGCTTGCAACTTGCGCAGCTCAAGGTCCAGCTGGTTTTGCGAGATGTCCTTGACCTTTTCCCCCAAGCTGAACTGATTTTTCAGGTCGTTTTCCTTTTCAACGGCTTCCTTGGTGACCACTTGCAACCGCTCCTTCAGGGTTGCAACGATGTCCTCCTGGGTCTTGAGTTCCTGCTGCGCTCTTGCGAGACCGCGCCTTGCATTTCCAACCGCACCTTGCAGGCGCGTGACCTGTTCTTGCTTCTGCGCCCTGGCAAGGATTGCCGTCCGCAGTGCAGCCTCAAGGGCAACGATGCCGCCTTCTTTGATGACTTTGTTGAGATCTTCCTGTTTCTGCTTCGCCTCGATGATTTTGCTGACAAAGAACGTCACCGCACCTGCGACGGCAACCCAAGGCAGCGCCATCAGTGCCGCCTTCAGCGCACCGACGGCAACCGTTGCGATGGTGACCTTGGTCTTGAAGGCAACCACAGAAGCACCAGCTGCTGTGAACCCGACAGTCGTTGCAGTCGTGATGCCAGACAACGTCGCAAGGCTCTGAATCAAGCCAAGAACAGCCGTGCTTGCTGCAGCAGCTTTTAACGCTGCAATGGCAGCAGCCAGAGCGCCAAGCGCTAAAGCAGCTTTACCAACAGGCGCAGGAATCTTGAGCGCTACCTCAAGGACGCTGCTCATTCCTGTCAGCACCTTTTCCAGCGCAGGCGCGACAGCTTTAGCCAGTTCCTCCTGGAAGTCCCTGAAGTTCTCCTGCAGGGTGTCAACAGCCCCAGCGAAGGTTTTGCCCGCTGCTTCTGATGCGCCCTTGTATTGACCCTCAATAATTTCCAGGATCTTGGCTTGCGCCTCAAACTGCTTGCCTGACTTCTTCAGCTCAACGATCTGCTTCGTCTGTTCCTTGCTGAAGAGGATGCCTGCCCTGGTCAGCGCCGTCAGGTTGCGCTCTGGCATGTCCAGCGCTTTCGCCAGCTGCATAAACGCACTTCTGACATCCGTGCCAGAAATCTGCGCAACGTCAGCAGCAGCAGTAGCTACCCGGCTGTAGGAATCGACGCCAATGGTCCTGAAGCTGGTAAGCAGCTTGAAACCCTTGGTGAAGTCTTCCTCGTTGAATAGCGTCTGCTTGCCAAGAACGTCAGCTGTTTTCTGCAGCTGCTCAGTCGCCGTAGCAGCGTCGCCAACCAAGCCACGCAGACCATTGCGCAGCACAGCAACGTCAGCCTCGCGCTCGCCCATCACACGCAGGCTGCGGCTCATCAGCGTCACAGCACCAGTGACTGCAACGATCGGTCCCAGCACAGACCGGAACGACACGCCGAAACGCTGGATGTTTGCAGTTGCAGTAGCCGTACGCTTATTGACGCCCTGGACAGCCATGTCCAGCTTCTTGGTTTCCTGCTGTGTTTTGCGCAGAGGATTGATCGCCTTGGCAGCGTTGACGATCAGTTCAACTCTTGACTGAGCCTCCGCCACAGCACACGCTTACAGATAAACCATGCTATCGGCGTGTCATCTTGGCGCGTTGCATCTCCTGCTTCTCGCGCTCGCTCTTCAGCTCGTAGTACGCAGCGTAATAGAGCAGCTCAGTTTCAGTCAGCTCGTTACGCAAACGGCTGACCGTCATCCCCAACTCGCAGGACAGAAAGAACTCAAAGTTGAGCCAGTTGTCCTGCTTCAGTCTTCCTTTGCTTCGTCAGTGGTGACTTCCTCCTCAAGCCCGAAGAGGAACAGCTCCAACTCGTTCAGCACAGTTTCAGGCAAACCGCGCTGCAGCTTTTCGCGGTCTGCTGCTGCGAAAGGCTTGGTGCCATCAGCGAACTCTGCCTTTTGGCAAAGCATCTGCGTGGCAAGGTCAAGAGCGTCGTCCGAGTTAGCTAGAGCTGAACACCGCTTGCGGTCAGCCCTAGTAATCGGCGGGAAATACAGTTCCCAGCTTTTGCCGCTGGGGTGCTTGAGCACAAACTTGCGACGCTGGTTGAGGTCAAATGCCTCAACCAGTTCGTCTACAAGGCGTTTCGATGCAGGCATCAAGGCTTATTTATTCGCCTCGACTATACATCTCATCACTCAAGGTTGCCGGTGATGGTGCCGCTGGTCACGAAGTTGCAGGTCACGACCACAAGCTCACCAACGGTGGAGCTGATCTCCATGTCGGTGATGATGCCAGCGAAGCTGATCGAGTCAGTGCCGGAAGTCGTGCCGGTAGTGAACAGCTCGAAGGTGGCGTCTGCAGCGTCAGCAGTGGTCAGCACGTCTTCCAGGAAGCCTGGTTGACCAGTCGCGTCGGGGTCATAAACCAGCTCAACGGTGCCAGAGCCAGAGATCAGGCTGCCAACAAAGGAGCGGAAAGTGTCGCCGTGGTCGGTGACATCCAGGGTCTCCTTAGTGGTGCTCAAGCTCCAGGAGCGGGTGCCAACGATTGTGGCGTTAGTAGAGCCAGCTGCGTCGAACTGGACTGCGCCCTGTTCGCCTCGAAGGATTGCCATTGGTCAGAGTTCCTCGATGGATTCAAAGGTCACACGGACCTGGGTTTGAAAGTAGCCCTCGGGATCTGGTGAAGCCAGGACCTCTGGACCTGTTGGAGCGTCGAAGAAAACCCCCGACACGATGACCCTATTGTAGAGATCGCGGATTCTGTCCCCGATCACATAGTTAGCGCCAGGACCAACACCGGCAGCGCTAAAGATGTTGATTGTGAGCAAGCCAAACAGGCGATTCCGGCTGTCTGACGTGTCACCGTGGCTCAAGTATTCGCTGCTGCCAAAGGTGACCAGGCATTGCACCCAGCTGCTATTCGGTGTCGGCTCGTACGGCATGTTGTGAAACACGACCGGCACGGCTGGAGTGTTTGCCAGCTCTGTTGCTAAGCGCCCTTCGACAGCAGCGCGAACGGTGTTGAGGTTGAGCGCTGCCATTACCTGCCCTGCGTGATTGCCCGCATCAGTCTGGGGACATGCTTGCGGCTTAGCTCTTTGCCAAGCAGGTCAGGGAAACCCTTCTTCGCGCCTTGGGCTGTGCGCCATTTGCCTTGCCATGACGGCGGCATGTCTTTGCCGTACATCACAGGGCGGGCGTACTCCATGTTGTTGATGATCCGCCCGGTGTATGGCTGGTCCAGGTTCACGGTCCAGCTCTGGCGCAGCACCCCAGTATCGACAGGCGTGCCCAGGTTGGGCGGTTGCCTGGTCTGCAGCTCTGACGCCCACAGCAACGTGGTCCGCTTCACCAGGTCTTGCACCTGTTCGTCGAACAGATTGCCGATTTGCTTAAGCGGGATCAGGTTGCGCGCCATCGCTACGCCCTCAGCACAAGCTCGTAAATCAGATCGACGCCAGTCAGCTCTTCCACCCGCACTTCGATGATCTGATGAATCACCGAGTCGATCACCACCTTGTCGCGGTTGCTTGGGCGGGACGTGAACGCTTCAGCAGGCACAGTCAGGATCTTGTCGCCTGCCTGCACCAGCTCATTCACTTCGCGCTCGCTGACGTTGCTCAGCGTGCCTTTGTGCTCAGTGTCAGTGTTGGTTTCAGCGACAGTGCCGTCAGTGGTGTTGTAGCTGCCGGTGCTAACGCTGCGGAAGGTCACCTCGGTGCCCACCTTGGTGAACGCCTTAGGAATCGCTTTGGCAATCAGATCCCCGAGTGCCATCAGATTCGGTAGGCAACAACGGTGCCGCTAGTGAGCGTGACGCTAGTGAAGACGCCATACATCTCGCAGCTTGCCTTCAGTGGCACAGCCGAAAGGGTGTTGCCGGTGTAGTCCGATGCAACCAGAGTCGCAATCACGGAATCTTCAAGGGCAACGATTTTGCCGAAACGCCCAGTGTGCGCAGCGGTGTCGTCGATGTACTCAGCGCCGGGGTAGGCGTAACCCATGATTAGCTCCGTTTGATTGAGACATTGCCCGGTCCACTGATTCTAAGTCCGGTGAAATAACGCTCAACCATTGGCGGGATGCGATCTGCACCCACTGCACCGTAGAAGTTGGGCGTGAGGTTGACCGAGCCGACTTGCAGGTTTTTGAAGT
>Ga0208162_1000918_pt1 | contig 15973 bp, 15 predicted proteins | sample CB_VirMetaG_4_FD_184539 | JGI IMG/M metagenome (GOLD analysis project Ga0208162, IMG submission 184539) | Freshwater to marine saline gradient viral communities from Chesapeake Bay - CB_1508_1M Viral MetaG (SPAdes) (version 4) | ecosystem: Environmental > Aquatic > Marine > Coastal | place: USA... | reverse complement strand
CCAAGTTGCAAACGTAGATGGGTCAAATGCTTGTGACATTACGATAGATGTACACAGCGCAGATGATGGAGCAGGTACAGCCTTTTCGCTTGTATCTACTGTGTCTGTCCCTGCCGATGCGTCATTAGTTGTAGTAGATAAAAACACAGCGATATATTTAGAAGAAGATATGTCAATCACAGCGACTGCTGGAACAGCAAATGATCTTGAAGTTATCATAAGTTACGAGCAAATCACCGACTAATAGGAGTCGCACATGGCTAAAGGTAAAGGCGGCTTTATAGGTCAAGATGGGCTAAATGCACCAGACAGCCCTACGGGGGTAAGTGCTACAGCAGGTGATGCACAAGCAGATGTAAGCTTTACAGCACCGACTGATGTAGGTGGTTCGGCTATAACTGGATATAGGGCGCAGTCTAATGATGGTATAGGTGCATCAGGTTCAAGCTCTCCAATTACCGTTACTGGTTTAACCAACGGCACAAGCTACACGTTTAACGTCTGGGCAATTAATGCGTTTGGTTATTCTGCGCCTAGTGATGCGAGTGGGAGTGTTAGTCCTGCACAATTACAAAGAGGTTTATTTGCAGGTGGTACTAACTCTTCAGGCACATCTCAAAATGTAATTGAACAAATACAAATAGCTACCACAGCTAACGCAACGGACTTTGGTGATTTAAGTGCTACTTGTGCAAATGGGTCAGGTTCAGGTAGCGATACACGTTCTGTCTTTTCGTTAGGATATGCAGGTTCAGTAGTAGACACTATAGAATATGTAGCAATAGCAACAGCAGGTAATAGTACAGATTTTGGTAATTTATCTTTGGCTAGAGATAACACAGCAGGTTTATCAAGTGCTACAAGAGCTATTTTTGCAGGTGGTCAAGAAGGTAATGGTAAAACTATAGATTATATTACCATATCAAGCACTGGTAACGCAACAGACTTTGGTGATTTAACTGCAGGGGGTGTTGATCCCTCTGGCGCAGGTAGCACAACTAAAGGTTTATTTTTTGGAAGTTATACAGACAGTCCAGAAAATAGGATAGATGTTATAACTATAGCTTCTACTGGCAATGCTACTCAATTTGGCTCACTTAATACTAGCTCATATCAAACAGGTGCAGTTTCTTCTAATACAAGAGCCGTTGTAGGTGGTGGCGTAAACTCTTCAGGTAATGAAATAAATGAAATGGGATATGTTACGATAGCTTCAGCAGGTAATACTACAGACTTTGGAGATTTAACTACAGCTAGGGGTTTTACTCGTGGTGTCAGTAGTAAAGTAAGAGGTGTTTTTGGTGGTGGTTTTTCAGGAAATGTTATTGATTATATAACTATAGCTTCTACTGGTAATGCTACTGATTTTGGAGATCATACAGCAGCTATTAAAGCACAGGCTAATGCTTCTTCTGCCCACGGAGGGATTTCATAATGCCAAATTATCAAGGTGTATGGTCGCTCTCGACGCAGTATCAGAATGCTAGTGGTTGGCCTTTGCCGCCAAGTATTGCTTTATTTGGGACAGGCCGCACAGCTACTGAGTCCTTTTCAACAGTTATAGAACAAGTAAATATGGCAACCGTTGGTAATGCTGTAGACTTTGGTGATCTTACTCAAGGACGTTTAGTTGGTGCTGCATTAGGTTCTGCAACTAGAGGTGTTTTTGGTGGTGGTATAGCTGATCTTAGTGCAGGTGACGGTAATAATGAATCTGATGTAATGGATTATGTAACTATTGCAACATCAGGAAATGCTACAGACTTTGGAAATCTAACACAAAAAAGACAAGACTTCGGAGGTCTTTCAAACTCAACGAGAGGCGTATTTTGTGGTGGGTATTCTGGCAGTAAGTTTAACATAATGGATTACATTACTATAGGAAGCACTGGTAATGCTACAGACTTTGGCGATTTAATAAATGCAAGATTACAGGTAGGAACATGTGCATCTACTACTAGGGGCTTAATTGGTGGTGGAGATGCTGTATCAAGAACAGATGAAATTGATTATATTACTATATCAAGCACAGGTAATGGTACAGACTTTGGTAATTTATCTGCTACGGTGGAAGGCCCAGCAGGTCTATCATCAAGTGTGAGAGGTATTTTTGGGGGCGGTGGTGGTTCTGGTGATACAAACGTTATTGATTTCGTCACCATAGCTTCAACAGGCAACGCCTCTGACTTTGGTGATCTTACAGTTGCAAGAGACAGGCATGCGGCAGCTTCTAACTCAGTAAGAGGTATATTTGCGGGTGGGCATAGTGAAATAGTAAATATTATTGATAGCATTATTATAGCTACTCAAGGGAATGCCTCAGATTTTGGTGATCTATTAGCACCAAAACGATACAGTGCAGGGTGTTCTGGCTCACATGGAGGAATAGGGTAATGACCAGTAAGCGTTATCTAGGAAACATTATAACTGATACTCCGACAGAGCCGACAGAGAACTATGCGAACAGCGCAGCAAGCGGCGTGTGGTCACTTGCGGAAGCTGAACGATATACGGCGGCAGGGCTGTGGCCTAATGCGGCTAACTTGGCTCCAAGAGGTGTTTTTGGTCTTGGCTTAGATAACGGTGGCGCTAAAATAAATGTTATAAATAAAATTGAAATCGGAACCACAGGTGACGCTGTAGACTTTGGTGATTTGTCTGTTACGAGAGCTAGTTTTGCTTCCCTATCATCAGCAACAAGAGCAGTATTTGCAGGGGGTACTACAGGAAGTCAAAGTAATGTTATTGACTACAAAGAGTTTTCTTCCACAGGTAATGCCGCAGATTTTGGTGACATATCACAGGCAAGTAATGAAATGGCAGGGTCAGGAAGCGACACGAGAGGTGTTTTTTCAGTAAATTACACAGCTTCAACGGAGTATATAACTTACGCTTCTACAGGAAACTCAACGTCATTTGGAGATTTTGCAGCCTTTAATTATTCATACAGATCAACAGCCGTATCGTCCAATACCAGAGTTGTTTTTTGTGGTAATGGCGATGCGTCACAAGATGATATTATGGAATATTTCACTATTGCGTCTACAGGTAATGCTACAGACTTTGGTGATTTAGTTACTCCTGTTGGAAGCATGTGTAAAGGTCAGGCATCCTCTGGAACACGAGGTATTATTGCAGGTGGGGAACCAGCAGGTTCTGCAAGAACAAACGTTATTCAATATATTACAATAGCATCAGCAGGGAACTCAACAGACTTTGGCGATTTAAGTGTTGCTAGCAACAATGGGATGGCATGTAGTTCAACTACTCGTGGCGTATTGACCATAGCTTCTGGTGATGGAGTTGGAGTAGTAGATACAATAGACTACATCACTATAGCATCAACTGGTAATGCCACAGATTTTGGAGACTTAACTCAAGCGGCTTATCAAGGCGCAGGTTGTTCAAACGCACACGGCGGTTTGCAATAGGGAGAATAAAATTGCCAAAAGATACAACAACAGAACTTACGTCAATAACACCAGACATTAATATTCAGCTTCCACAAGCAAAGCCTGAGTATAAGTCTATGTTGGCGAATATACAGGAAAAAGCCCCTGCAATAGCACAGGCATCTAGTAACTTCTACAAGTCACACTCACAGATGATGAGCGTTACATTAGACGTTACGGCTATTACACCGATACGCTCTATTAAGCATAGTCTTGCTGAGATTGAGAAGACTAAAGCAGCCTTGCAAGAGGGCTACTTTAAGATGAAGAAAGAGGAAGTAAAACTCAAAAAGCTAGAGCGTAAGCTTGAGACTGAGACAGATGATCTTGAGCGTGAAATGCTTGAGGTAAAAATTAATGAAAAGCAAGCACAAGCGGCAAGCTCTCGTGGATACGTTGAGGGTGCGGTAAGAAAGTTAAATTTCTTTACTAATCAGTATGACAATCTGATGAAGAAAATCGGTAAGGATGAACTTACTGAAGAGGACTATGAGCTAGAAGAAGTTAAGTACCACATTATGACGTGCATGAAGCAAGCATTGAACAGCGCAAGGCCGCGTAATGGTGTGATTGATGAAGGCAATATGATTTATCTGTTTGATCTTGGCATTAATGCAGCGCAAGCCCAAGCGGAAGTGTTTGCATATTTGCAGTGGGAGAACGAGATTATCAAAGAGGGCAAAGCACCAGAGCATCATCATACGGTGCAATGGCTAGAGGCGTGTGCAGAGAAATGGGCGCATTGTCCAAGTGACTTTGCTAACAGCCGTGGTTTTGATATACTAGACAAAACATCATTAACGAATACCCCCCAAATAGAGGACAAGACAGATGGCTCACAAAGTTGTAAAATATAGATTAGAAAGTGACGGCACAATCCCAACTTGGTTAAAGTTTGGTGTGTCACAGTCAACAGGCGGTATGTATGCGGTGGCAGATAGCGGCACAGCTAGTCCACAAGATTGGATTATGATTGGCATTTCTGACGATGGCGCGGATATATCTGGTGCGATAGAAGAAATAACATCTAAAGCAAATCTACAGACCTACCTATCAACACAAGCTACAGCAAACAATTGGACAGACCCTGCACCAACAGATGAAGACCCAGATGCAACAACTGCTTTTGATGCTGCCGCACATGCTCAACGTGTTTGGGATGACCTAGACGCACTAAACGCATAGGTGAAACATGCCGTTAATACCTCTACAGATACCAAAAGGAGTGTATCGCAACGGCACTGAGTATATGGCTCAAGGCAGGTGGCGTGACGCAAACCTAGTCAGATGGCATGAAGATGCTTTGCGCCCGATAGGTGGTTGGCAAGAGCGTGGCACAGTAGACTTTAGCGGAACAGTAAGAGGTATGCTTGCTTGGGAAGATAACTCAGGCAATCGGTATGTTGCTGCAGGCATGCATGACGCGTTAAAGGTAATGACTGCTGGCAATACTATATATGACATAACGCCTACTTCTGGCTTTACATCTGGCAGGGTTACAGCATCAACTAACGCAGGTTTTGGTGGCGGCACGTATGGCAATGAGTATTACGGCACACCACGTTCTGACACTGGTGTTATAGCGACAGCTACAACTTGGTCACTGGATAACTGGGGTGAGTATTTACTAGCTTGTTCTACAGATGACGGTAAGATTTTAGAGTGGCAGCTAGGCTCGGGCGCAGATGCTGCAGCGTTATCTAATGCGCCAACAAGTAATACTGCCATGATGGTAACTGAAGAAAGGTTTGTGTTTGCTTTAGGTGCAGGCGGCAACCCAAGAAAAGTTCAGTTTTCCGATAGAGAAGATAATACAGTATGGGCAGCAGCAGCGACTAATCAGGCTGGTGATATTGAGCTACAGACAAATGGTACAATCTTAGCTGGGTTAAGAACTAGAGGCCAAGCGCTTATTTTGACAGATCAAGATGCACATACAGCAACGTATCAAGGGCCACCCTTTGTGTATGGTTTTGAGCGCGTTGGTACATCTTGCGGATTAATTGCAGCAAAAGCAGCAGCATCTATTGACGCTGGCGTTATCTGGATGGGGCGCAGAAGTTTCTTTATTTACTCAGGTGGCGCTGTAACAGAAATACCATGTGAAGTTGGTGACTATGTGTTTAGCGACATGAATAATGACCAACGCAGCAAGATAGCTGCTGTGCCAAATGCACAATGGAATGAAATATGGTGGTTTTATCCTAGTAGCGGCTCAACAGAGTGTGATCGGTATGTCGTGTATGACTATGTAGAAAACATATGGACAATAGGTCAGCTAGACAGAACGTCTGGGGTAGATCGGGGCGTGTTTAGAGAGCCGCTTTGGGTTGATGCTGATGGTGATGTTTTTGAGCATGAGATTGGCTATAGCTACAGTGGTAGCACACCGTTTGCAGAAACTGGACCAATTGCAATAGGTGCAGGCGATAGATTAATGCGCGTCACTAGCCTAATCCCTGATGAGAAAACGCAGGGTGACGTAACGGCAAAGTTTAAAACAAGGTTTTATCCAAACGCAAGCGAAACAGAGCATGGACCGTTTACCATGTCTAATCCTACAGATGTTCGCTTTACTGGCAGGCAGGTTAGGATGCGCGTTGAGGGCGCAACAAGCGCAGATTGGCGTGTTGGCATTATGCGGATTGAGGCAAAGGCTGGTGGGCGCAGATGAGGGTCATCCCACCAATTACACAAAACCTATCACAATGGGGTGAGAATCTAAGGCGCTATCTTGCAAGCGCCCTTAATCAGCTAGACGCAAAAGATGCTAGTTCTGTTGCTGCAGAAGATGGCGTTATTTTGTATGATAGGCAAAATGATTATCCTGTGGTATCTAGAAACAATGAGTTTCGCCAGATTGTGCTAGAAGGTGGTCATGTCAAGCTAATGCGCACAACAGCGCAGACGGCTGCTTCCGCAGATACTGCCTACAGCATTACCTATGATGCGCCTACGAATAATTACAAGATAGACAGAGACGCCACCAATAATGAGCGCATTGTATTTGAGGAAGCTGGCGAATACTTGCTTAGCTTTACCGCAGAAATAACAACGTCTGCAGCAGCAGATATAAAGTTTTACTTTTGGCCTGCAAAGAACGGAACAAACATTGCAAATATGACAATGGTTAAAACAGTGCATAACAATGGTGGGGTCATGCTTGCCTCCAGAGCGTTTTTGCTTGAGCTTGCGGCAAATGATTATATTGAGATGAAGTGGGCAGTAGATAGCACAAATGGCAGCTTGGGCGTGACAGCAGCAACCTCATTTAGCCCAGCGTCACCTGCATCTACTCTAGCCATAACGAGAATACATGCATGAATGATATGTCACACATAAGCGAGATAGACAGATGCCAGCCTTGGATAGAGGCTGCGCTTGAGTATTCTGGCGGCACACATAGCCTTTCTGATGTGATTGAGGGCATTGCTTCTGGCAAGATGCAGTTGTGGCCTGCGCCAAAGGGGTGCATAGTAACAGAAATTGTGGTATATCCTAGAAAAAAGATGTTAAATGTGTTTTTAGGTGGTGGTGAGCTAGATCAGCTTTTGGATATGCACAAAGATGTGATAGCATGGTCTAAAGCACAAGGATGCGAAGCTATAACGATAACAGGACGTTTTGGATGGAAGAAACCTTTAAAAGCACACGGTTGGAAACCAATGCATGCGTCATTTATTAAGGAGATTGGATAATGTCAGGCGGTAAAGGCGGCTCAACAACTTCAAGCGTTGAAGTGCCACAGTACATTGAAGATGCGGCAAGACGCAATCTTGAGAGGGCAGACCTAATCAGCAAGATAGGGTATGTGCCTTACTTTGGTCCTGATGTTGCAGCGTTTACTCCACAGCAAGAAGCAGCATTTGCTGGAACACAGCAGTTAGCTGGGGCATTTGGCACACCAACAGCTATGGACATGGGCGTGCCTGCACCACAAACCTTTGCAGGTGGTGTGCGAGGTTATTCATCTGCACCTATGTTTGAAGAAGCTATGGATGAGTTTGGTAGACGCAGACCAGCACAAAAAGATTACATAGATCAGCTTTTCATTGACCCAGTATCAGGTGCGTTTACTCCAATATCTACAACTCCCTTAGACATGGGTGAGGTTGTGGACACGACTACAATGGGCACAGGTACGGGAACTGGTACAGGAACTGGTATGGGAACTGGTACAGGAACTGGTACGGGTTTTGGAACTAATGTTGGAAGAACAGGTGGCACTAGTTTCACAACATATGGCGGTAGTCAAGATGTTGCCAATCAAGCAGTAGTTGATGCTTTTGCTGATTTTGGTCAACAAGTTTCAGATGCTGTTGCTACTGACGGCACAGTAAATGTTGAGGACAACCCAGCATTTAATGCAGGTATTAAGGCAGCAAATGAAAATGTAGTAACTACATTTAAGACAAAAGGCGGTAAGACAGTAAGCAAAACAAGAGGTAGCTTAACATCAAGTGATATTAGTAATGCTTCTGCGGAAGATCAGAACCGATTGGCAGCAGAATCTATGCTTGCAGCAGGCATTAGAAATGTTGGCGGTGGTTTTGCACAAGATGACCCAACGACAGGATTTGTAGGTGGCTTGCAAGATGCTTATGGATACATATCACAGGGGCCAGAAACTATTTTAGGTGACATCTTCGGCCCTACTACTGCACAAACTCAAGCGCGACTTGACGCAGAAATAGCAGCTAGAGCAGCAGCCTCTGAAAATGCAGCGCAAAGAAGGGAAAGTGAACTTAACCGCGCAATTGCAGAAGTTGGCGGTCAGGAACTACTAGACACTGGTGCTACATTTAGGGGCAGTGAGCAGCAAAGTTTGGAGCGTCAGTTTGGCACACTCACCACTTCAGAGGTGGTAGATCAAGCCAACCTAGATCAAAAAAGCATACCTCTAGGAAAAGGTGGCAAAAAACAAACCAGAAAAGTTTTAGATAAAGCGGCGCAAGAAGGCAACTTAGGCGCTTACGTAGATAGCTTTATGGATAAGTATGGTGGCAACTTAAATCAGTTTCAGCAAGATACGGGTATAAGTAACGCAGTAATGAAAGACATAGAAAAAATCGCAGCAGCGAAAGGATAGTAAAATGGGCGCAGCAGCACCAGCACCAACAATGGCAGCACAACCTGCAATGCAAGCAGGCGCAACATATCGACCTATGCCAATGCCGCCACAGCAGGGTTTTAATGTAAACCAAGCAGCAGCAGGGGCGTTACAGGGGGCAATAGGTGGTACGCAAAGGGCGATGCAAGCGCCGCTACGAGTTGGTGCGTTTATGAACCCATACACAAGCGAAGTTATTGACAGAACCCAGCAAGATATAGAAAGACAACGCCAGTTGGCATCTCAACAGTTAGGCGCAAGAGCAACGCAAGCAGGTGCATTTGGCGGCTCAAGGCAGGGCGTAGCAGAGGGTGTGCTTGCAGGTGAGTTCGGCAGAATGGGTGCAGATATTGCAGCGCAGCAACGTGCTTCTGGATACGGTCAAGCACTAGACGCTGCTATGCGTGATCGGGCTGCACGCGCTGCTGCTGCAGGTCAATTGGGTGGCTTGGGTGGTCAGGCATTTGGCATAAGCAGAGATATATCACAGCAGCAAATGCAGCAAGGCTTAATGCAGCAGGCGCTAAATCAGCAGCTTATAGATGCTGCAAGGCAGCAATACTTAGGCTACACAGGATCGCCAATGGCCTCACTAACTGCACCATTGGCAGCGCTTGGCGTTGTGCCTAATCAATCCACAACCACGCAATCAAGGCAGATAGGCTTGTTTGATTATCTTAAATTACCGTTTATGGCGGCTGGAATGGGGTGATAGAAATGGCAGAGGAGCAAATGCAAAACCTAAGTTTTAGCCCAGAAGATTTAGCAGGTCAGGAGCGCAAAGCAAAAAGACAGGATCAAGCTGCTGCTTTTGCAAGCTGGCTCAACAGCATGAGCATACGCCCAGACCCTAATTTGCCTGCACAGCTACAGGCTGCTAGAGCGTCTAGGGTAGAGGATTTACGCAAAAACCGCACAGTAAACATGCTAGAGCAAGCTGGGCAAACTGAGTTAGCTAACGCAGTTAAAACTGGTGCTTTAGATGGGAAAGCTGCAGCGTCACAGATGTTTCAAATGGCTAGAGATGAAAGGCAGTTTGAAAGGCAGAAGGAGCTTCTGCAGCTTACAAAGGGAAGTGATACAACTGATTTAAAAAATTTTAATGAATTAAAAAAGACAAATCCTAATTTAACTTTTGAAGAATATATGAAGGGTAAGAACAGAAAGCCCCTTCAAAGTAAAGGAACTTACAGATATAACAACAGGGTTATTGGAGAAGTAACTTTTGACCCAAATACTGGTGAATATTTTGAGTATGTAAACGGACAAAGATCGCCAATTGATATAAGTCAAGCAAGGCCTATAACTGATGCTACATTTGCAAAAGCTATTCCGAACTACAGTGATTTTGTAAAACTTACAGATGAGTTGCGTGAAGACCGAACAAGTATGGATCGACTTCAAAATTATATGAAAACTATTGGCAATACAAACGAAGGTTTCCAAAGATTAGGAGACCAGATGACCGCTAGTTTAAAAACATTACTTTCTGGTATTGCTGGTGATAACTGGACAACCTTAAGTAAAGAAGAATTAAGCGCAGCAGTTGCAAAAGGTCAACTTCAAGGTTTAATTGGTAGGTTTAGAATTGAAACAGTTGGTGGTGGCGTTATGACCGAACAGGACGCCTTAAGAATTATTGCAAACTTAGGTGGCGATGTAAACGCTCTGCAAAATAAAGAAATTGTAACTCAACAAATTGAAACTTTATTTAGAGGCAAGCTAAAATCTTTTGATGGCAAGAGAAAGCGACATGATTCTGCGATAGATGCTCTTTATGGGGGCATGGGCTTTGATAAGGTAAATGAGTATGAATTTGATGAAAGCGTTTTTAATTTAAAAGGCGAAGCTAAAGCTGGAACCCCGACAATGTCGGATCAAGAGCTTTTGACTAGTGTAGCTAACAAAAGTGGTCAAGAGCTATCTAACTATTTAAAAACTCTTTCTCAAGCTGATTTGAACCGTTTATTGGAGCTTCAAGAATAATGTCAGAAGAAATGCAAAAAGCAATTTTACAGGAGGCATTAAGGCGCGAGTCGGAGCGCAGAAAAAATGAACCTGTTGTAACACAAGATGCAGAATCTGATGGTTATGGGCGTGGGTTAGCTAGGGCCATAGGTCAAGGTGTAACTTTTGGGTTTGGTGATGAGATTGAAGCTTTTTTACTTAAAGGTGATAAACCTTATGAAGAAAAGCTTGCAGAAGTGCGGACTGCAATGGCACAGTTTGCAGAGCAAAATCCCAAAACTGCTTTGGGGGCTGAGCTTGCTGGGTCAATTCCTACTGCGGTTTTGGGTGGCGTTGGGCTTGCAAGGGCAGGCGTCACTGGCGCTGCTAAAATAGCAGGTTTAGAAGGCGCTGCTTATGGGTTTGGAGCAGGTGAGGGCGGTGCTGCTGAAAGAGCTAAATCTGCTGTAACAAGTGGCGCAATTAGTGCTGCAGGGGGCAAGGCTGCTGATGTAGTTTTCCCAAAAGTAAGTGAGGCAGCGAAAAGCCTTATGAAGCAAGGCGTTAGGCTTACACCAGCACAGAGAGTTGGAGGCATGACTAGAGCAGTAGAAGAAAAAATGAAATCTATTCCGTTTGTAGGTGAAATAATTACTTCTGCTGAAGCGTTAGCTCTAAAAGATTTTAACCGAGCATCAATGAATAAAGTTTTAAAGGTTTTGGGGCGAAAAGATAAAGTGCCGCAGAATTTAAGCGGCAATGAGGCTTATACATTTATTAACGAAGCTGTGTCAGATGCTTATGAAAATGTAATTCCAAAACTGTCAGCTAATTTAGGTTCTGAATTTCAAGACAATCTTATTAAAATAATGCGAGAAAACCAAGGATTAAGCAGTGAGGCTTTAGGCCAATTTAACAGAGGTTTGCAAGTAATATTCAGTAAGGCTGCAGGTCAAAACAATATTGCTGGTGCGACTTTAAGAGAGATCGACAGTGACTTAGGCTCAGAAGCTTCTAATTTTATTCGCAGTCAAAATGCAACTGAGAGAAAATTGGGCAAAGCATTTTTTGATGTTCAGAGGCTTTTAAGAGATAATATGGAAAGTCAAAGCAAAGAAGTAATGGGCGAATATAGGAGAGCACAAGCTGCATTTAAGCAGATGCTCCCTGTGCGAAGCGCTGTTGCAAAAGCAAGCGCACAAGGTGGAGAGTTTACACCTGCTAAACTTATTGCAGGTTCTCGCGCAACAGATAAAACGAAAGATAAAATTGCTACAGCTAAAGGACAGGCGGCTCAACAGCAATTAGCACAAGAAGCACAAGATGTTATGGGTGCAACAATTCCAAACTCAGGAACTGCTGATAGAGCAGCGTTAATGATTTTCTTAGATCAGTTAAGACAAAGGCCGCTTGCAGGACTTGGATATGGTCTTGGCGGTTCTGTTGCTGCAGGATCAATATATAGAACACCTATGGGCAGAACTTTGGCATCTGGATTACTTCAAACCCCAAGGGCTGCTGGAACAACTTTAGCGCCTGTAACTGGAAGCATCTTAGGTCAATCCTTATTGGATAGACCACAAGGTTCGCGTTAAATTAAGGAGCAATAACATGCAGCCACAAGAAAAAAGTAGACGCGAGATAGAAGCAATCCTACAGGATGCTATTGCACAGGCTGTAGACTTTGTTGAAAGCGAGATTACGCAAGACAGAATAAAAGCACAGCGCTACTTTGATGGTGAGGTGGACATTGGCTATGAAGATGGCAGAAGCAAGTGTGTTAGCACCAAGGTCAGAGATGTAGTTCGCGCAGTCAAGCCAAGCCTGATGAGAGTATTCATGTCTACTAGCAGGCCAGTTGAGTTTGTGCCACGCGGTCCAGAAGATGTAGCTATGGCAGATCAGGCTACAGAATACATGCATTACGTGTTTAACAAGAATGACGGGTATCGCGTGCTAAACGATGCATTTCACGATGCGCTTGTGAAGAAAACAGGTATTCTCAAGGCATACTGGCAAACTAGCTATCGCGCAGAGATATTTACATACACTCAGCTAACTGAGGAAGAATATACGCTTATCGTGTCAGACGATGATGTAACTGTATTAGAGCACAGCATGACCACTAGCATGAGCATGGATGACTTTGGCGTAGAGGTAGAAATGCCAATGCATGATCTGAAGATCAGCAGGCAAATGCCAGATGGACGCATGAAGTTAGAAAGCGTACCGCCAGAGGAGTTCTTTATTAACTCGCAGGCACGTAATATAGATGATGCATATATCGTAGCGCACCGCACAGAAATGCGCGTGGGTGAGCTTGTGGAGATGGGCTTTGATTTTGAAGAAGTTGTAAACCTAGATGGCTTATACGGTGCATCGGATATATCTGAGGCAGAAGATATAGAGCGCAGGGGCTACTCTCAGGATGACTATGAGGATCAAGAGGGCGATGCCGCAATGCGTGCTGTGGCAATCACAGAAGCCTATATGAAGATTGATGTAGATGGCACAGGAATACCCGTGCTGCACAGGTTCATCTGCGGTGGTACTGCTTACAAACTGCTAGACTTTGAACCGATTGACCATATTCCATTTGCAGTGTTTGAAGTAGACCCAGAGCCGCACACATTCTATGGCAGAAGCCTAGCTGAGCTTGTAATGGATGACCAAGATGCAGCCACAGCGATACTCAGGGGTATTCTTGATAATGTAGCCATGACCAACAATCCACGAATAGGCATTGTGGATGGCTCAGTGAACATAGATGACGTGCTTAACAATGAGATAGGCGCGATTGTGCGTATGAGGCAAGCAGGTTCTGTGCAAGAGCTAACTGTGCCATTTACTGCAGGGCAAACGCTAGGCGCATTAGGCTATATGGATCAGCTTGTTGAAGGTAAAACAGGTGTGACCAGAGCAAGCATGGGGCTAGACCCAGATTCTATGCAAAGCACAACAAAGGCTGCTGTGCAGGCTACAGTGCAAGCTGCAGCAGGGCAGGTAGAGGTGATGACCAGAAACCTTGCTGATGGCATGAAAAACCTATTCAAGATAATGCTTGCTTTGCACGTAAAGAATACAGATGAAGAACAGATGATGCGTATGCAAGGCCAGTTTGTGCCTGTTGATCCGCGTGTGTGGAACGCAGATATGGATGTGAATATCAACGTAGGGCTAGGCACTGGCAGAGAAGAAGAAAAGATGATGGCCTTGCAACAGGCTTTCCAAGTTCAGCAGCAGATATACACTCAGTATGGCCCGTTTAACGGCATGGTTAGCTTAACCAATATTCGCAATACGCTAACTGACATGCTTGCAGCCTCTGGTATCCGTAATTCTGATAGATACTATGCACCTATTACGCCAGAGATAGAGCAGCAATTACTTGCTCTGCAGCAACAAGCGCAGGCTCAGACAGCGCAAGGCACTGACCCTAACCAAGTATTTCTTGCGGCTGAACAGATGAAAGCTCAAGGCAAGATGCAGTCTGACATGATGAAACTACAGCTAGATGCACAGAAAGCTGCAGCAGAGGATGACAGAGAGCGTGATAAAATGGCGCAAGACTTATTCGTAGATGCTGCTAAGATTGCAGGGCAATATGGCACAGCCGTTGATGTGCAGAGAGTAAAGGCAGAACAAGATAAATTGCGAACAATAGCAGGGATTGCACAGCAGCAACAATGAGCACAGATATTAGAATACAGGCTGATGAAGCTAAGAGATTAAAAACAGACACTGCTTTTCTGCAGTTTGTACAGTATGTTCGTGACGGTCAAGTAAAGGCTTTCATGGATAGCGCGGCCTCTGATGTGGAGGCTAGAGAAGAAGCGCATGCTATTTTGCGTGCGTTAACCCAGATCGAAATGGTGTTAGATGCAACAATTGCTGCAGAAACATTACTAGATCGTAAACAATAGGAGTAGCACCGTGAATAAAGCGACTACACTTGAAAGCGCAGTAGATAGCCTACTTGCCCCACAAGAAAGCGCAGAAGCGCCACAAGAAGAAAATCTGCAAGAAGCTGCAGAAGATACAGTTGAACCAACTCAGGATGAGAGTGAGGCTGTAGAAGAAGCAGTGGATGAAGCAGATGCTGTCGAGGCATCAGATGACAGTGATGAAATCGAATATGAAGATGATGCAACTGAATATACTGACGAGGTAGAGGCCGTTGACACAGACGCCGAAGAAATCTTGTATGACGTAAATGTAAACGGCACGCAAGAACGGCGCACCCTGAGTGAACTAAAGCAAGGCTACGCGGGTCAGAGCTATATTCAGCAAAAAATGCGTGAGAATGCGGATGCTGCAAAAAAGGTTCAAGAAGCGAACCAGCAGTTAGAAGCAGCCAGATCGCAATTAGCTCAGCAGCAAGAGCAAGTCTTGCAGATGGCTCAGCAAGTTCAACAAGGTGGACTACAAGCACCTACCCCTCCGAATAAGGAGCTTTTTGACAATGATCCGATTGGATACATGGAAGAAAAGATTAAGTATGACGAGGCGGTGCAGCAGTATAATGCCAAAGTTGGCGAATTAAGACAGGTGGCGCAGCAGCGTCAACAGGAAACCGAAGCACAAAGACAATCATATTTGCAAGAACAGGCAAGGCTGCTTGCAGAGCATATTCCTGATATTATCCATCCCGAAAAGGGCGATAAGATTAAGAAAGATTTGGTTGACACTGGTGTGGCTTATGGATTTAGCGAGGATGAAATGGCAAGCGTCATAGATCACCGCTATGTTCGTGCTTTGAACGATGCAAGCAAGTGGCGAAGGCTGCAAGCAAACAAAGTCAAAGCAAAGGCAAAGGGTGAGAATGCTAAACCTGTCGTGAAAGCTGGTGCTAAACGTAGGACTGACGGTCAAGCTGCGACTCGTAGTAAGTTGCAACAAAAGTTGCGTAAGTCAGGTTCAATAGAAGATGCTATTAACTTGATGATTGACTCTAACCTTTAGTTCTAAGGAGAACAAAACATGGCCCAGCCAACAAATACGTTCGACAGTTACGACGCTGTCGGGATACGGGAAGACCTAAGTGATATTATCACTAACATCTCCCCAGAAGAAACTCCATTTCATACCAAATCTCGCAAAACTACTGCGAGTAATACTTTGGTGGAATGGCAAACAGACTCACTAAGATCAAGTGCTTCAAACGCACATATCGAAGGTGATGACACAACTGCATCTGCGGCTACCGCAACCAGCAGGCTTAACAACAGAACGCAAATCTTTAAAAATGCGGTTGTTGTGCCAGATACTGATGAAGGTCTGGATAAAGCAGGGCGTGCGCGTGAGGTTGCATATCAGACCTTGAAGATCGCCAAAGAGCAAAAGCTTGACATCGAAAAAGCACTTTTCGATAACAACGCAAAAGTTGCAGGTAACTCTACAACTGCGCGTGAATTAGCTGGTGCACCTGCATGGATGACTACTAACGTAGACTTTCAGTCAGGTA